>Ga0126379_10000231_pt1 | contig 29714 bp, 26 predicted proteins | sample PanSoiMetPlot_24_FD_92640 | JGI IMG/M metagenome (GOLD analysis project Ga0126379, IMG submission 92640) | Tropical forest soil microbial communities from Panama - MetaG Plot_24 | ecosystem: Environmental > Terrestrial > Soil > Tropical forest > Bulk soil | place: Panama | collected 2016-02-17
CCGAAAAGCACGCGTATATCGCGCGACCGCGTGACGGTGGAGCGCAAGATGAAGGACAGAGCCACTAACCCGTAGCCGACGAAGTATGGCGCCCACATTCCATGAGGCAGTTCGCCGGATGCTTCGGCTTTCGGGAGATAGAAAAAGTACACATACGCCGTGACGCACACAAGCAGGCCCTGTACAAAATCGAGAGCCATCAGGGCATCGATCCGCCCGGTTTCGTGTTCCGGATCGAGGAATAGCGCCATTGCGAGGGGCGCAAACCAGAAACAGAAAAGAAAGTTCATGAACCAGGACACGACCGGGGTCCGGGCCAGGTCGTTGTAAACAGCGAAACCCTGCGCGGTCATCCACAGCACGTAGGCTGCAATCGCGAGTTGCCAGAAGGCGCGCGCCACACCCTCGGAGCGCTGCGCGGCGAGTACGATCGAGCCGATCAGCAGCCCGCCCATCGCCAACTGCAGCAGATCGGAGAGCAGCGGGCCTTTGCTGTTCGCGCCGAGCGCGAGGCAGACAAAAACATGAAGCAGCCAGAAAAGAGCGGCCGCCGCCACGATGGTGCGTGAGCGAGTCAGAGTCATCCTGGTAACCAGAAATTTTGTGCAGACCGGAGGGGAAGTCCCGGAAGACTTATCGAACGCCTTCTACGCGCCGCACTTTACACGTAGAAAACTTAAGAGTATGAGGCCGCAGGCCTCTTTTTGGCATGTGCCTATAGTACCCAACTCACTGATTACTACAAGTCCGAAATTAGCCCCAGTTCTGGAGCAACCGGCGAAGGATTTCCACGGCGTCACCGATCCGTGTGAGTTCCTGGTCCGTCAGGAGCTCGAGTTGTGAAGCCAGATCGACGATGCGCCTCTCTCGAGCCTTCTGTAACAGGCGCGTGCCCTTTGCGGTAGGGGCGATCCGCATGCGGCGTGCGTCTGCGGAATCTTCGCTGATTTCGACCAACCGGCTGCGCTCGAGGCCAGCAACAATGCGGCTCATAGTCGGAGCTTTCACCTGCTCGGCTGCGGCCAGTTCCTTCAGCGTCTTCGGCCCGCCAAAAACCAGCACCGAAAGCGCGGAAAGACGAGCTGGACCTTCGCCGGATGTGGTGTCCTGCTTCCGCACGTGGCGCAACAGGTGAATTGCGGCGGAGTGCAGGCGATCGGCGACGCTGACGGCTTCCGGCTTCCGGCTTTCGGTTCCGGGCTCTTCACCGTGCTCAGGAGAGTGAGCGCTTTTCTTTTTTGTTGACATCGATTCCCAAATATAGTTAGCTATGCTAACTAATTTCGTGATGGAGGTCAAGACAATGAGTGAAGGTCCGGGAGTCACGCGCTTGGGGCAGATCCAGATTCGAACGCACGATGTGGAACGGGCCGCCGAGTTCTACGAAAAGGTCCTGGGGCTGAAGCTGCTGTTCAAGGCGCCGCCGGGATTGGCATTCTTCGATTGCGGCGGCGTGCGGCTGATGCTAGACCGTCCTGAGAAGCCGGAATTCGATCACGCCAGCTCCATTCTGTATTTCGCCGTGCCCGACATCCAAAATGCGCACGCCGCCATGAAGGCGAAGGGCGCCCGCTTCGAAGACGAGCCACATATGATCGCGCGCATGTCCGATCACGATCTGTGGATGACCTTCTTTCGCGATACGGAAGACAATCTACTGGCGCTGATGAGTGAAGTGAAGAGATAGGCGGCAGGCGGCGGGCGTCAGGTGATGCGCCAAACGCTATCATTCTTCGCGCATCGTGCCGGAGACCATGACGTGCTCCGAGAGACGGTGCTGCCGCGAAATTGCCTAGCCCTCCGCCGTCAAAAATCGTGGCGCAGGATGCAGAGGCCCGGGATGGTCACACACTCTCCGTGACGCCTGATGCCTACCGCCCGGCACCAGCTTTCCTCTGCTATCATCGCTGTGAGAGTCATCCGATCGTCGTCATGAATGGTGTGATTATTTGCAGCCTGCAGGATTTCGAGGACGACGAAGACATCCCCGTAATTTCCGGTAGAGGAGAAGGAATCATGGAAGAAGCACCCGCCACGGGTTCGGGCGCTGCCCGCCGCAACGAAGACATTGCACTCGACTTGATGAAATTTGTCGCTATGACCACGGGCTATGGACGCACAACTTCGGGTGGCGTGGGCTTCTCCGGTTCCGGTTCGGCCGCCAAGCCCGAAGATTACGCCGACAAGTTGCTCGAGCTGTATGGCCGGTGTCTGGGGGCTGTCGGCGGAAAAAAGTAAGCATCGGGCATAAAAACATTCGCAACACACGACTCAAATGCTAAAGCAAAACCGCGCCCTTGCGGGCGCGGTTTGATTTTGGGCGAGCGGGAGGCGCTCGCGGCTGCGGTAACTCTTAACGGCGCTTCTTGCCTTTTTTCTTTGCGGGTTTCTTGGCAGCCTTTTTCGCGGCCTTCGTTGCCTTCTTCTTCGCGGGTTTCTTCGCAGCTTTTTTCGGTTTTGCTTTCTTCTTCGCTGCGGGTTTTTTCTTCGCTGGTTTCTTTTTCGCGCCACCGCCTCCGCCGCCCGCTGGGGCTGCGGGTTTCGGTGGAGCAGGAGGTTGTGAGGCCGGCTCCGGTTCGGATTCGGCCGATTCCGGTTCCGCGATACCGGGTTCTTCTTCCTCCTCTTCCTCTTCCTCGTAATCTTCTTCTAGCGACTCGCTGTACGCGCCGCTATCGCCAAATTCCTCTTCTTCGTCACGTCCATAGAGCGTCGGATCGTAAAACGTCATTGCTCCTCCTGATTTCAGTAGCGGCCGGGAGCGGATACGCCCGCCCTGGCTGCGGGCACGAGAGAGTTAAAAGACAACAAAAACTTTTGCTGTAACGGCGCCGGATTATAGCATGACATTCGGTCGGGACTGCAAGGACTCCGGATACATCCCTGCGCAAAAAAATCTCTCACTGCCGTGAGCGTTACATGGTGTTAGAGAGGCAGCCGGACCCATAATCTACGGAAACTTACCCCGATCGTGATCTGTGGGAATCATGCATATCCCTAAGGAAAGTAGGGTATCCAACATTCCTTCAAAGTAGGGCATCTTAGGGTTGCGCCCTCGTGTTGAGACGTTTAGACATGCCCGCCCGCCGGATCGAAGATCGAATACGAGAGCTTTGCGCCCGAGCGCTGTATGAGAAGGAACCGCAGTGGGGCGTGACAGTTTGTGAACTACAGATGGCGATTCAGGAGCATATGCTGCACATCGCCAATCTCAGCGCTGGCGCTATCGCGGCGGGCAAGCCCCTGATTACGGAACGGCGCCAGACGTGAGCCGCCGGCGCAGTGGGATCAAGATAGCACCTATCCATTGTGATTACTATCACTTAGCAGCGGTCGTGCACTTCCCCCGACAGGCGGAGAACAAAAAACCCACTTCTGGCAAACCCTGCCAGAAGTGGGGTGCCAACTTTCGCAAAAGTCCCCGACTGCCCCAGTCCCATGGGCATCGTTTCTAGAACGGGAGCACCGGCAGCACGGGGGTTCCCTCCACCTGAACGGCCTGGAGAGCAGTGGGGCTAAGGCCCAAGGCTTTCAGGATGGTGGGCGCCACTTGGGCGGTGCCCACTGCCGCCTGTACCGTCTTGGGCTTGAAGGTCGGATTGGACAGCAGCAGGACGACGTTCGTATCGTCATGCGAGAATCCGCCGTGTTCCTCCTGCTTCTTGGAACTGCCCGTGTACGTAACGCCGACGTTCGGGGTCACGATAATGTCAGGCGTCCGGGGGTCGTTCGTCGGGTTGTTGAAGTTCAGTTCGAGCGATGCGCCATAGTAAATCTGGCCGAGCGCGATACCTGTCGTAGCCGAAGCATTCTGTTCGAGGATTGAGACGGCGGGGTCAGTATCTGCGGTGTCGCTCAGCCAAATCAGGGAAACGTCATCTTCCGTGGGGCCAATGCCGGTCGGATTGTTCGTCGATTCCGACCAGGGGATATAGCCGGCATTCGACAGCAGGGTGACAGGCGAAGTGCCAGCCTTAAGCTGGGAAACGTAGCGGTTGGGATCGATAGGCGACTGGCCGTGTTTCGAGGTGATTACGATCAGGGTCGAATCCGAGAGGCCCTGTTTTTGTAGTTCGCTGACGAAGGCTGCAATCGAAGCATCCACGAACTGGAACTCGTTGAGCAATTCGGCGCTGGGCGTCCCTTGAGCATCCAGATATCCACCTTTGACACCGCTCTCGATCAGCTTTTGGCCCACACTCACCGCTTGGAAGTTCATGCCGAAAACCGTAGGAACCTTGCTCGTCTGGGTGCCAAGGTGGTTCTTGCCGTCAATCCAGTTGAGGACCGCATTGACCTTGAGGGTGTCATAGCACTGAATGTTCTGAAAGCTGTTGGTCCATGCGGTCAAGTCCGATTTCGGATCAACAATCCTGGCACAGGAGACGCCGGTCGGCGTTGTGACTCGCGGAAGGGGAACCACATTCGAATTGATTTCTGGCGCGTAGAAGTCGTCGAGTGCACTTGGTCCGAGGCCCGAGGCTACGGAAGCGTACGCGGGGTGCTTATCGGACCATGCTGCGAATCCGCCAGCAGCGTGAATCACACTGAAGATGCTATTGGCACGAACGAACTCCCACGGATAAACGGGCGCGCAGCCGCGGCTGGGGTCGCGAACCAGTCTTTTGGGATCGATCGACGCGATTGTGCCGTCGGTCAGCGACGCGCCAGGCGCGCCACCATTCAACTTATGCTGGTTGAGGTCGATGCCTTCCTCATACTCGGTCGTGGTACCGGTTGGTGCGGCATTTGCGGTGCACGGACCGGCAGCAAGACCGTTGCCGGTGGTTTTCGCTGGAGCATCGTAGTTTCTGGAATAGGCAACGTCGTAATAGACGCCGGTGAAGGCCGGACTACCTCCCGTAACGATCCCAGTCAACCCGGGGAACGAATCTGAAGGCTTTGAGGTGCTGGCAGATAGGTAGTTGACCCCGGTAGTGCCCAGGGTGCCAATGGCCGGGCAGTAGGGTTGGCCGCCATTGGCAGTCACGATGCCGTTGGCGCAATTCAGGAAATCGACGGCGTGCATGCCATCAACGCTAATCAGCAGAACATGCTGAATTTTGCTGGAACTGGAAAGCTGAGTCTTGGCGGGTTGTTGCCCTACCGCCAGCGAAGCTGGCAAAAGTGAGGCCGACACGACCACACCGACCCTGCGGAGAAAATTCATGGAGGTCCTCCTAAAGGATTGAACAGAATGCTTAGAGCGATAGCAGACGGAACTGAAGATTGGGTTAACAGAATGTTACGCCACGATGAAAACCGCGATTGGCGTGCTTTTGGAGGGATTAAGCTCGGCAAGCTTGTCAAACAAACGCCCTCGAGGCCGAGGGCGTTTTACAACCAACTACTATGGGGAAATCGAGTTGAATTTACTTCAACGTCTTCACGTAGTCGGCAGCAGCCCTGGCATCATCAGCCGAGACCCCTGCGACGGCTTTCTTGTGCGGGGCCTTCTTGGCAGCGTTACCCTTCGTCAGCAGATCGGTGATTTGATCGGCAGTCAGGCTGCTGCCTTTCACGGCCGGACCGACCTTGCCTTGTCCCTCGGGACCATGGCAGGCGGCGCATTTCGCTTTATAGGTGGCGGCTCCGTCGGCGGCGAATGCCGGCATCGCGATCGAGATCGCCAGCGTGCAAATGACAAACAGAACAATGAATTTTGTGACTCTCATGAGATTCGCTCCTCCTGTGATTCGTACAAAAATAACGACAAGTGCCCTACAACCGCAAAATTGTACGCTTGGCTGAGGAGCTCTAATGTGACTGGGCTCACGCGAGTTTGAGGGGCAGGGCGCACTGTATTGCTGCAGTCCCCCACCCCGGTTGCCGGCGCAAGTGCAGATATTTAGATCGGCTGCTGATTTTCGCTGCGGCAACATGTCAATGTGAGTGACCATAAGAAGTGTAACCGGAGATTCTCAACTTCCACCGCCCATGATCTCGTGTGAAGACGTCGGTCATATCCCCAGGGGCAACGTTTCCATTCTCTTTGGCGGTTTGTGGGCTGCGACTGCGGTATTACCTCGAACGATAATGTGCATGTCGGAGCTTTCAACGGTGCAGTCGTTGAGGCGGGATTCCGAGGACCGAATGCCGCGGTTACGCAAGGCATGCCGCAATAAACAACAGTGCAATCCGCATGAGACGTGCTGATACCTGCGGGAAGAATGAGCAGAGCGAATTCCTTGCGCAGAATTTTCTGTGATTAACCCTCACAAGGGGGGCAGCCTCTTTGGTGATTGAAATTATCTTGCGGTTTGGATCGTGAGGATCATGCCCGGCCTGAGTACCGCTACATTTCTGTTTTCGCGCTTCAGGGCGGCGACCGTCGTGTTGTAGAGGTTGGCGATCGAGTAGAGGGTTTCCCCGGACTTTACTTTGTGATGGACAACCGCCGTCTCTGCCTTTGTGGCCCTCATGGGCTCGATCTCGGCGGACTTCGTTGTCGGGGGCTTGCTGCTGGCGGTTTCTGTCTTCGGTGTGGGGCGCTTCTTGGTGCGGGACGCCGCTACTTCTTCGCTGTGGCTACTGGGTGAGACCGGCAGGTGCAGAGCGAGCACGCGCCGTCCGGCAAGGCTATTGCCGCGGAGGCCGTTCCAGCGCCGGAGTTGCTGCGCCGAGACACCGAAGTTCTCGGCGACGCTCTCGACTGTGTCTCCCTGGTGAACCTTATAGCGCGTGATCCGCTTGGCATAGGTCACGCCATCGTCGGCGTGCTTGCCCGGTGCGACCGGAATGATGAGCTTTGCATCATTCTCAAGCTCGGGCCCATTGAGGTCATTGGCTTCTTCGATCTGTTTGGCTGTGGTGTGATACGTCCGCGCCAGGGCCATGATGTTCTCGCCGGAACGAACCGTGTGATAACGCCACCACAGGCGCTTGTCAGGGGGAATTGCGGCAATCGTAGTCTGGAACTGTTCTTTGCTTCCGGCTGGGATATGGAGCTGGAACGGGCCGGTGCGCGGCGTGCTCAGGCGCAGCAGGCTCGGGTTCAGGTCTTGCAACTCGGCTGGGGTTGCTCCAATGCAGTCCGACACGAGGCGAAGATCGACCGGATAGTCGATCGTGACCGTGTCATAGTCGTCAGGTTTCTCCATCGCGACGGTGTCGAGCCCGTACTGTGATGGATTCTTCGCCATCAAAGTAGCGGCCAGAATAATCGGAACGTAGTTTTTGGTTTCGCGGGGCAGGACGTTGCGGTTGTAGAGTTCCCAGAAATCGGCGTATCCGGTGCGCTTCACCGCCGCTTGCACTGTTCCGGGGCCGGAATTGTAGGCGGCCATCGCGAGATACCAGTCGCCAAACTGGTTATAGAGATCCTTCAAATGACGGGCGGCGGCGCGGGTGGACTTCTCGGGATCCTGGCGGTCGTCCACGTACATATTGTGGTGGAGACCGTAGCCAAGGCCGCGTCCTGCCATGAACTGCCAGATGCCGCGGGCGCCAACGCGCGAGACGGCGTGGGGATGGAATCCGGATTCGGCCAGCGCGAGGAAAATGAGATCCTGCGGGACTCCTTCCTGTTTCAGGATCGGCAGCATCATGTCATGGTAGCGGCCGGACCGTGCATAGGCGCGTTCGAAGACCCCTCGTCCATGGCCGGAGAAATATGCGATGTAGCCGGCGACTTGGTCGGTCATCATCAAAGGCAGATCGGAGTGTGTCTTCTTGAGTTCGGCTTCGGCCTTGGCCTTCGTGCCCGCATCGGCTGTCGGGGCAATCTCATTGGTGGTATCGATCGGCGCGGGCTCGGCTTTTTGCTGCGGTTCTTGCGCTTCGGCTTCCTGCTGCGTCCCGCCCGGATAAATCTCGTTTACGCCCTGAACAATGCGGTCGAACTCCTTCTGCAGGCGGTCATCGGAGCGAATATCGAAGTTGCTGCTCAGCAGGGAATTCAGAGCATTATCAAAGTTGTGCTTGGCATCGTCGGTCTTGCCGGCATGGTAGTTCGCTATACCTGTCTGATACTGAGCCTCTGCCCTGGCAACCAGATCGCCGACCGGGTCGGATTTCGCCTGCGGTTCAGCCGCAGGAACTTTGGAAGCAGTTTTCTCGGCAGAGATGTCTTCCTGCTTCCTTTCGGCGGGGGCTTGCGCCGACTCGGACGATGCTTGCGCGGCCGGAGCCGGCGTCGGCTTCAGCGCGGGAGCTTTCGCTGGGGGGACCAACGTGACGGGCTTCTGGGCACTCTGGCAGGAGGATAGGGCCAGAATCAATGAAGCTAGCGCGGCGGTCCGGAAGTAGAGATTGGCGAATCGCATATAACCGCTATTAAGATGCGGTGGCCTCTCCGAGTGTTAAATTCCGGGGAATTCTACCAAAAATGTTACCTTCGCTGCGCCCTACGGTCAATCGCCGAAAAGAAACCGGGGCGGTTACTTTCGGGACTGATCGGGGCAGTTACCTCTCCGGTTTGGTTTTGATGCCGTCTGCGATGGCGACGTTGGTTCTCATCGAAGCATTTGGGTCAGGCGGCGAGCTTCACGAAAGCGCGCGCTGTGGGAATCAGTGCGGCCACCACATCGGTTTTTGCGACCACGGCTGAGGCTCCGGCAGCCAAAGCTTCTTTCTCGAAGAAGGGATCCATGTGGGCGGAGTAGATGATAACCGGGACCTCAGGCATCAGCTTCTTCAGCGTACACGCCTCTTCCAGGCCATTCATGAGAGGCATGGAGAGATCGGTAACAATCAGGTCAGGGTCAACCTCTTGCGCCTTAAGGATCGCCTCACGGCCGTTCTCCGCTTCTCCGCAGACCTGGAAATCGGATTCGCGGGCAAACAACTCGCAGATCAATTTGCGAACCGACGAATTATCATCGACCACCAACACCGACCACAAGACGTCATCCCCTGAGCGAGCCCGCGACAGCGATCAGATGCGGAACAACAAGGTCGCTGTTGACTACCCCGATGTTGGCGGCTTGTTCTCCAACCGCCGTTCCTGACGGTCCAGCAATTCATTGAGTTCTTCGATCAGTTTCAAAAAGCGGTGATGGTCTTTTTCCTGCTCTATCAATGCACACAACTGGTACATGCGCTCACGTTCATCTGATCTCATCGACTGTCTCAGATGATCGCCTGCTTGTGATGGTTGATAGGGTGAAAACCTGTAACGAAGTCAATAACTGACTTAGAGAATGCCTAGGGAGAGTGCAGCGGTGGGCTCGAATTTTGTTTCTTTTGCTGGAATGTCAACCCCCCACCCTGTCCCTCCAAACGACGGAGGGACAAGGGCGGGCACCCTCGTCTGGAAACAGGATCACACGCGCACGTTGTCGGGGCGCCAGTTCTGGATGGCTTTCTTGATATCGCTGCGGCTGAGTTTCTGGTTCAACACTCGCTGCGCCAGTCCGGTTAACTCGGCATCCGAGGCAAAACGTAGCGCGATGAGTTGATCTTCCGTCAGTTCCGGAATGCGAGTGCGCAGCGAGTCAGGCAGGAGCTGCATCAGTCGAATCCGCTCCTCCAGCCGGATGACGCGGTCCTGTACTTTGAGGGCGTAGAGCCGCGTTTTGAAGACAAGAGTCAGCAGCGCCAGGGCCACTATGATCAGCAGGAAAGAGTGGAAGTTGTCGCGAAAATCGCTCTCGCGGAAATGGGCAAAGAAGTGGATCAGCGAGAGAATGAGTCCGAGCACGAAGACGGGGATCACAAACAAGTGGAATAGCGGATCGAGGCGCCGATGGTTGGAATAGGTCTGCGTTGTTGTCTGGGACACTAAGCCTCCTGCGAGAAGAGGTGCAGTGTAGCAGATGGCGGAATGGCGGTCAGAGGCCTCCCGCGCAAAAGAGAAAAGGTCCGGTGGCTTTCCGGACCTTTTCCACCCCTCCTGCCCTTGACTACTTACTGGAGGCGAGCAGGATCTCTTCTGTTCCCGACACATTCTGGGCACGCAACTCTTTTTCCAGTTTGCTTGGCTTGAACGTATAGATACTGCGGGAATTTCCGACCCTCACTTCGGTCAGGAAGTACCGGTCGCCATAGCGATGGAATGTCAGCGCGGCATCCGACGCCTTTTTGCCTAAGTTGGGAGTAGTGGGTGCGTAGACCCAGAGCTTGGCGTCGCTACTGCCAACCAACAGGACCGAGTTGTTTTCGTTAGCCAACACGACCGTGCACTCACCGGCTGGCACGGCCGCATTGCCGACCATGAACTTGAACGGTACTTGCGTGACAATCCGCTCCGTGGGCTTCATTTGCGCGACCGCGATGAGCGGCACGGATAGCAGCATCACTGCGAAAATCCATTTGGCGCATTTCATACATCACCTCCGTACAGTGACTGCATCGTGCGCCCGGGGAAACACAAAGGTCCATGGAGGTGGTCTCAAGCTGTATCAATTAATCTGAAGAAACGTCGGGGTGATTGAAGTCATAGACAGCTGAGGAGCAGAATAGAGAAAACCGGTCCCAACGGGCAGCTTTCATGGCAGAGAAGAAGGTTCGCTTCGGTGAGTTCGAACTCGATTTTGGGCAGTTCCAGCTGACGCGCGCGGGAGCTCCCGTCCGGCTGGAGGGACTTCCGCTACAACTGCTGATGCACTTGGTCGACCATCAGCGCGAATTGGTGACTCGCGAAGAGATTGCCGCTGCGCTGTGGGGGAAAGACACCTTCGTGGACGCCGAACAGGGAATCAATACCGCGATCCGCAAGATCCGTATTGCTCTGGAGGACGATTCGGTGCGACCGAAGTTCCTGCAGACAGTGGTCGGGCGGGGATATCGGTTCGTCGCGGAGTGTGATGATGGCGCGGAGGCCATCATGTTTTCCGCCGAGGAACTGGGGCGGGCCGTGATGGCGGCGGCGGGATTACATCCGGAAGAAACTAAGGAATAGGTTCGGTCCTGATGTCTAGACTCTCCTGTTGAGCTAAGTCTTGTAAGAACTCAGAATCGCCCCTTGTATAATCACGCGCAATGGGGCTTTCTTCCGGCACAAAGCTCGGCCCGTATGAAATCGTGGCCCCACTGGGAGCCGGCGGAATGGGCGAGGTGTATCGCGCCCGCGATACGCGGCTTGAGCGAAGTGTCGCGGTCAAGATCCTACCGCAACATCTTGCAGATAAGGCGGAAGCAAGTGAGCGTTTCGAACGTGAAGCGCGAACGATCTCTTCCCTCAATCATCCCAACATCTGCCAGCTTCACTACGTGGGACAGCAGGATGGGGTGCGCTATCTCGTCATGGAGCTGCTGGAAGGCGAGACGCTGGCCGATCGTCTTCGCCGCGGTCCGTTGCCCTTCGAGCAGGTGCTGCGATATGGCGCAGAGATCGCCGACGGACTTCATGCGGCCCATCGTCGGGGAGTAGTCCATCGCGATCTGAAGCCCGGCAACGTGATGCTGACCAAGTCAGGTGCCAAGTTGATGGATTTCGGGTTAGCCAAGGGTATCATCCAGCCGAGTCTCGTATCTGAAGGGTTGACCGCGACCCTGACCAGTTCGCATGCGACGCCTTTGACGCAGCAGGGAACGATTGTTGGAACGTTTCAATACATGGCGCCCGAGCAAATCGAGGGTAAAGAGGCCGACGCGCGCAGCGATATCTTCAGTTTCGGAGCGGTGCTCTACGAGATGGTCAGGGGCAAACGCGCATTTGAGGGAAAGACTCTGGTCTCAGTGGCGGCCGCGATTCTCGAGAAGGAACCGGAGCCGATCCGGGCCGTGCAGCCGCTCACTCCCGCATCGCTCGAGCGTGTGATCCGGAAGTGCCTGGCGAAAGATCCCGATGCGCGCTGGCAGAGTGCCGGCGATCTAGCCAGTGAGTTGCGATGGATTGCAGAGGGCTCCGTCTCGGGTGTACACACTGCATCCCCGATAAGCGTCCGCCGAGGTGCCCGCGTCAGAGAATGGTTCGCCTGGATTTTTTGCGCTCTGGCGATCATCGCGGTCATTGTGCTCAGCCTGGTACTGGGATTTTCCGGTGGCGAGAAGCCGGTTGTGCGGATGCAAATCGCCACTCCGGAGAAACTGCAGTTCAATTTCGTCGGCGACAACGGTGGTCCGCCGGTCATTTCGCCCGACGGCAAGAACGTTGTCTTCGCGGCCCGCGCCGAGGGGAAGAATCAGCTTTTCCTGCGGCCTCTGGACAAGCTCAAACCCCAGCCGATCGCCGGGACCGAGGATGGCACGTTTCCCTTCTGGTCTCCTGACAGCCGCTCGATCGCATTCTTCGTCGAGGGCAAACTGAAGAGGGCTGATTTAGCTGGCGGTCCGCCGGTTACGATCTGTGACGCCCCGGTCGGACGTGGGGGCAGTTGGAGCACCAACGGAATGATTGTGTTCTCTCCGACCTTCACCGAAGCGCTGTTGCAGGTCCCCGCGACCGGTGGAATCCCCACGGCTGCCACGAAGTTGTCGGACAAATACACGACCCATCGCTGGCCGTGGTTTCTTCCCGACGGACATCACTTTTTGTATTTGGCTGCAAACCATGCGGCGACCACCAGCACGACCACGGCGGTGTTCTGGGCTTCTCTCGACGGCAGGGACAACAAGCTCTTGTTTACGAGCCCGTCCAACGCGATTTACGCGTCGGGTCATCTGCTCTATGTTCGTGACAACACACTCATGGCTCAGCCGTTCGATGGTTCGTCGGGCCAACTTCAGGGAGACCCCGTCCCCCTCAATGACGACGTGCAAGTCGATGGCACCGTATGGAGAGGAACGTTTTCCGCATCCGACAACGGGGCCTTGGTCTATCAGCCGGGAGTCTTGGGCGCACGCCACCGGCTGACCTGGTTTGACCGTAGCGGTAAGGAACTCGGCAGCGTATCCGGTCCCGACGCTTTCTCTTTGATGGAGCTTTCGCCGGACGATCGCAAGGTTGCGGTCACCATCGGCGATCCGGTCGGCATGATTTGGATCTATGACATGCTCCACAACAGCCGCACACGCTTCACGTTCGGGAACGACTCAAATGTCGATGCGATCTGGTCGCGGGATGGAAAGAAGATCGCGTATCTTGAGGGCGATGTCAACAACGCCTTCAGCCGCAAAGTAATCGTCAAAGCCTCGGACGGATCCGGCGAAGCCACACAACTCCTGGACATCGGCACAGTTCACACCTTGCAGCAGGAATTGAACGACTGGTCTCCGGATTTACGCTACATCCTTTATGAGAGTGGGACAGTTGGTGAGGGCAACGGCATCGACTTGTGGCTGTTGCCGCTGTCCGGAGACAAGCCATTTCCGCTTCTCTCGAGTCCGGGAGATCAGCAGTTCGCCCAGTTTTCTCCCGATGGTCGTTGGGTTGCGTATTCCTCGAGTGAAACGGGCAGACCGGAAATTTATGTCGTGCCGTTTCCGGCCACGGGATCGAAGTGGCAGATCTCCACGAATGGCGGAACGCGGCCGCGCTGGCGGCGCGATGGAAAGGAAATCGTATTCGAGGTGGAGGGCAGCGGTAAAGTCATGAGCGCGCAAGTCAACGGTCGCGGGCCCAACTTCGAAGTCGGAGAGGTACGGCCGCTGTTCGAAACGACGAATCTTCCTCCGAACAACGCGGGCTCACAATGGTCGCTCACCAGTGATGGGCAGCGCCTGCTCGCGATTACCACCGGAGAAACGGGAGCGTTGCCATTGACCGTCATTCAGAACTGGACGGGGGACCTGAAAAGGAAATAAATTTGTTTGCCAGTTGAAGATGGCAGATTTTTGTATTTCAGATTTCAAAGTGCAGATTGGGAATTCCGCTGATTCAATCTGCAATCTGAAATCTAAAAACCTGAAAATCGAATCTGCGATTGGCTGCGCGACGATCGAATCCTTCTTTTGTTTGTAGAATCCAAGTTCCTCATGAGAGCAATACAACTCAATCAAGTTGGTGGGCCCGAAGTAATGGATCTGGTGGATGTGCCGGTTCCAGAGCCGAAGGCGGGCGAGGCGGTGGTGAAGTTGGCCGCTTCGGGCGTGAACTTTATTGATGTCTATAACCGCGAGGGACGCTACAAGGTCCCGCTGCCTTTTATTCTCGGGCAAGAGGGCGCGGGCGAGGTTGCCTCGATCGGCAAGGAAGTAAAGTCGGTAAAGACCGGGGATCGCGTTGCCTGGACGTCGATCCTTGGCGCGTATGCAGAATACGCCGCCGTGCCTGCGGACCGTCTGGTCCCAATCCCTGCCGGCGTGAGTGATCAGCAGGCTGCGGCGACGATGTTGCAGGGAATGACCGCACACTATCTGGCCTACGACAGTTTTCCGCTGAAGCCGGGCGAGACCGCTCTGGTGCATGCGGCCGCAGGCGGCGTGGGATTACTGCTGGTGCAGATGGCGCACAACATCGGAGCGCGCGTGATCGCAACCGTATCTACGGACGAAAAGGCCAGGCTGGCGCGCGATGCGGGCGCGGACGATATCATTCTCTATACCCAACAGGATTTCGAAGCCGAGACGAAGCGCCTTACCGGCGGCAAAGGCGTCGATGTCGTGTATGACTCAGTGGGCAAGACAACATTCGAGAAGGGCCTGAGCATTCTGCGTCCGCGCGGCATGATGGTGCTGTTCGGCGGATCGAGCGGGGCGGTACCTCCCTTTGATCCGATCGTTCTGACACAGAAGGGATCGCTATTTCTGACGCGGCCTTCGTTGGGAGCGTACATCGCCACTCGTAAGGAGTTGGCGGCGCGATCGGGTGCAGTATTTACCATGATTGGTGCAGGCAGGCTGAAGTTGCGGATTGAGCATACGTATCCTCTGGCAGAAGCGCCGCGGGCGCATCGGGAGTTGGAGGGCAGGAAGACTACGGGTAAGCTGCTGTTGATTCCGTAATCTATTTCTCATGCCAGGCCTCGTTTTTGCAGGACCGAAGGACCTATGCAGTTCGGCCACTGCACGCGTGTCTCAGGCAAGGTTGCACAGGTCCATCGGGCTACAAACTGTACGGCCCTCAGGATGACCAGGGGCTGGGGAGCGCTGTCGAGGAACGGACGATGAAAGCGATTCGCGTCGAGCACGTTGGCGGGCCTGAAGTGATGAAACTGGTGGAGGTTCCCGCCCCACAAGCCAAGGCGTCGGAGGCCGTGGTCCGGGTGAATGTGGCAGGAGTGAATTCAATCGATGCGCAATTCCGTGATGGAAGATTACGCACGCCGCTGCCGTTCATTCCCGGCCAGGAGGGAGCGGGCGTGGTGACCGGGGTTGCTCCACAGGTGAAAGCGCTCAAAGTTGGAGACCGCGTTACCTGGAGCGGGACTCTGGGTTCGTACGCCGAAAGTGTTGCCGTACCCGAAGAGCATCTGGTGCCGGTGCCTCAGGCGATCAGCGACGAACAGGCAGCTGCCGCGATGGTGCATGGGCTGACGGCACATTATCTCGTTAACGATGCGCACAAACTCAAGCCGGGTGTAACTGCCTTGGTACACGCCGCAGCGGGTGGAGTTGGGTTGCTGGTCGTGCAGTTGGCTCACGCGATGGGGGCCAGAGTCATCGGGACCGCGTCCAGTGATGAAAAGGCGCAACTGGCCCGGGACGCCGGAGCGGATGAGGTCATCGTTTTCACGAAGCAAGATTTTGAGCCGGAGGTGAGGCGGCTAACCGAGGGCAAAGGTGTTGATGTAGTGTATGACGGAGTCGGCAAGGCTACCTTTGAGAAGAATCTAAATGTAATGAGGCTGCGCGGGATGCTGGTGCTCTATGGCATGTCCAGTGGCGCGGTGCCTCCATTCGATCCCGCGAAGTTGTCAGAAAAAGGATCGCTGTACATTGCTCGCACGACTTTGGCTCACTTCACTGCAACGCGGGAAGAGTTGTTGGCCCGTACCTCGGCGCTATTCGCCATGATCGCCGACGGCAAGCTCCATCTCAGAATTGCGAACAAATATCCGCTGGCGGAAGCGGCGCAGGCGCACCGCGATTTGGAATCGCGGCAGCTGACGGGGAAGTTGCTGCTGCAACCGTAAAATGTGCTCACCACAGGGGAACAGAGAGGCTCACCGGGATCTCGAATAGCACCGAATGTAGATGGGGGTCTCTTGGTCGGGACTTAGTCGTGGATCGCTGATCGGCTCTCCGACTTTCATTTCCAACGGAACAACTCCTGCCCAGGTCGGGAACGAATAATCCTCCTCATCGTCAATCGGCGGCCCGGTGCGAACCTTTGCGGAAAACTCCTCAATCGGGACACGGAGGACTGAAGTGGCTTTCAGTTCGCGCTCGTGGGGCTGGCGGACGTTGTCCCAGCGACCAGGGATTATGTGCTCCGATAACGTTCGCAGGGCCGCCAGCTTTTCCTCCGGATCTTCGACCAAGGTCCCCTTCCCCAGGATAACCACAGAGCGGTAATTCATAGAGTGATTGAAGACGGAGCGGGCGAGGACAAGTCCGTCGAGCAAGGTCACGGTTACGCATAGCGCAACACCATCTTTCATCTGGCGCAGCATGCGGCTGGCCGCCGAGCCGTGGATATAGAGGTTCGCGTCTTTGCGGCCATAAGAGGTCGGAATCACGAAGGGCTGGCCCTCGACTGCGAATCCCAGGTGACAAATAAAGCCTTCGTCGAGGATGCGGTAGATCGTTTCGCGGTCGTAGATACCGCGCTCAGGTTCGCGGACCACACGGGTCCGCGTTGTTGGCATCTGAGTGTCATGCATGGAGGAAAGGACTCCGGGCTAGCGCCAAGGATGGTGAAGGAAAAGTGTAACATCCGGCTTCAGGCGCTCGGCTTCCGGACCTATGAAACACAGAAGGCGCGTCAACCGGGCAGGGGGCTTCTGAAAACTTAATCCGGATGCCGGAAGCCGAGAGCCAAGCCCTCTCGGGCTAAAATGAATTCTGGTCGCCGCCCTCGCCGTGCAGCCTCTTGATAGATCTTATGCGATTCCTTCCGCTTCTTCTTCTCTACGTCTTCTTCTCGATTGCCAGCCCTGCGGCTGAGATCCGGGGCAAGGTGACGAATGCGGTCGGCGGAGAGGCGTTGGGGAGGGTGGAAGTGTCGGTGCTGGGGACAAAGTTCACCAGCGTCACATCCGATGCGGGCAACTTCAGCATCATGAATCTTGCTTCCGGAAACTACACCCTGCGGCTGAATGCCGTCGGTTTCCGCTTGCTCACGGTTCGCTTTACTCTTACCGACGCCTCCGAGGTCAAGGCATTTGACATCACGATGGCGCCTGACAACTTCCATCGCGCCGAGAAAGTGGAAGTCCACGGAGATCTCTTTCAAGTATCCGACTCGCCTGCTATCGGTGAGATGACTCTCACGAGTTCCGAGATCCGCCAAACGTCGACCGTGTTTGCCGACGATCCGTTCCGCGCCGTACAGGCCCTGCCAGGCGTATCGGCAGAAGGTAATAACGAATTTTTCGCGGAGTTCTCGGTGATGGGCGCCGCTTTTTCCAATGTCGGAGTTTACGTCGATGATGTTGTCGTGTTGAATCCGTTTCACGAGATTGGAAACTTCAGCGAAGGTGCATCACTCGGTGTACTGACCAGCGAGGTCGTGGAAGAGATGAAGCTATTGCCCGTAGCATTCCCCGAGCGCTACGGGGAAGCGGATGGAGCGGCGCTCGACGTTCACACCCGCGAGGGCAGCCGGAGCGCGCCGCTGTTCCGGATCTCGGCGGGAATCGCAGCCACGGAAGTCCTGGGCGAAGGCTGGTTTTCGAGTTCGCAGAAGGGATCGTGGCTTGCTTCTGCCCGTAAGAGCTACATCAATTATCTCGTGCACGGGCGCATCGAAAACGCGGCCGACGTGGGATTCGAAGATGCCGACCTGAAACTCAGCTATGACCTGACCCCGCGCCAGAACCTGAATCTGTTTGTTACCGATGGCCACACCAATATGGCCATGAATGATCAGTCGGCTTTGTCGACCGCAGAGTATGCGAGCGGGAAAAGCGACTTCACGCTGGCTCGGGTCGGGTGGCGTTGGGCGGTAAGTCCACAGCTATTGCTGGATGCGCGGGCCGCATATATCCGTGGACCTGATCAACTGTACAACAACGCCGGTGACCTGCTCACGAACAGCGATCACCGCGAGTGGGTGGGTGGAGCAGGCTTGTCGTGGGCGTGGGCTCCGGATCAGGTTTTGCAGGCGGGATTTTCGGCGAGGAGGATTCGCGACAGCGAATACCAGGTCAGCCTCAGCCCGAGCGGTGACCTATTGCCGTATTCGTTTTTCGGACAGGGTTTGCGCCAGAGTGCGTATGCGCAGCAGGCCTCGACCCTGATGCACGACCGCATTTCGATCCTGGGCAGCCTTCGCTGGGAGAGATTTCAGGATTATCTTCCCCAGCGACTCTCGCCCCAAATCTCGGTTGCGATCCGTGCCGCGCGCGCGACGCAGTTGCAGTTTGGCATGGGCCGATACGCACAATATTCCAATTCTGCGCTCGGACCGCCGGATGGCACTTGCCTGGTTTATGGCCCTCTGCCCGCGAAATCCGAGCACTATACCGCCGCGATCGAACAGCGCGTGGGAGAGAATACGCGCATTCGCTTGGAGGCGTTTCAGCGGAAGAATTTTCTGCAGATTGGGGAAACTCTGCCGCCGCCCCTTGGTTCGGATTCCTGCCCTGCCTTGCAGCCGTCGCCTGAATCCACCTACCAGCGCGACTACTCCCATGGTGTGCAATTAATTCTGCAGAGGAGAAGTTCCAATCGCCTCTCTGGCTGGATCGGCTATACGCTGCTGAAGGCACAGGCTCAACGGTACTCCGTTTCCATTCCCGTACCTCCCTTCCAGTTGGTGGGCAGCGATTTCTATTACCCCACGCTGGAGGATCAGCGCCACAGCTTAAATGTGTTCGCGAGCTATCGGCTGCGACCCACACTGAATCTCAGCGGCAAATTTCTGTTTGGGTCGGGATACCCCATTCCGAGCGGAACCTATGTTCCCGTCGGCAACGGGCAGTTCATTGCGACTGGAATCAACACAACCAAGCTTGATCCTTATTTAAGACTCGATGTGCGCGCGGATAAAGACTGGGCCTTTCAGCGATGGAAGCTCACTTTGTACGGCGAGGTCTTGAATTTAACCGATCACTACAACGGGCGGTTTGCATATGAGTCAGGAATCGATCCGACTACGGGGAAGGTGCTGGTGAAGACATTACAAGGGCTGCCGATTACACCAAGCGTGGGGCTGGCAGCGCAGTTTTGACCGCCTTCTCGCTTTACTCTTCGGGACTGATGCGCTTTGCGGTTTGCCGAGCGGGCGTAGAGACCGCCTGGTATTTGCTTTCGCGATAGACGCGACTGAAGATGATCGCAGCAATAATTAGCACGATTGGAGTGAAGATGCTGGCCTCGGGCCCCACGGTGCCTCCGGTAAGCCAGCGAGGTCCAGCGAAATCGCAGTTGAAGAGGTTGTGGTAGGGAGCCATACCGCTGTCGGGAACGCCATAGAAGAAAGTCTGTCCCCAATCCCATCCCGCGTGAAATCCAACCGCCCACCAAAGATTGCCCGTGCGTCGCAGAAACAGGCAAAACAGCAATCCAAAGAGAACCACGGAAACAAGTCCTGCGTTGCTTTCGCCGGGATTGCGGGCGTGCGCCAGGCCGAAGAGAGCCGAGAGCAGAAACGCCGAGGGCCAGAATCCCACACCGATCGTGAGTGTGAATTGCAGATATCCGCGGAATGAGAATTCTTCTGCGAGGCCGACCATGACGAAGGCGATCGCCCAAGCAACCGTAGCAGCAGGGATTGCGCTGCCGTGGATGCCGAGGCCAGTCAGATGGAATCCGCCGAAGGCGAAGATGCCCAGCAGGCAGGCGCTGATGCAAACGAATCCTGTGAGGACGCCTATCCAGAAATTCCTGCCCGGCATCCATCGCACGGGCAAACCGTAGTCTCCAAATTTTCGATGTTCAACGCGGGCCATGATCACGGCGGGGATAGCGGCGACCAGGAAAATCGCGGCCTCGCCAAGCCCGGTTCCGAGTGGCGTGATCTGAGCAACCTGAAAATTCCGTCCGCGGGCCAACAGCGCAATGATCAGCAGCAGCAGGAAGGCCACGACCGCCGCGAGCGCAAGATAGATCACAATGCGCCAGCCGGCGCGGATACCATCAGCCCCACGGAAGATTGTTGTCGGAGGCTGCGGGGTCGGTGTTGGAGAAATACTTTCAGGTTGAGGACTTGGAATGGGGTCGGGCATGGAGGCGTTCATTGCGCAGGCACCGAAATATTACATCAGCGACGCAAGCGCCCCTGTTTGAATTTTCGTGCAACACGCCGACCTGTCAGCCGAGCCACTGCGGGTTCTGGTAGGTCCCGTCGAAATCATGGCTGGTTTTGTAACGCTCGAACTCACCGTTTTTGGCGGCGGAATCGGTCTTCGCCAGAAGTGCTGCGACCTCGCTGGAGTTCATCGGCTTGAAACCGCGTGCGGCTTCGAGCGCCTGATGCAGGATATCCACCGAATCGCAGCCCGTAATCACGACACTGGTGGGCAAATTCATCGCATAGTGCAGGCATTCGACCGGCGTGGCGGTTTTGCTCTTCAGGATTTGTTTGTCGCCCAGCGGCTTCATACCGAGGACACCGATCTTGTGCTCCACCAGAACCGGCAGGACTTTTTTCTCGAAGCTGTCGAAATGAGCGTCCATCACGTTCAAAGGCATCTGCACGGTGTCGAACGTAAAGTCATGCGAAAAAGCCGTGTTGAGCATCTTCAGATGAATGTCAGGACTCTTGTGCCCGGTGAACCCGATGTAGCGGATTTTGCCTTGTTGCTTGGCTTCGACGACCGCCTCCATACCTCCGCCTTTGGCAAAGATGCGATCGGGATCATTGTCACGGATTACTTCATGAAACTGCATCAGGTCGATGTGGTCGGTCTGCAGTCGGCGGAGCGATTCCTCGATCTGCTGCGAGGCAGCCTGTTTCGTTCGCCCATCGATCTTGGTCATCAGGAAAGCCTTCTGTCGATAGCCGTCGCGCAGGGCCTTGCCCATGCGGATTTCGCTCTGGCCGCCGTTGTAGTCCCAGCAGTTATCGAGGAAGTTGATGCCGCTGTCGAGAGCCGTACGAATGATGCGGATGCTTTCCTGCTCGTCGGACTGCATGCCGATGTGATATCCGCCAAGCCCCACCATGGAGATTTTCTCGCCCGTGCGACCCAAGGTGCGGGTCGGAACGGTTTCGGCGGCATGAGACAGTTTCTTGCCAAGGGAAGTAATCACAGTAGTGGCGGCAGCAGTCTGGAGAAATCGGCGGCGGTCCATAGAACCTCCATGCCTATCAGAGTCGGAGATTGAGAACCCAGTTGCAAGGAGTTTTCCCGATCACAGAGCCTAAATTATATCTCCATCAGCTTCTGTAACTCCGGCGTCGTCAGGCTTCGGTCGAGAAAACTGAACTGCCCTGTGGCGTTGATCTCCGACGCTGCGTTGAGCAATCCGGTCATGGCCGCTCGGTAGAGTGATGTCGCGAAACTGATGCGCTTGACTCCGGCGGCTGTGAGTTCGGCGACCGAAAATGACTTGCCTTTAATCCCTACCATGAAATTAACCGGCTTCGACACAGCTGCGCAGACTGCCTTGACGGCCGTCAAATCAGGCAAGCCAGGTGCGAAGAGCACATCGGCCCCAGCGTTTTCGAAGGCCTGCAGGCGACGGATCGTCTCATCAAGGCTCGGATTAGCGTAAAGCAGATTATGAGCCCGTGCCGTCAGCATAAAAGGAAAAGGAAGACTGCGCGCCGCCCGCGCGGCTGCGTCAATGCGTTCCACTGCCAGCTGAAAATCAACGATTGGATGCTCAGGGTTTCCGGTGGAGTCCTCGATCGTACAGCCCACGAGTCCGGCTTCTGCCGCCAGGAGGATCGTCTCCGCCACAACATGAGGCTTTTCTCCAAACCCCTTCTCCAGGTCGGCCGACACTGGTAAGTTTGTCGCGTTGACGATCAGGCGTGCATGCGCCAGTGCCTCGTCACGAGTAAGCTCACCGTCTCTTTTGCCGATTGTGTTGGAAGCGGCCGCGCTCGATGTTGCCAAAGCTGGAAAGCCGAGTCCGGCAAGCATGCGCGCGGAGGGGACGTCCCAAGGGTTTGGAATGAGAAAAGTGCCCTGCGCCTCATGAAGCGCACGGAATCGGTTGGCTCTGTCGATCTGGCTCGTGCTCATCACCAACAGGATGATCGACGCGTCGCGAGGGATTCACACAGATGATCGACACATGCGATCTGTGTGAATCCGTGAACCCTGGGTACAGATGTCTACCAGTTCACTTTCATCGCGAACTGGAATTGCCGCGGATCGTAGGCGGCCGTCGGTTGCCCCGCGTTCGTGTAAAGAGGACTTACAGCCGCGACGTTGTACTTGTTGGCGATATTGAACATGTCGACGATGAAATCGGCACTGATTCGCTCGGTAAAGTAGACGCGCTTGGAAACCCGCATATCCCCGAATGCAGTCCAGGGTGTGATACCGGCATTGCGGCCGAGATTGCCATCCAATTGCAGCAGCGTGGGCGCAACGCCTGCGGCGACGAACCCGAGGATGCACGGCTCCTGGAAAACGCCCGTGGGCGAGAATTTCGAATTGTAAGTTTGGCCACAAGCCGGATCAACGGTGACGTTCGGACGGCTCGTCAAGGATGAGAGTTGGAGGTTATCACCACCGCCAGTCAAGACATTGAAGGGGCGTCCTGAGCCGATTTCGAGCAGAGGCGCAATCGTCCAATCGCTGAAGACGTGATGGACGAATCCGCTCCCGCCCACTTTGCCCGTCTGGTATACGCCGCTGAACACGAACCGGTGGCGCTGATCGAACAGCGAAGTCGACCGATCCAACGCAGGGTAGTAACTGTCCTGCGGCGTGAGCGTGGATTGCAGGTCGGTGGAATCATCGATCGCGTGCGAATAGGTGTAAGAAGCGAGGAACTCGTAGTGCGTGTGGAAACGTTTGCGAAGGTTCGCGCTGAATCCGTGATACACGGAACTGCCGTTGGAGTAGTTCGCATCCATGTCGCCGAAGGGCACGCATCCGGCGAACGTCGCGGGATCACAGGCGTTGAAGCCCAGTGTCTGCGCTAGTGTTGCGGCCTGCCCGATGCAGCCAAGCGGATCACTAATAGATGCATAGGCGCCGATAATCGACGGGTTCAATCCGCCGGGGCGGAAGAAGTTCATCAGCGACGAGTCGACGAATGGTTTCAGCTGAAGTGGCCCGCCTCCTGGATTGCATCCACTGACGGTGAACGGGCTTGCTGGCGCCGGCAACAGCGCAGGATTGTTGATCACGGCGGAGTCGTACAGAGCAGCCTCGAAATTCGCGACCATGAGATCGCCGCGGATGGTGTTGGCATTGATCGGACGATTCAGGTGACGTCCACCGTTGAAGTTGTAAGCAAGGTTAAGAGCGAAACCGTGGCCGAGATCACGCTCAATGCTTATGTTCGCCTGCTGGGCATAGGCGTAAACGAAATTGCGGCCCTGCGGATATCCGAATGGTTGGAAACCCAGCGGGAAGAACGTCGACGGATTCAGGTAATTCTGACCCAGGAAGATCGACTGAGTGGTTGATGCGACGCCGCAGTTCAAACCTTGCGAATCGCATGAGAACAGCTGGTTGTTCGGTGAGTAATTCAACAAGCCAACGACAGCCGCGCTCCCTGTAGGCGAGCACTGGGGAAGGCCTTGCCCTGTCGCAGATGGAAGCAGCCCCTGGAAAGCTTCCACCGCGTTCAGATTTCCGGGATGACCCGCTCCTTGGCATGCAGAGCCTGGACCGAAGGCGAGTTGGCCGCTCGAGGATCCGTCGGAGGCATCGCCGAGGAAGTAGAGGCCGAGCAGCGGGTGGTCGTAGAACATACCGTATGAAGCGCGAATCACGGTCCTGCCGTCTCCCTTGGGATCCCACGCCAGGCCGATGCGTGGCTGGATGTTGTTCTTATCCGTCTGAATTCCCTTCTGCAGACCGAGAGTCCTGTAGGCGGCAGCCGCCAGTCCCTGCGGAGCTTTGAACGTGGGAGGAATCTCCACGTCATAGCGCACGCCGTAGTTCAGCGTCACGTGGGGATTGACGCGCCACGAGTCTTGCCAGAACGCTCCGATGGGGACGTTGCGGAACGAATCCTTGGGGCTTCCCAGTCCTTGCACCAGGTCGCCGGGTAAACCGGCTCCATAGGCCTGGACCGAGTTAAGGTCCGGGAAGTTGGGCAGTTGGGTTGGGCTCGGGTTTATAAAGCCGAGAGTGGCGGACGAGAACGTTCCGAAGTCGTACACGCCTCCATAGTTCACGGTGAAGATCGCGTCCAGCGGCAGATAGTTCACGTCGACTCCGAACTTGGTGTTGTGGCGTCCGATCGTCCAGGAGAAATTGTCGGTGAACTGGTAACGCTGCTCGGTGCGCTGGATATAGGAATACGGCTCTCGGCCGAAGTAAGCAACGCCGGTAATGTTGATGGCCGGCGTTGAGCCGTCTGGAGTATGCGTGTTGTAGAAATACGAGAGGCCGCGGCGCGCATACTGGAAGCGGAATTCGTTGACCTTGTTGTTGCCAATCGTCCACGTATCCTGAGCCATTCCGGTCACATCGCGATAGGTCTGCTCGGACGTGCGGGAGTACGCATTTTGTCCGAAGGGCTGGTCTTGGCCGCTCACTTCAATGCCCGTCACGGTGCTGGGGCTGACGTTCGCGCGAAAGGTCAACCGATGATTCGCGCCAATGTTCTGGTCGAGGCGGAGTGAATACAAGCTGGTTCCTTCGAAGACCGGGAAGTTGCCTCGTTGTGATTCAAGACTGCGATACGATCCAGGAACGAAGCAGGGGCCCGGGGGATGACACGTGCTGGGGAAGCTCGAAAAGTTTGAGAGCAGACCGCCCGTTGCCACTTGCACCAGTCCGGTGGGCCAAGCGCCGTTCACTGCCATTCCTGATGACGCGCCGACGAGTCCAAGATACGTTCCGACTTCGTTCGCATACGCTGGGTTGGTCGCCGCAGTGAGTTGAACCGCCGGATTCGCAAGGAAGTTCACCTGACCGGGCGTGAGCTGCAGGGTTACTGTGCCCGGTGGAAGCAGGGGATTGAAAAACGGCGTGGCGTCGAACGGCGTCAGTCCGTAATTACCCTGACCAATCGACGAGAATCCGGTTTCATGCCGCCGAGTGATCTCGTAGGAAAAATAGTAGTACGTCTTGTCCTTCTTGATCGGGCCGCCGAATGCCGCGCCCGCCTGCACGCGGGTGTACGCTGGATTGGGAACGGTGCTGAACGGATTCACCGCCTGGAAAGCGCGATTGCGCAGATAGCCGAAGACATCGCCGTGAAATTCATTCGAGCCTGAGCGAGTGATGATGTTGACCACACCTCCGGCAGCGCGTCCGTATTCGGCGGCGTAGCTGTTCGTGATGATCTGAAACTCCTGCACGGCTTCCTGAGAAACGGTGGAACGCACGCCATTGACGGAATTGTCGGTCGCATCGGTACCATCGACGTTGACAAGGTTCGAGCGCGCCCGCTGCCCACTCATGTTCAGGCCCGAGGTGGGCGCGGCCCCGGTGTTGGGCGCGTTGTCGCGGACTACCTGCGAATCGGTGAGGGTGAAATTAATGTAGTTCCGTCCGTTGATCGGCAGGTTATCGATGCGTCGCTCGCCGATGGTATTCGTGGTGGAGCTCCGCGAAGTCTCGATCAATTCGGCTTGTGATGTGACCTCGACGACTTCCGTCGTGGCAGCGACGGAGAGCGTGATCGAGAGTTCCACTAATCCGCCCACCGTAATGGAGACGCCGGTGTTCTGCACCTTCGTGAATCCCTGGACTACAACCGAGACGGTGTAATTGCCGGGAGGTAGCTGACGTGCGTTGTATCCGCCCTGTCCGTCGCTGGTGGCGGTGCGCTCCAGGCCTTTCCCGACTTCCTGCATAGTGACGGCTGCGTTCGTGATGATGTTTCCTTTGGGATCTTTAACCGTGACGTGCAGATCACCGGTCGCGACACCGCCCTGCGCGCAGGCGATCACAGACAGCAGCAGGACAAGAAACGACACCAGGACGAGGTGCATTGTGCGGAACATAAGGTTCTCCCTTGAGCTCGCGAGAGCGAGAAGACGGTACGATTTTGTGCCACGGCGGATGGCCGGCGTACTCACTCGACGGTCGGACTGACTGTATCCCCGGGTGGTTTGTATAACAGAACCATGGCTGAAAACAAGTAAGGAATGCGTATGGGTCGTTCGGAAGTAACCGCCTTAGTGGTCAGTGACGAGTGATCAGTGGTAAGTAAAAAAACGCATCAACTGCTGCCCACCGATTCACTGTCCGCGGCCTACAGATTCCCGGAGATGCGGACTGGCACTGCGGGGTTCTGCAGCCGTCCGAGGAGCATGGCGCGGCCGCTCAGTTGTTCGTAGCCATGCACGATCGGGGCGGCGGCCAGAGCCGATTGCGGCCAGGCGAGCGCAAGATAGATGCGAAGCAGTGCGATGGTCGCGTTGCGGCGCAGCAACAAGCCATTGTCGACGAGTTCATGTGCAGCTTCGGCAGTTGCACCATCACTCGCGGACCGGGCAGCTTGGCCGATCGCTACCAGCAGGGCGGCATTGCGTCCTGCGACGCGAATATAGGCCGCGGCAGCCCGTAAACGTTCCCGCTGTACTCTTCGGAACTCGGTAGCTGGAAGACGGCGGCGCAGGTATTCATTCTCAGCGGGACTGATCAGATTCCGGAACGCTTCGATATCGATAGGCTCAATCCTTTGAGCCAAGGCCGAACCGGGGGAAAGCTGAGGACGGGTAGAGACGGTAACGCCCAGGATTAATACCAAGGCCAACGCAGCAGCAATCACCAGAACCAATGCCAAAGTCATTGTTGTAACAAACGCTCCAATTCGCGGTTCCACACGGCCAGATTGTTTTCCGGCAGCGGAAGCACAGACATCGTAACTACCTTCTGAGGAACAAGGACGTAGTAGAACCAGATAAGAACGCAGAGGTGATAAGTGGCCATCCCCATAAAACCAAAAAGAGTGCGTGTGTGCTCCGAGGGACTCGCGTTGGCGATCACTGCCCAGGTTGCGAGATGTTCGCACGCGGATATGCTAAGCCCGAGCAAGATACCAAACGACAAGCGATCCCACGACAGTTGAAAGTAAGCAGCAAAAAGGAATAGGAATACGATCAGGCCTAGTTCGACCACGAACACAGTTTGTTCGAACAGGTGAAAGCCGGAAATTAGTCGAAACGGATTATCTCCGTGAGCGAAGCCGGCAATCAATCCGGCGAGAAGAACAAGGATAGCGCCAGACCCACTGACCAAATTGCGTCCCAGTCGGCTGACTGAGGAATACGGCATCAGCAACTTTGAAAGAACTTCCCCGATGACAAAAAACTTCAACACAGCTTCCAGCAATAGAGCGGCCCACGCAACTACCCAGTAATTACGCGCCGATACAAAAGGAGCAATATCCGCCCCAAAGAGTGCGAGATCGCCCAAGCCGGCGAGGATCAAAAACGCCACAAAAGCAGGAATCTGGCGGTTAAGGCCGCGCCTCACTATGAGGCACCCCAATGACACTGATAACAGATTGGGCGCGACCCAAAGATAATTCCAAAGAAATGAGTGCGCCTGCAGCATGGCAGTGGTGAGGCAATATACCGCGAATCGCTGCAGGCGGCAACGCAGGGGCTAATCCTGTTCGGTTTTCGTAAGAACAGCGATGTGCTCGCGCTGTTGCTATAAACCTAATGCAAAATCTCTAAGCTAGCGGTTACGGTTTGCACATACCGCCACCGCAACCTGTGCCGCTTCCGCTGCCGCCATCGGCTCGTACAGGGGTGGGGGTTGCCAAAGTGCTCAGAAATAGGACTGCCGCTGCCACAGCGAGTAGCATACGTTTCACGGTTATCTCCTTTTAACTTAACTGCGGATTGGACCGTGATCGTTTCACGACCGGAAGGCCCCGGCAACGGCCCAGAAGAACACGGAATTTGTTCGGAATTTGTAACAAGATGAGTCTTAAATCCGCGCTACAGGACATCAAAGAAACTACCCTGTCGGCCGTGTCCGGAATGCTGGGGAAACTCGGCTATCTAGCCTCCCTGCGGGGCGGGCAAGGGCGCTACGAGCATTGGGGAATGGAGACCGTTCACGGCGTCGAATCGGCGGAGCGGGCGCTCCGTCAAGCGCACCTGGAGGTCATGGGGAAGATCCTGCGGACGCCCCTACCGGCACTGATAGAGGACCTTAAGGAGTCAAGCCAGAGCCGTGGAATCGCAGGTTTGACGTATGTCGAGGAGATGCAGGGACACTTCGAAGATCTGTTACCAGAAGGCCGTCAGAACACGCCCGCTTCCACGCACCTCAGTTCAATACTGGTGGCGCTTTCGAGCCTGGAGCGGAATCGAGGGCGTGCCACTCGGTCAACTTCATAGCAACTCCTACCACCTGACCGAGCACCTCGGCGTCCTGCGGATGGCGCAGAATGCGAACCGGAACGGGAGAGAGCGGATGTGGCTGAAGAACAATTTCTTCGCGCCGCATACTGCACCACGAGCAGGTGTGCCCGTCCCGAGTCTCTACGAAGTAGATGGGCCGCTCATATTCCGAACGCCATGCTCCTTCGACCACGCGATTGCGCGATTCATCGACCTGAATGAAACTTCCCGGCGGCAGGATCGGGTACATGGTGAAATCCTCGGTTCCAACATAGCCGTAGGTGAAGTCGCTGTTGGCGAATTGCTGGAGGTACGCGATCGGAACGAGTCCCCATTTTTCGACCATGCGGCCCAGGTTAGTGGTGCGACGCTCGTTGAAGCCCGGATCCATGCGTACCGGAACCTGCACGGACGCGAGACCCGCCAAAGCATCGGAAACATGCGATTTTGGCGGGGAAACCAGGCCCAGGTCGGCGGGGGTATTCCCCAAATCGACGCCATACCATGACATTAATTCGCGAATGTCGCGGCGGAAGATGATCGATAACGTGTACAAACGATAGATGCTGGGCAGGATCCCTTTGGTCTCAATGTCGGACAGACGGCTTGGTGGAATAGAGAATTCTTCGTTGCAATATTTCTCAGCGATGCGCGCGCTGGAGTTTTCGACATCGCGCATGGTGAGCCCAAGTTTTTCACGGAGCGTCCGAAGATTTTTTCCGGCCGGTTGCATCCAGAGACCTCAAACGGGTGACAAAAATCATACCAAAGGAGCGGCGGGAGTTGTATCCCTTCGAAACGAAAAAACTTTACAAAAGTTTGTTACGAATTCCGAACACTGGAAAAACCGCGTCAAACAAGAGGGTTCCGACATCATTTTGCGTCAACCCCGGCAGTGTAGGCGCCAACTGCTAACAGTGGGCAACTTGTAATTGTTCGGATTTTGTAACAAAGCCCTCCACTTTCGTTCCTTGAACATCCACTTTCGTTCCTTGGGTTGGTCGCCAACCGTCCAATCAAGGGCGCGCTTTGCGGTTGGAACTGTGCCCTGCCCATGAGCGTGCCCAATCCTCCTTGTCCGGAGAATGACATTTGTCACGCTGATGGCGTGATGGTTGGCACTGGCAGATCGTGATAATCCGAGCGACCATGGCGGGGTTGGATGATTTCACAACAGGTCATGACGATGATCGCAACCCTGGAGAAAACCGACACAGCGTACTCCACCGCAGCGCCGGCGGTGGTGGCCGGCCTTGACGCCGTCAACAAAAACTACGGGAACATTCGGGCGCTGAAAGGGGTGAATTTTTGCGTGCACGGCGGCGAACTGGTGGCGCTGCTCGGGCCGAATGGCGCAGGAAAGACCACTGCCGTGAAGCTCCTCTTAGGATTGTTGCAG
>Ga0126379_10000232_pt1 | contig 29644 bp, 25 predicted proteins | sample PanSoiMetPlot_24_FD_92640 | JGI IMG/M metagenome (GOLD analysis project Ga0126379, IMG submission 92640) | Tropical forest soil microbial communities from Panama - MetaG Plot_24 | ecosystem: Environmental > Terrestrial > Soil > Tropical forest > Bulk soil | place: Panama | collected 2016-02-17
CGCGAAAAGGCAGCAATCACGAGCGCAGCAAAGACCGTGGCGATCCAAGCCGTCTGCGCTCGCACGCTCTGGTTCCGCAGCATCTTTGGGCGAGATGTTACTCGAATTTGCGGTTGGGCTGCCGGGCGAGGTGTGGCACGGCTCCTGACAGCGGCGCGCGTGCAATCAGTGAAGGAGCTTCGCCTTCAGTCGCGGAATGAAGTATCCGGAGACGAGCAGGACGGCGATAAATCCTGCGCAGAAGATGGCAATCGCTCGGGTGGCTGGGTCAGCGCCGGGCCGTGAATTGGCGGCTGTCACGCGAAGACGTACGGAGCCGCTCAATCCTTGATTGCTCGAGGCGGAGGGCTAATAGCCCCAGGCATCGGAGCAGGAGCGGCCACTCGTTTCGACGGGAGGCACTATTCGGCGTGACGAGCCACCGCGGCGACCGAGCCAGCCGGACTCTGGCTGGACTGGAGTGAGCCGTCGGCCGAACTTTACCGCTGAGCAAACGTGACCTCGATTGCCGGCTGCGCGGGGACGGAAGCCTTGAGCGCCGTCTCGATTGAGCTGTGCAGCGCCGGCCCCCCGTGCACTGACGCAATGACGCTGCCGAACATCATCAACCAGCCCGCGAGAATAGCTGCTGGAACAGCGTACACCTTCGCCGATCGCCCTTCGTTTCGCTCTGCCTGCTTCGTCTCGTGGTACATGGCGCTTCCTCCTTGGTGCAGGGGCGATTGCAGAGGTCGTGCCGGTTGCCCGTGCTGCTGTAGAGCGCCGTTTTTTCGAGGATTCGGTCGCCGTGGGCGGGTAAGAACACTGGTTGAGGCAATGTGGCGCCACATTGAAAGGTGTGGCGCCTCACCGGCAGGCGCCACAGCGAACCCGGGGCGTTCCCATCAACCGTCCTTCAGCATCTCCGTGTACCGCCGCTGCATTTCCTCGGGCGTAACGTCCTCGAGGTGGTGGCCGATGCTCCACTCGTGTCCGAACGGGTCTCGCACCCGCCCCGACCGCTCCCCGTAGAATTCATCCTTGGGAGCAAACACCACGGTTGCGCCCGCCTTGACGGCGCGCTCGATTACTTCGTCGGCGTTATCCACGTGCAGGTGATTCGTCACGCTCGTCCCGCCGGACGGTTGTCTACCGCGAATCCCGTACTCCGGAAACTCGTCTGCCAGCATCAGCGTGTGGCCTCCGAAATCGAGCTCGGCGTGGCCGATGCGGCCGCCCGGTTCGGCGAGGCGAAGCTTCTCCTTCGCCCCAAATGCGCGCTGGTAGAACTCGATTGCCCTCGCCGCGTCCTTGACGTGCAGATAGGCGAACAATTCTTTCACCTTCATCGCTGCTCCTTCCACGGTTAGTCGTGCCTTACAAACCGCTTGCACGATTCCCTGATCACGCGTTTCCGTATTGGAAAAATTTGACGTCGAGCGAATGCGCCTGTGACTCTCCAGGTCGCGGCTGACACCCCGCCCGACGGCGACGTCGCCCCCAGGCCAGGGTAAATTAACCGAGGCACACGCGCTGCTGGGAAGTGGCCTGGTCTCCACGCCTCCCATGCGCTAAGTGGAAGCGGCCATTTCGCACGTCATGCATCGGAAGAACGCGATTCGCGCCGACCAAGACACCTCGAGCGGCCCTGAGCGCGTGGGCACCGAGAAGCTCCCCGAGACAGGCGGCCGCATGGACGATCTCGAGGCTCCACCGCTGACCGAGATACCCACCTGGCCCGTTTCGGAGGCCGAACGCTACGTGCTTTCTGGCGAATGGGCCGTTGGCGGCCTGGGACGCATTTTCGACGCTTCCGACCGCCGGCTGGACCGCCGAGTGGCCATCAAGCAGCTCATCCGCAGTGGCGCCGATGCGGAGGCGCGCTTCATCCGCGAAGCGCTGATTACTGCGCGGTTGCAACACCCCTCGATCGTTCCGATCTACGACTTGGGGCACGATTCCGCGGGCAAGCCATTCTACGCGATGAAGATGATCTCGGGGCGAACTCTGGCCGAGCTCGCCGGGGAGAAAAGCTCCGTGGAAGAGCGCTACGCGCTGATTCCCCTCGTGATCGCTGTGGCGGACGCGATTGCCTACGCCCACCAGCAAGGCATCGTCCACCGGGACCTCAAGCCATCGAACGTGATGATCGGCGACTTCGGTGAGACGCTGGTGATCGACTGGGGCGTCGCGGTCGATCTCCACAGCCGAGCTTCTCGCGCCGCGCCATCCAGCCCCTACGATATCGCGGTCGCGGGCCTCACCACGCAAGGGGCAGTGATCGGCACCCCCGAGTACATGGCTCCGGAGCAGGCCCGCGGTGAACCAGTCGATGAACGGGCGGACATCTACGCTCTGGGCGCGATTCTCTACTTCGTCTTCTGCCAGGCCCCGCCATTCCAGGGGAAGACAAGCCACGAGGTCCTGTCCAAGGTTCTCGGTGACTTGCCTGTGCCAGTTCGACAGCGCCAACCGGGCATCCCGACCGAGCTTGAGGCCGTCGTCTCGCACGCCATGGCGCGCGATCCGGCGCAGCGCTACGCCAGCGCGCGCCAGATGTCGGAAGACTTGAAGCGCTTCTTAAGCGGTCAGCTGGTGAGCGCGTACCGTTATCCAACTACGGTGCGCCTGTGGCGTTGGACGAAGCGCCACCGGCTGCCTTTGGCGTTCACCGTGGTGCTGGTGGCGATGGCGGCGATCAGCGCAACTCGAATCATCCGCGAGCGTAACTTCGCCAATCACCAGTGGCGGATCGCCGAAGAGCAGCGGCATGTCGCAGAAACCAGGCGCGACGAGCTGATTTTGGCCCAGGCGACGAGCTGGCTCGAGCGCGATCCCACCGCGGCCATCGCCTGGTTGAAACAATATCCGGCCAAACCAGACAACTGGCACAAGGCCGCGGAAATCGCCAGCGATGCGTTGAGCAGAGGCATCGCCCGCCATGTTTTCAACCACCGCAGCGAAATCACCGATGTCGCCATCTCGCCCGATGGGCGCCGTTTCGCTTCAGCTGGCAAGGACAAGCTCATTCGGATTTGGGATCTCCAGTCTGGCCGAGAAATCGAAACCATCCGCCAAGAGGCAGTGATGAGCTCGATTGCGTTCTCGCCTGACGCTTCGCTCCTGGCCTTCGGAGGTCGAGACAAGAAAGTCTGGGTGTGGTCGGCGCAGAACAAAAGTCAACGCGTGCTCGGAGCGCACGAAGCGAACATCTACCAGCTTGCCTTTTTGCCCGGAGGCGATCGGGTCGCTTCGGTCGCCGATGACGGCAGCGTGGGTTTTTGGGACTTGGCCAGCGGGGCGAGCCGCGTGCGTCGCGAGCACCGGGGGAGACTCTACGCGCTGGCCTTCTCGCCGAGTGGAAGAGTACTTGCCACCGCCGGCGCGGACGGCGTCGTCCGGCTCTGGAACCCCTCCGACGGCGAGAGTCGCTCGCTGACCGGCCATCGAGATGAGATCTATGCGCTCGCGTTCTCCTCCGATGAAAAGCTGCTCGCCAGCGCCGGCAAGGACGAGGGTATCCTCATCTGGGATCTCCAAACCGGCAAGCACCGGGCCCTCCTCGGGCATCAAGGAGGAATCTCGGCGGTGGACTTCTCGCCCGATGGTAAAACTCTCGCGTCCGCTGGCGTGGATCGGGCGGTGAGGATTTGGGACCTGCAAACCGGCTCGGCCCGCATGTTCACCGGCCACCAGGACGAGGTTGAGGTGGTGAGGTACTCACGCGATGGAAAGTTCGGTTTTTCCGCTGGCCGAGATACGACCGCCCGGGTGTGGGACCTCCAGGCTGCCGATGGGAGAATTCTTCGGGGCCATCTGCGCACGGTTCACCGGGCCGGCCTGATTCCCGGCAGCGCCCAGCTGTTGACCGCCAGCACCGACGGCACGGCGCGGCTGTGGGATCTGTCGCAGTACGGCCGGGTTTTGCATGGGCACACGGACGCGGTTCTTCACGTCGTGTTCTCCCCCGATCGGCGCCATTTGGCCTCGGACAGCGCCGATGGCACGGCACGGCTGTGGGACTTAAGCAACGGCCATCCCCGCGTGCTTCGCGGCCATACGAGAACCGTGTTCGGGCTGGCCTTCTCCAGCGACGGAGGCAAGCTGGCGTCGAGCAGTCTCGATGGCACCTTAAGGCTCTGGGACACCGCCACCGAGCGCTGCCAGGTGCTCCGCGGTCATGACGCGGAAGTGCTCGGCGTTGCGTACCTCGCTGGCCACGATTCCTTCCTCTCGGCCAGCGGCGATGGCACCGTTCGCCTGTGGCAGCCTCCTTTCACCGAGAGTCGGATTTTGCATCGACATGGCGGGGGAGCCGGTGCCATCGCGGTCTCCGCCAACGGCCAATTCGCCGCCTCCCGCGGGCGAGACGATGTCGTTCGTCTCTGGGACGCCGAGCGCCAAAGCGCGCGAGAGCTGCGGCCGGGTGAATACCCGATTGAGCACGTCAGCTTCTCGCCGGATTCCACCCGGCTCGCCGCGATTACGCCCAGCGCCTTGCACATCTGGAACCTCGATTCCAATGAGGAGCGCGTCTTTCACCAGATACAAGGGGTGGTGAACGGCGTCGCCTTCTCCCCCGACGGAAAACAGTTCGCCTCGGCTGGCGCCGACAAGACGATCCTAGTTCGTAACCTCGCCACGGGTCAGAGCCTGACGCTGCATGGACACCAGGCGGGGGTAAGAAGCGTGGCCTTCAGCCCTGACGGGAAGTCTCTCGGATCGGGCGGCGAAGACCGCACCGTACGGATATGGGACCTGAGCACGGGCGTCGCTCGAATCTTGCGCGGCCATCGCAACGTCGTCAACAGCATCGCCTTCTCTGCCGACGGGAAAATTCTCGCCAGCGCCGGGGGCGACTTCGATATCTGGCTTTGGAGCGTCGATTCAATCGGGACTGCGCCGGGCAACCCGCAGGCTTTTGCTGAGTGGTTGACCTCGTTAACCAGTCTGACCAAGAACCTCGATTAGCCGCTTCCGTGACTCGCTCCCAATTCAACACCGCATCCCGCACTGAGGATCTGGAAACGCCGTCGCGATCGCGCAAAGTACCGCTACTCACGCGGGTGATGCGCTGCGATATGCCGTTCGAGCCGTCGGCCCGCTATGAGCTTTCAAGCGTGCAGTCCGTCATCATCGGCCGCGGCAAGCAGCACTCCGGCGAGCGACTGCCAGGGCCGCCGGCATTGCTGCGACTGCAGCTTGCTGACCCCAAGGTTTCGCAAGTGCACGCGAAGCTCAGGCTGGTCAGCGGGCGCTGGCTACTCGAGGATTGCGGCTCCACCAATGGGACCATTCTCAACGGAAATCGGATCGACCGTGCGGTGCTTAAGGACCACGACGTCTTCGAGGTGGGCTACACCTTCTTCGTTTATCGCACCGAGCATGTCCCTGCCGAACGAACTTTGCCCGACATCGACGACGCCGCCGTCCAACGCCCTGTACCCGGTCTTGCCACGTTTTCCGCTGTAATCGCCGCAGATGTCGACGCCTTGATCGATCTGGCCACCGTACCAGTATCCGTTCTGATCGAAGGCGAGACCGGCACCGGGAAGGAGCTGGTGGCGAGAGCGGTCCACAGGCTGTCCGGACGCTCCGGGGCGTTTATCGCAGTCAATTGCGGTGCAATCCCCGAGTCTTTGTTCGAGTCCGAGCTCTTCGGCTACCGAAAGGGCGCATTCTCCGCCGCGCACCAGGATCGCACCGGCCTCGTGCGTGAAGCCGACAAGGGGACTCTGTTTCTCGACGAGATTGGGGAGCTGCCGTTGGCTTCCCAGGTCAAACTCCTTCGAGTCCTTCAGGAGCAAGAGGTGCTTCCCCTGGGAGCGGTCCGACCGATTTCGGTGGATATCAAGTTCTGCGCCGCCACCAATCGCAGCCTGCGAGAGTTGGTCGAGAAGGACAGGTTTCGCGACGATCTCCTCGGCAGGGTTTCTGGTTTTGAGCTGCGCCTGCCACCGCTGCGTCAGCGGCGCGAGGATCTCGGACTGCTCATTCGAACCCTCTTGGGCCGCCTCGGCGACCAGCGCTCGGTCAGCCTGCGTTTTACCAGAGGGGCCGGAGCGGCACTTTTTCGCTATTTGTGGCCATTGAACATCCGCGAGCTCGAGTCATGTCTCATCACCGCGTTGACCTTGGCGAAAAACAAGCCGATCAGCATTGAGCACCTGCCGGACAACGTTCGAGCCTCAGTGGAACTGATCGCCAAACCAGGAAAGCTCGCGGTGGACTTTGATAAAGGAGAACATTTGGTCCAGCTCCGACAGAAACTCGTCGAGCTGTTGACCTCTCATCATGGAAACATCAGCGCGGTTGCCCGTGCGCTGGGAAGAGATCGCGTCCAGGTACGTCGTTGGCTGCGCAAGCTCAAGTTGGAAACGGCGCGATTTCGAGACTCTTGATGTCGAGCTTTAGGCTTAGCCTGGCGGCACCGTGTAAGTGGGGCAATCGGTAGTGCCGTCACAATCTAGGGGACCTCCCTGCTGGCTGGGGATGGTGTTAGTCCCCGGGTCGTGAGTGCCTCCCACTATATGCTTCAGCGTTTCCTTGTGGAGGGTCAACTTCTTCGGTCGCTCTGATTTCTTCGCTGGCTCTTTGCTAGGGATTTGCAGCTTGGCTTGCTTCCACTCTTTCATCGCCTACCTCCACGAACGAACACTGGTCCTCAAGGTTATTCCGCGAAATCTCGCCGATGGGCAGCCCGATGCAAGCATTGCGCGGTGAATGTTGCAAGCGCCCTGCCAGCGAAGATCGCCACACCGACTTCAACCAACTGAACCTGACCGGCTTTTCGATCGGCCTCAAATAAAGCACCAACGCCCCGATCATCGCCAACGCGAAGCTGATCAATCCCAAGACCACGCCAATCAACGCGTGCAGGACTATTCCGAGCGTGAGGAGAACAGGCCAACGTTCTTTGCGAATGACCAGGCCGGCGGCGAGCAAAATCTCCGTGAGCAAAACACTCCAGGTCAAGAGAGACACCGTGATGCCGTTCATCAGTAGGGGGCGAAGCAGCGGCATGAGCCAGTCTGAGGCTCCGTAGACTGGGCTGGTGAGGAAGTAATAGAGCCCCGTCCCATCCACCCACTCGGGAACCTTGAATTTGCCAACCGCGGCGTGGAAATAGATTCCTGCTACTTGCAGGCGAGTTATTGCTAACGCGGACAGAGCGATTATCCGCTTGCTGGCATCGGCGGTTGTGACGATGGACGATTGGGATCTTTTCCAGTGCCACGCCCGAGGATCGGTCAGCGTCACCGGAAGCAAGAGAAGGGTGAGAATGCAGGTCGCCTGATCTCCTCCGTCGACTCCGATGGCTGAGCTCTGCAAGCTAAAAGAGATCCACCAGTGGAGCAGGCCGGTGACGCGGGGACGCCAACCGGACGCGACCAGGAGAAGGATCGCCACCGAGATCCAGCGGGCGAGTTCGAGCCGGCCCGGGGGCATGGCGCAAAAAATGCTGAGCCGCGAGACCTCGCTGCAAAACGGGGCGGTCGGCAGGCCTGCGGCAGGTCGAAAGAGCGTCGAGCTGCGCGTGAAGATCAGCGTCAAGGCGGTTCCCAACGCGAGCAGCGTCCGACCGACCCCATACACATTCGTCCAAGGATCGGTATTGGCCGCCTCCCGAGACCACCGACCGAGCCTATTCACAGCGCACCTCCAGCTTGACCAGGTGGATCGGCATCTGAATTCTTGCCGCCGAGCGACTCCACGCCCAGGGGACAGGCGCCTGTTTGATCACCCCGATTGTTCCGCAATAGGTCGGGTCAGGCGACGCGTTGCGAATGATTTTTGCCGTTGGTGCATCTTCGAGGCATTGGGCCGGCGTCGTTTCGCACTGGACCCACGCCTTCTTGTCGACTTGGTGGAGCAAGAATCCAAGCTCGATCCCCTGCGCTTTGGGAGCGCGATTCAAACCGAAGAAATTCTTCGGCCTTGAGTACGGGTTGTCGGCGGCAGGCAGCCAACTGCCCGCCGCCGTCCGTCTCACCGAATAGAGGTCTTCCTCTCGCGGGCTGCGAGTGAAGAATGCCCATCCCTCCGGGGCCCATCTGATGAGGTAGAGATGCGGCTCGAAGGGGAGCCGAATCGCATTGAAGGGCATCGCCGCGTGAAGCGCGTAGCAGGCCAAGACGCACCACCCGAGCCCGACCAGAAGCGTGAGCGTTCCCAGCTGAGGCAAGTTCACTCGTTGTGCCTGATCATGGGTTTGCATGGATATTCTCCGCGCAGGATGCCTTTGTCCTCAGTTGTAGAACGATGGCGCGCTAGGTCTGTGCTGCGAGTCGAGTGGCGACCAAGTCAATCCACATCTCGCGCTGAAGCTGCGAGCTCGGGTCTTTGGTGCCTGGCGTAAATACCGCGAACGCAATCCATACGACGAAGGCGACTGCGACGGCGATGGCATACGCGAGGACGGAGATATCGACGTAGCAATCCCAGCATCGGCAACCGTGGCAATCCGTGCCGTCGCGGCTTCCTAGGCTCCCACTCTCTGGGTCAATGGTCGTCACGACTTCCAAGATGCGGCTGCCCCCTTCGTTGAGGGCGCGCTGAATCCTCAAGTGGTCGCCGCTCTGGATTTCGTTTCCAAATCGCTCGAAGAAAGTGCTGTCCCGGTTGCCGATCTCCGAGATGATTCGCTCCTGCAACGCCGCGGTAGTCTCATCCGGGTTGCTCAGGAACTTACGGTATTGCCCGAGCTCTCCGTCCCAAATCTCCGGGAGAAGATCGGCCACCGGGCCCGAGCCCAAGAGAACACCGCGGAACACCGTCACTCCATCGAATTGATTGCCAGTGACCGCGGTGGCTGCCAAGGCAGTTTGGGACGCCGGCCCGTAGTTCGTCATCAGACCTGCCAAGAGCACTGCCAAACCATACTTTGTTGATGCCAAGAAAGACTTCCATGAACGCAACATTATCGACTCCTTTTCCCCGGGTGAAGGCCGCTCGCCGCGCTGACCCAACGGGTGGCAAAAACTGTCAGCAGCTTTTGTGCCACGGGCTGCTAACAAAGATGCCTTGGGATGCAGCCTGTAAAACACAGAATATGCGGGGGTTCCCGGCGGCGACACTCGCAGGAACCATCAAAGAGAGACATTGCCGGCGTGACGGCAAGAGGGACAGCCATTGCAGCGCCTGCCCCACCTGTCCCAGCTGTCCCAGGGATGGTGGTCTACAGCCGAGCCCGTCGCCGCATGCCGACTGATGCGGATCCTCTTGAGCGCGCGCCCGCATGACAACAGACGCCGCAGGTTTGCGTTGCTTCGCTAACACCGGCATGCGATTCAGGGCTGTTCCAGGAGTCCCATGTCCCAAGCTACCGACGACAAGAACTTCCGCCTGCCGCCGCACGTGCGGCCGTCCGCTTATGACGCTCGGCTCTCTGTAGACCCCGAGGGGCGCAGCTTCTCCGGCACCGCGCGCATCGAGCTGACCCTCGCCCGCGCCTGCGACGAGATTATCCTGCATGCGGCGGAGCTGGAGCTGACCCGCGTCAAGGCGCGCGTTGATGGGCAAGAGCGTGATGCATCGGTGCGCCTCGCGCCGGTCAGCGAGACGGCGGCTCTCCGCTTTTCGTCGCCGCTGGCGGCCGGCCCAGCCGTGCTCGAGCTGGCGTGGACCGGCAAAATGACATCCGGGTTACGCGGACTCTACCCTGCAGGGGGCGGCGTCATCGCGACCCAATTCGAAGCGGCGGACGCGCGCCGAGTCTTCCCCTGTTTCGACGAGCCCGGATTCAAAGCCACGTGGCGGCTCGCGGTCGAAGCCCCCAAGGGAACGGTGGTGCTCTCCAATAGCCTCCCCGCCGGAGAAGAGGACCTCGGCTCACGGCGGCTGGTCCGTTTCGGCCAGACGCCGCCTTTGCCGACCTACCTGGTCGCCCTAGTGATCGGCCCGCTCGAGGCGCACCCAGCGCGCTCGGTGCGAAGCGTGCCGGTTCGAACTTTCGCGCAGCCGCAGAAACTGGTGCTCACCGGATTTGCGCAGGACATCGCCACCGAGATGTTGGCGCGGCTGGAGGACTACTTCGGCGTGCCCTACGCGTTCCAAAAGCTCGACCAGGTGGGGCTGCCCGAGTTCGAGGCGGGCGCGATGGAGAACGCCGGGCTCATCACCTACCGCGAGGTGGCGTTGCTGCTCGATCCAGCCACTGCCTCGCTGGCGCAGAAGAAACGGGTCTCCGAGGTGGTGACTCACGAGCTAGCGCACCAGTGGTTTGGCAACTGGGTGACGATGAGGTGGTGGGACGATTTGTGGCTAAACGAGGCCTTCGCCACCTGGATGGCCTACAAGACCGTCGACCGGTGGAGACCGGAGTGGCGCGTTTGGCTGGACTTCGAGCAGACCAAAGCGGCGGCCATGCACCTCGATGCGCTTCGGTCGACGCATCCCATTCGAGCCGAAATCCACAACGTCGCCGAGGCGGGGGAGGCCTTCGACCTCATCACCTACGAAAAGGGCGGGGCGGTTCTTCGGATGATTGAAGGTTACCTCGGCGAGGAGCGATTCCGCGACGGCATCCGCCTCTACATGCGGCGTCATGGCCGCGGCAATGCGGTGGCAGATGATCTCTGGGGCGCACTCGGCGAGGCGTCCCGCGAGCCGGTGCTGGAGCTCGCCAATGCATGGATTCGCCAGAACGGATTTCCGCTGGTGCGCGTTTCGCGCCAGGGACGGATGCTCCGATTCGAGCAGCGCCGCTTCTTTTCGGATCCGGCCGCATCCCGGGAGCCCGGCGGGACGATGTGGCCGGTGCCGCTGGTCATCCGAGTCGCTCAGGGTGAGCGCACGAGCGAGCAGCGGATCCTGCTTCGAGACCGGACGGCCGAGGTGCGCTTGTCCACTGAGGGCGAGGAAGCATTCATCTTTGTCAATGCTGGGGCGACCGGTTTCTATCGCGTGGCTTACGACGGTGACCTGCTGGCGGCCTTGGGCCGTCACCTGCCCCTTCTCGCTTCTTCTGAGCGCATCGCGCTGCTTTCCGACGAGTGGGCCCTGGTGCGCGCAGGGGAGCGCGACATCGCCGCGTACCTGGACCTCTCCTCCCGCTTCCGCGCTGAGGAAGACTACGCGGTGCTCGACGAGGTGGTGAGCCGGCTCGCCGCGGTCGAGTATCGGCTGGTCGCGGATCCTGCTCGTCCCGCCCTGCAGCGCTTCGTCGGCGCGCTGTTTCAGTCCCAGCTTGCGTCAACGGGCTGGGACGCCGCACCCGAGGAGCCGGATTCTCGACGGCTGCGGCGCGCGGCGGCAGTGCGCGCCCTCGGGCTCGTCGCGCGCGAGCCGTCGGTGATCGCCGAGGCGCGCGATCGGCTGGATCGCTGGATCGCCGGCGATCGCGGCGCGCTCGAGCCGAACCTGCACGAGGCCGCGGTAGCCCTGGTGGCGCGCGATGGGGACGCCGCCCGCTTCGACGCCTTCTTGGCCCTCTTCGTGAAGGAGACGGATCCCACCTTCCGGCGCCGCTACCTGCTCGCGCTGGCATCGTTCGAGGATTCCGCCCTCGCTGCGCGCGGCGTCGACTTCGCCTTCTCCGACGAGGTGCCACTCCAGGACACCGCCTCTTTTATTGCCACGATTTTCGCGAATCGGTCGGCGCGCGGGATCGGCTGGGCGCGGCTGCGCTCGAAGTGGGGGGCGCTCCACAACCGCCTGGCGGCGGCCCCCATGCTGATGCGCCGCGTTGTGGAGGGGATCGGCGCTCTGGTTGAACGGCGTCACCTGGAAGAAGCCGAGGCGTTCCTTGCCGCGCACCCACTCGAAGAAGCGCGGCAGGCGATCGCGCAAACCCTGGAGAGACTGCGCCAGGACGTCGAGCTACGCGAGCGCACGCAAGGCGCGATCGGCCGCTGGCTCGCCGACAAGTAGCTGCGGTCAGAACGGGTACAGCGACGCCGCTCCCTCTGCGTCGAGCTCGGTGATCACCAAATCACCACGATTGGTTCCATTGCACTGGGGATAGTGCATCACCGAGTCCGAGTCATACGGGGTGAGCGCGCGCCAGTTGTTATCCTCGAAACACACGCCCGCTTCGGGACGCGTGTGCTCATGTCGAAATCCGAGGGCGTGCCCGGTTTCGTGGCGAAGCACGCCGGCGAGCGTCCAGGGAGAGATGTCTCCAAAGGCGGCGGTGTTGATCAGGATGTTTCGAAAGGCTCGCTCGAAATTGGGAAAAAAGGCGCGGGCAAGATAGCCGACGCCGGTGATTGGATTAACGTCGAAAACGACGTTCTCGTTCGTCTCGTCGCACGCATCGTCCTGCGCAGCCTCGTGGATGAAATGCACGTTCGCCGGAATCTCCCACCCCTTGGCGGTCGCTTCCTCCATCGCCTGCACCGTGGCGCCGTAATTCGCTTCGAACGTGGTGCTGACACAATAGGAGAGGTTCAGTGCCTGGACATCGTCCCACCTCGCGTCTACGCCATCGACTTGGTGCACGATGAGAGCCCGGCGCCGCGTTCCGATGCTGCTGCGATCTTCTACATAACGGCGGTACACGAGGCGAAGCTCCTCCCGGCTGCGAACCGGCGTGTCCCCGTCCACGACGAAGAGCCCGGTGCTAACTTCGCGATAGGCCTGGGCCTCGAATTCCTCGAAGGTCAGCAGTTGCGTGGGTCTGGAGGCGCCGCCGCATCCCCAAGCAGCGATGGCGAACGCGCCGAACGCCAATGCGGTGAGAGGACCTTCCCTTCTTCGCGACCGTTGTTGCGCTTGCGCCATCTGGTGCTCCCCTCGTACTTAGCCCCCGCTCCTGGCGGAATGATCCGCGGGGCAATTTCTACTGCACACCGGGAGTGTAGGCAACGGGTCGGTTTCAAGCCCGAGACAGTACCGGTCAGCCTTTCAGCCAAGGTTGGATCTCGCGAACGATCGATCTATCGCCGGGACGTCGACTCGAATAAGAAAGGACCACTCTTTCTGCGCTGGGCAGGTAGGGAGCCGGGTCGGTACGTTCCGTGTCTTTTTCACCGGGGGGTATCGATGAGACGCGAAGCTGAAGCTCTGATCGCCGTCGGGTGGGCGATGGCGGTGCTGGCGGGAGCAAGGCCATCGAACGTGATCGCGGCGCCGCCGGCGACGACGACGCGCTACATGTCCACGACCGACTCCGACACTCTCTACAACCTGGGCTGCTCACAGACGGACGAGAGCGGCGCAATCATCCTCGACTTTGGTCAGCCCTGGTTCGATGGCTCGAGCTACGGGACGATCATCTTTGGCAGCATCACATTTCGATCGATCGACGATATCGAAAATGCCGTGAGGGGTTTTTTGAGCGGCTACTACCTGTGCGGTGGAAGCGGAACGATGCGTCTGGCCGTCGGGACGAGCAACTATCGGGGCTCGACTGGCTATGGGCACGGCCAAGCCTGGGCGCAGATGGTGAACCGGGTGAACGACTTCATTGCCTCGCCACCGGATTGGTCGGACCGGGAAGCCGCGCGCGGAGCAAGCGATATCGAGCTGGATTGGAACTCGGTGACAAACTCGCGGGCCTGGGTGGATGGATACGCGAGCGCTTACGTCGCCGCGTCGTACTTCTACAATTACGGGGATGCCGCCGGATGTCCGCCATATGGCTCGTGCAACAACGGGTGGACGCAGGAAGATGTCTGGTACGTGTCGTGGGGCGCTCCACCCGCGGTTCCAGTTCCCGAGATCTATACGCTTGGCACGGCTCGGGAGTGGTACCGCATTTCGTTGTATGGTTACACCAACCACGGCAGGGCGGTTCAGATCCTCGGCACGCTGACGCAATGGGCGGCCGCGGGTTTCTGCTGCACCAATCCGCCGGACGTGGGTTGGCAGCAGTTGATGGACTTGCTCAATGCCGACTCGCGGACCGTGCAAACCATTCCCTATTCCACCGACATCACCTGGGCCAACTAGGAAGGGGTCGCCATGAAATTGCACAACGTGAAATTGAGCAGCGCGCGGCTCCTGGCGGTCAGCATTGCGGCCTGTGTATTCGGCGCCGCTGTCTCCCAAGCTCAGGAGAAAGATAGCCGCGAGTTTCGTCCTCCGACTTCGGCAGACGCACAAAAGCGCGCTGTGGGGCCCGAGGACGTCGCGAAGGCGCAGGCGAATGCCTCCAATCGCCAGGAGCCGCCTTGGAGATCCGGGATCATCGAGAGCGGACTCGCTCCGTTTCCCGCCGCGATGTATCAATTCGAGAACCAATGGCACGAGATTGTCGACGGCGCGCACCTCAAGGTTTACGCAGGCTCGCTCGGGAAAAATTCATCCGAAGGGGTGGTCGTCATTCAGCGGATTTCGCTGGACAATCGCGCTGAAGCGCCGCTGGAAATCCGAGCGCCGGCGCGAGCGGGTTCGCTGCGAATCATCGCTGCGCAGGGCAACCTGCTGACGCTGAGGTCGTCAAACGGAGCTGAGTTCACTCTTAGTGCCGTGACAGGGAATATGGAGGCCAAGTAGGGTGCCGCGTCATTTTGCAAGGAGAAGGAATGACGCGCTGGTCGGCGCAGTAAAACGCTTCTATCTCGAGCCGAAGCGGTAACCGAGACCGACCAGCCCGTGAAACGCTATGTTCGGCGTGCTTGCGTGTCCGTCCACGATTGGAAGCACGGCGTAGGCGGCGCTGAGCATCCCAGTTGCGGCAATGAAAAATCCGCTCACGAGATACACTCGTTTCTGGATCGCCGCCGTCGCGACTGCGCCCGAGAGGTAGAACCCCAAGCCGTAGAAGCCGCCGTTTTCACCGAATTTTTGGCCCCGCACCGTGCTCTCCGGATGCGAGATGACGATGCCGAGCCCCACGCGCGCCCAGATATCGAAGGGCAGCTCCCAACCGCGGTTGGCGGTGAGAAGGTTGTACCCGTGCGACGCCGCAAAGGCACCGACCTCAGCGGGAAGATTGGTCAGAAAAATCTTGTGGTGCGTGAGCTCGACCGCCCACTCCGCCTTGCCACTCCAGTACCCGATATGCACGTGGTAGTACCGGGGGAGCTCGAAGGGTCGCGTCTCGTATTGTGCGGTGATTCGCAGCGTGGGCTGACCGGACTGCTCAATCGACAGCGGCGTGGAGAGGTTGACCGGAGCGCCGGTGTAGGCCTCGACGTTCCATCCGCCTGCAAAAGCCGCGGCCGAGGCCAGCTCGACGAGGGCGATCGCCGCCCAGCCCCGCATGGCTACTTCTCGTAGCGAAGGGCCAGGCTGTCTGCGGAGACCTCGACATGGGCGGTGCCGCCGTCCTGCAGGTCGCCGAAGAGCAGCGCCTCGGCGAGCGGCTTTTTGATCGACTGATCGATGAGCCGCGCCATCGGCCGCGCGCCGAAGGCGGCGTCGTAGCCGTGCTTGGCGAGCCACTGCCTGGCGTCGGCGGACAGATCGAGGATGACCTTCTTCTCGTCGAGCTGCTTCTGCAACAGGCCAACTTCCTTGTCGACGACGCGCAAAATGACTTCTGGCGTCAGGCCGGAGAAGGCGATCCAGGCGTCGAGGCGGTTTCTAAACTCCGGTGTGAACGTCCGTTCGATGACGCGCTTCGCCTTGCTTCCGTCCGCCACCGCCACGGTGTCGCCAAACCCCATCACCTTCTCGGTCGCTTCCTGGGCGCCCGCGTTGGTGGTCAGGATCAGCACCACGTTTCGAAAATCCGCCTTGCGGCCGTTGTTGTCGGTGAGCGTGGCGTGGTCCATTACTTGAAGCAGGATGTTGAAGAGATCGGAGTGCGCCTTCTCGATCTCATCGAGCACCACCACCGCGTAGGGATTTTTCCGGACCGCGTCGGTGAGCAGGCCCCCTTGCTCGAACCCGATGTACCCGGGCGGCGCGCCGATCAGCCGCGAGACGGTGTGCTTCTCCGAGTACTCGCTCATGTCGAAGCGCAAAAACTCCACGCCGAGCACGCGCGCGAGCTGCTTGGCAAGCTCCGTCTTGCCCACCCCGGTGGGCCCGGAAAAGAGGAAGGAGCCAATCGGCTTGTCCGAAGTCCGAAGTCCCGAGCGCGACAGCTTGATCGCTGCGGTCAGCTCCCCAATCGCCTTGTTCTGGCCGAAGATGACGGCGCGAAGCTCCTCCTCGAGGCGTCCGAGCTGCACTCGGTCCGACGCGCTGACCGTCTTCTGCGGAATCTTCGCCATCTTGCTGATGATGACTTCCACGTCGTGCACGCTGACCTGGCCCTTGCGCTCGGCCGCCGGCCTCAGTCGCTCAGCGGCGCCGGCCTCGTCGAGCACGTCGATCGCCTTGTCGGGCAAGTACTTCTCGTTGATGTGCTTGGCGGAAAGCTCCGCCGCCGCTCGGATGGCTTCCGGCTGGTACTGGACCTGGTGGTGCTCCTCGTAGTGCGGCTTGAGGCCCTGGAGGATCTGCACCGTTTCCTCGACCGAGGGCTCGCCGATCTCGATCTTCTGGAAGCGCCGGGACAGCGCCCGGTCGCGCTCGAAGGCCCCCTTGAAGTCCTGATAGGTGGTGGAGCCGATGCAGCGTAGCCTCCCCGAGGCGAGCGCCGGCTTGAGCAGGTTGGAGGCGTCCATCGAGCCGCTGTTGGTCGCTCCCGCGCCGACGATGGTGTGGATCTCGTCGATGAAAAGGATGGAATGGGGATGCTTGGTGAGCGCCTTGAGGACTCCCTTTAGGCGTTCCTCGAATTGGCCGCGGAACTTGGTGCCCGCCAGCAGCGCGCCCATGTCCAAGGAGTAGATGGTAGAGCCCTTGAGCGCGTCGGGGACCTTGCCCTCGTGGATTCGAAGCGCCAGGCCCTCAGCCATCGCGGTCTTGCCCACGCCGGTCTCGCCGACATAGAGCGGGTTATTCTTTCGCCGCCGGCAAAGCACCTGCACGGTGCGCTCCAGCTCCAGCGCCCGGCCGATCAGCGGGTCAATTCGACCCTCCCGGGCTTCGACGTTGAGGTTGGTGCAAAACGCCTCGAGGGGATCTCCCGCCGGGGAACCGCCCTCCTCGTCCTCCTGCTGCCCCTCCGAGCCGAAGCCCTCCCTGGGCAGGCCATGCGAAACGTAATTGAGCACGTCGAGGCGGCTGACCCCCTCCTGCTGCAACAGGTAGAGGGCGTGGGACTCCTCCTCGCGGAAGATGGCCACCAGAACGTCCCCGCCGTCGATGATCTTCTGCTCTGCCGAGAGCGCGTGAATGGCAGCGCGCTGAAGCACTCGCTCCACGCTGATCGTCTGCTGCGGATCAGCTTCGACGCCGGCAGGCAGGCGCTCGACCGTTTGCTCGAGGAATTCCTCGAGCCGCTTTTGCAGCCGGCGGATGTTGGCGCCGCAGCCGGTGAGCACCTGGCGCGTCTTGGCGTCCTTGAGCAGCGCGAGCAACAGGTGCTCGAGCGTCAAGTACTCGTGATGCATTCGCTTGGCCTCGGCAAGCGCGAGGCGAAAGCTGGCCTGCAATTCTTTCGCTATGAGGGGGCCCGCCACGTCAACTGTCCTCAGGTTCCATCGAAAGCCTTAACGGAAACTCGTTGGCCTTCGCAAGCTCCTCCACGGTCTTAATCTTGGTCTCAGCGACCTCGTAAGTATAGACCCCCGCCACTCCGATGCCGTTGTAGTGGACATGAAGCATTATCTGTACCGCCTCGGTTTCCGCGCGATGGAAGACTTCGCGCAAGACCGCCACCACGAATTCCCGAGTCGTATAGTTGTCGTTGTGAAGAAGGACCTTGTAAAGGTGCGGCTTCTGCAGCTTCTTCTTCGTCCGGGTCTCGGTGAGGACCTCGGTATCCGCTTCGGGCTTCCTTGCCATCGATCCCGAAAATAAGCTTCTTTCAACTTTAACGCGACTTGAAGCCCGTCTCCCGGTGCCACGCGGGAAGGCCTGCCTGGATGGCTGCGCGCTCGTGCGACAGAAAGGCGCGGACCGCTTTGTCCAGGCCGTGGTGGAAGAGCCAATGGGCGCTGTAGGTCAACCTCGGCTCAAACCCTCGTACCAGCTTGTGTTCCCCTCCTGCGCCCGGCTCGAAGCGGCCGGTGCCGCGCAGGATGCACTCGTCGATCGAGTGGTAAAGGCAGACATTGAAGTGGAGAAACGGGTGCTCCTCGAAACAGCCCCAATACCGGCCGTAAAGGGCGGTGGGCGAGGCCAGGTTGAACGCCCCCGCGATGAGGCGACCGCCGCGCCGCGCCTCCACCAGTTCGACCCGGTCGCGAAAGCCCGACAGAACCCGGCGAAAGAACGAGGGCTCGAGGTGGCGGTACCCCCAAACGTGCTTGTCTACCGTGGTGCAGTACAGCTTGAACACCTCGTTTGGATCGACGCTTAAGAGCTCCTCGCCCCGCCGAGTGCGGATGTCGATTCCTTGCTCTTTCGGCGCGCGCCGCTCGCGGCGAAGCTGGTTTCGCCGCCTCGAGTTGAAGCGGGCAAGGAAGTCCTCGGTGGACGCGTAGCCGTGGTTGAGCCAGTGGTACTGGACGCCGAGTCGCACCGCAAAGCCCGCCGCCTCGATTGGGCCGCACTCCTCTTCGGTCGGGAAGAGCACGTGCACCGAGGAGAGGTTCTCCGATCGCGCGTATTCCAGCGCTCCGCTCAGAAGCTCGCGGGTGCGCTCGGCGCGGTTTTCTCCGGGGGCGACGAGGATTCGGCGTCCGGTGGCGGGCGTCAGCGGAACGGCGAGGACCAGCTTTGGGTAGTAGCGCAAGCCGACGCGCTCGGCCGCACTCGCCCAGGACCAATCGAAAACGAACTCGCCGTGGCTGTGCGCTTTGAGGTAGGCGGGAGCAGCCGCCACCAGCCTGGAGCCGCGCCAGAGAGATAAGTGCCGAGGATGCCATCCCGCGGCCGGCGAGATGCTGCCGCTTTCCTCCAAGGCTTCGAGCCAGCGCCACTCCAGAAAAGGAATGCTGTCCTCGTCGAGCAACCCGTCCCAGGCCTCGCGAGAGATGTCGGATATCGAGGTGTGCAGGCGAAGCTGGACCGGAAGCGGAGCGGACATAGATGCGTTGCGATTCGTGCTAAGCCTATAACCGATGGCCGAGCCTTTGCCGAAATCGGTTTCGATCTTCTCATCGATCGAGCCCGGCGAGGCGGCCGAGCTGCAAAAGCTTCTGCACCCCGAACGCCTGGAGGACGGCCGCGTCCTCTTTCGCGAGAAGACGCCGGGCGAGGCGATGTGGATCCTCGGCGCGGGAGCGGAGGTTTCGATTTCCGCCACCCCGCACAAGGCCAAGCGGCCACTGGTGATCGCCCAGGCGCGCGAGGGGGAAACGGTGGGGGAGATGGCGCTGATCGACGAAGGGCCGCGCTCGGCCACAGCGGTGGTGACGCGGTCCGGACCGGCGAACCGGATCGATGCGGCCGAATTCCAGCCGCTGCGAGAAGCCTTCCATCCGCTGGCGTACAAAATTCTGCGGCAGATTTGCAAAGAGCTGTGCAGCCGGCTTCGGGCCACCTCGGCGCGGATTGTGCCCTCTTCGAGCGGCGCGGGCGAGGCGAGCGGTCTCGTCGTGGCGCCAAGGCATGCCACCGCGACGGAGGTCGACGAGTTCGAGCCGTTTCGAGGCTTGCCACAAGTCGTCAAGCTGGCGCTTTCACAGAAGCTGCGGCCGGTGCACACGGATTTCGGTGAGCCGATCTTCTCCGAGGGCGACGAGGGCGACTCGGCCTATTTTCTCGTCGACGGCGAAGTGTCCGTGCAGCGAAACGGGCAGGTCCTCGCAACACTGCAGTCCGGCGCGATGTTCGGGCTCATCTCGGTCATCGATCAGGGAAGACGAGCTGCGGGATGCGTCACCATGGGGCCAGCTCGCTTGTTGCGCCTGTCCAAGCCCGACTTCGACTCGCTCTTCTCTTCGGGCAACCGCTTCGCGTTTCAAATCGTGGATTTAGCCTCGCGACAGCTCGTCGCTCATCTTCGGTCGGCCAACGAGCTGCTCCGCGGTCGCGGCGGCACGGCGGGCAGATCACCGGGCGCCACTTCGGCACAGGGCAGTTTAGGGGGCCCAGATGCCGAGCCGGAGATCATCCCGCTCGAGTTGGAGCTGGAGCTGGAACCCACGCTGACGCGCAGCAGTTAAGGCTCCATCCAACGCAAGGCGGTTGACTTGAACGCCCTCCGTTTATGAGCTTAAGGAGGGCAGTACAACCGAGGAGAGCGCCATGTCCGTCAACATCCAGCTCGAGTGGACACCGAATCCGAACACCCTCAAGTATGTGGTTGACCAGCCGCTGATCCCTTCCGGGGCGGTAGCGTTCCGCGATCGGAAAAGCGCGGCCGGGAAGTCGCCCCTGGCCGAGAAGCTGTTTGCCATCGAGGGCGTCTCCGCAGTGATGCTCGGGACCAACTTCGTCACCATCACCAAGGGCGAGGCCGGCGACTGGGACACGATGAACGAAGCGGTCACTGCGGCGCTGGAGAGCCACCTCTCGGCGGGCGAGCCGGTGACCATCGGCGAGCTCAGCTCGGGGCACTCGGCCGCCAACGACTCTGAAATCGAACAGCAGATCCGCGAAATCCTCGACGAGGAGATCCGCCCCGCGGTGATGAACGACGGCGGCGACATCACGCTTGATCGATTCGAGAACGGAATCGTCTATCTGCACATGCGCGGGTCTTGCAGCGGCTGTCCCTCCTCGCTGATGACGCTGAAAATGGGCATCGAGGAGCGCCTGCGCGCGTCGATCCCGGACGTCGAAGAGGTCGTCCCGGTCTGAGGCGAAAGGTCAAAGCTGCCGACGTCCGCCGCGAGCTGCTCCCCAATCAGTCGCCCGAGCTTCTGCGCGAGCTGCACCTGCTCACCCGCGGCGGCGATCTGAACGCGGATGCGCTGCGCAAGCTGAAGCAGGTCAACCATTTCGTCTCGTTGCTGCAGCCTGCGCTCGACGACATCTGGACGCGGTACGCCTTGCCCGCGGTGGTGGACGCCGCCGGCGGCAACGCGTACCTCGGCTTCATCCTCTACGAGCTGTTCTTCAAAAGCTCGGAGAAAGGCGAGCTCATCTCGATCGACGCGCGCGAGGAGCTCACCGCCCGCGCCAAAGAGCGGGCGAGCCGGCTGGGGTTCAGCCGCATGCAGTTTCAGACCGCGAAGATCGCCGAGGCCGCCCTTCCGGAGCGTGTCCATCTTCTCGTCGCGCTGCACGCGTGCGACACGGCGACCGACGATGCGTTGGCGCTTGCCGTGCGCCACAATGCCGACCACGTTGCCCTGGTGCCGTGTTGCCAGGCCGAAGTCGCCGAGCAACTTCGCCGTTCGCAGGCGACTTCCGCGTCGATCCGTGCGCTGTTCGATCGGCCGTGGCATCGCCGCGAGTTTGGCGCTCACCTGACCAACGTCATTCGCGCGCTGGCCTTGGAGAGCTTCGGCTACCAGGTGACCGTCACCGAGCTGACCGGATGGGAGCACTCTTTGAAGAACGAGCTCATCCTTGGCCGCCGGGTGCACAAGGAGAACGCCGCCGCCCGCGAGAAACTCGGCACACTGCTGGCCGAAACCGACGTGCATCCCAGCCTGGTTCGCTCCCTCGGCCTGGCCACAAAAGGGTAACCGGCGCGGAGAGCAGGGCCAAAATTGTCTGAGCAACTCCCGGCGGCCGGCCTTGGGTGAATGCGTGAGCCTCCGGCGGGAGGCGGGCTGGCCAAAATTGTCGAGGTGCCGGCGCGTTCGAAACAAAATCGTAGAGTGGACAGGCGGGCCAATTCCAACCGGCGCGCGGCGACTGCTCGTTCTCACGGGCGAAAATTGTTCGAGCCCGTGTCGGAGCGTGTTGGCGCGGCGATTGCTTGCCGTGTGCACATGCTGCTTCTCGGCTGGTTCCAATCGTGATCGGGAGCCCTCTGGCCCGCGGATTGACTCTGCTGGCCAGCGTGCTGGTGGGTGCGTTCGTCGGAACCGGCGGCTTCACCTTCGCCTTCGCGAAGGGCGCCTCCTATCTCTCCGACGATCCGGCGGTCTGCGTCAACTGCCACATCATGCGCGACCACTACGACGGCTGGCGGCAAAGTTCTCACCACGCGCAGGCCACCTGCAACGACTGCCACCTTCCGCAGGACAATGTCCTCCACAAGCTCTACGTGAAGTTGGACAACGGCTACCGCCACTCTAAGGCCTTCACCCTCCAGAACTTCGCGGAACCCATCCGCATCGTGCCTGCGAACGCCCGGGTGCTCGAGAACAACTGCCTGCGCTGCCATGCCGACATGACCGATGCGATCACCGCCCACGGAACGCTGGGCGTCTCCACCATTCCTCGTGGAACGGTGGACCTGCACGGTTGTGTCCGCTGCCACGTGGACGTGGGACATGGGCCGCGCCGGTGAATCAGCACGCCGTGAGAATTCACCTGCGTCCGATTTCAAGTCGAGGAGGATGAGCGATGAGCGAGAAAACTGGGCCTGGCAAATCTCGGGCCGCGCTGTGGGCAGGGTTGATCGCCGCTGGGGCGGCGATCGCCACGGCATTGGTGATGGGGCTCTTCCAAAACATCTCGACTCGAAAGGCCGAAGCCCGCGAGACGAGCTTCAAGGTAGTGGACTTGGACGAGCGGAGCCTGGATCCCGCGCCGTGGGGGAAGAACTTCCCCCGCCAATTCGATGGATTTCTGCGTACCGCCGAGCTCACCAGCACCCGATTTGGAGGAGCCGGCCCCAACCCCAAGCCGATCAGTCGGTTGGCGGAGGATCCGCGCCTCGTCACCTTCTTCAGCGGGTACGCGTTCGCGATCGATTTCAATCGACGCCGCGGCCACGCTTACATGCTGTCGGACCAGCGAGTCACTGGGCGGGTCACCAAGGCGAAGCAAACAGGTAACTGCCTGCACTGCCATGCCTCCAACGCCGTGGCCTATCGCGAGCTAGGCCTGAAAAAGGGCGCGCCGGGGACACTCGATGAGCCCCTCACCGGCGCTCATGGCCAAGCCCAGCTCATGGCGGGATTTGATGCCGCTGCGAAGATGCCGTACGAAGAAGTCACAAAGCTGGTCGAACATCCTGTCGGCTGCATCGACTGCCACGAGCCGAAGACTCAGGCACTTCGGGTCACCAAGCCGGCCTTCATCCGCGCGATCGCAGCGCTCGCTAGCGGCGACGCGGCGGTTCCCCACCTGCCCTCGATTGAAAAGTGGCGAAAGGGAGACCGAGCTCGGCCCTACGATCCCAACCAGGATGCCTCCCGCCAGGAAATGCGCTCGATGGCGTGCGGCCAATGCCACGTCGAGTACTACTGCGGTCCCAAGACGACTCTCTTCTATCCTTGGAACAAGGGCCTGAAGGTGGAGCAGATCGAGGCCTACTACGACGAATTCAAGTTCCCCGACGGCCACCGCTTCTTCGATTGGAAGCACCCCAAGACGGGCGCCGAGGTCCTTAAAGCGCAGCACCCAGAGTTCGAAACGTGGAGTCAGAGTCTCCACGCGCGCTCCGGCGTCTCGTGCGCCGACTGTCACATGCCCTACGTGCGCGAGGGAGCGATCAAGGTTTCCGATCACCACGTTCGCAGCCCGCTGCTCAACATCTCCCGCTCCTGTCAGACCTGTCACCGCTTTCCAGAGGAACAGCTCAGGGCCACGGTCGATGGCATCCAGCAACGGCACCGTGCCTTGATGGATCGCGCGGAAGATGCCCTGATCCAGCTCATCGAAAGCATCGAGACAGCTCGCGAGGCCGGCCTGAGCGAGGCCGCCCTGTCGCCAGTGTTCGAGTTCCAGCGCAAGGCTCAGTGGCGGGTCGACTTCATCAACGCCGAGAACTCGATGGGCTTCCACGCTCCGCAGGAGGCAGCGCGCGTCCTCGGCGAGTCGATCGACTACAGTCTCCAAGGCTACGTCGCCTTAAGCAAGCTGCGCGAGTCGGCAAACAGATTAAATCCAGCGCCGGCGCAGCCGAACCCCGCGCCTCCGAGCCCCGCGAAAGCCGCGGCGGTGGGCAAGACTGCGGCGTTGCTGCGACCACCCAGCCGCTAGCGAACCGCTTTTGCCGACGATCGCCGTTCCGGTTTCGGGGCGTGCTCATGCGTGTTCGGCTGCCACCTGTTTGTGAAGGCTTGAAGATCCCCCGAGTTCCGCCTAAGTCCCACGGCGCTCATGCGGTCGAAGGTGCTCGTTTCCGCTGTAGTTCTGCTGGCGATTGCTGCGCTGTTAAGCGTCATCAATTCGTGGGGTTTGGCGAGCGTCCCGCGGCAGCTGCTGATCATCGCTCGCTGGCTGTTCCTCGCAGCCCTGATTGGCTACGCGGCGATACGCCGCTCGCTCACCACGTCCATCCTCGTCGGCATGCTGGTGGGCGCCGAGATTGGCCACGACTGGCCCGAGGCGGCGGTGAACTTGCGGGTGCTGAGCCAGATCTTCCTTCGGCTGATCAAGACGATCGTCGCGCCGCTGCTTTTCGCCACGCTGGTGGTGGGAATCGCCGGCCACGCCGACCTCAAGAAGGTGGGCCGGATGGGGATCAAAGCGCTCATCTATTTCGAGGTGGTCACCACCATCGCGTTGTTCATCGGCCTGTTCGCCATCAACGTGAGCCGGGCAGGAGTGGGAATCCGGCTTCCGCCTGCGTCGGGCGAGAAGCTGCCGGCGGCGAAGCAGACCGCCACCGATGTCATCCTCCACGCCTTCCCCGAGAACATCGCGAAATCGGTCGCCGAGGGCCAGCTGCTGCAGATCGTGGTCTTCAGCATCATCTTCGGCATCGCCCTGGCGCTGATCAAGGAATCGAAGCGGCAGCCGCTGCTGCGCGTGACCGAATCGCTGGCCGAGACGATGTTCAAGTTCACCAACATCGTGATGCTGTTTGCCCCGGTCGGGGTCGGCGCGGCGATCGCCTACACCGTTGGGCACATGGGGCTCGGCATTCTCGTCAACCTCTTCCAGCTGCTCGCCACGCTTTATGTGGCCTTGGTCGCCTTCCTCGGGCTGGTGCTCTTGCCCGTGGCCCTGATCTTCCGCATTCCCGTCCGCAAGTTCGTACGGGCGATCGCCGAGCCGGTGTCGATCGCTTTCGCCACCACCAGCTCGGAGGCTGCGCTGCCGCGGGCGATGGAGCAGATGGAGAGCTTCGGGGTGCCAAGGTCGATCGTCGCGTTCGTCATGCCGACCGGCTACAGCTTCAACCTCGATGGGACGGCGCTTTACCTCTCGCTGGCGGCCATTTTCGTCGCCCAGGCAGCAGGGGTTTCGATGACCTTGGGTCAGCAGCTTTTCATGGTGTTGACGTTGATGCTGACCAGCAAGGGCGTCGCCGGCGTCCCCCGAGCGGCGCTGGTCATCCTGCTGGGCACGGTGGCGTCGTTCAATCTGCCGGTCGAGCCGGTGTTCATCATCCTCGGCATCGACGAGCTAATGGACATGGGCCGGACCTCGATGAACGTGATCGGCAATTGCCTGGCCACGGCGGTGATCGCCCGCACCGAGGGGGAGCTTCGCGCCGAGCCGGCCCCAGCGGCGATGGCGAAAGCGCTGGCCGACTGACGCGGTGGCCTAGCCGTACGACTCGTGCTTGATTCGGTCCTTCGCGATACCGAGCTGTTCGAGCTGCTCGATGACGGTTTCGAGGAAGCGGGGCGTCGGCTTTTCTCCTCTTTCGGCGGCCGCTCGCTTGTCCCAGACGCTGATCGCCGGACCACAGACGTAGGCGATGCAAACATCCGGATCCGGGATGAGCTCCTGGAGCAGCGCCAGCGAGATTCGGCCCGGCCGTACGTTCGGGCCGAAGACCGAGCGATCTTTCTCTCGCGTCAGCGTGTGCACCACCTTGAGGCGGTCGGGCTGCTTTGCCTCCAACTCGGCGAGGGCGGCGCGGAAAGCAACGTCGTCCCAGGTCTTGTTCGAGTAGATGAACGTGTGCCGCAGCTTCTTGCCGGTAACGAGACTGTCCTTGAGGATGGCGAAGTTGGGAACTGAGCCGGACCCCGCGACGAGGTGAACCAGATGCTCGGTCCGCCGCTCGATGTCCTCGGGCAGGACGTACGGACCGGTGAAACCGGTGATCGCCATTCGGGTCCCCCTGGGCGTGCGCCGGACTAGCAGCGGCGAGAGCAACGGCGGATACTTCGTCATGCCCGAGACGTACTGCTCCTCCTTGACGGTGATCGCGATCCATCTCTCGTGCGGCGCCGAGGTCAGCGAATAGGCGCGCGGTGGCTCCTTCTTGCCCTTCTGATCCTCGAGGTAGGCGGTGAAACGGTTGAGCGAGGTGAATTGATGGGGGTCGATGGTGAGAAAATGCCCGGCGCGATAATCGAGGCGATCATTTCCGGTGAAGAGGACCAGCGTGGTGGTGTCGGGAGTCTCGGTAATCGCCTCCGCCACCATCACCTCCATCTCCTTGATCTTCTTGCGGGGTTCTTCCATCGCGGCGTTCAACGGTCGCTCCGCCCGCTCTTCTAGGACAGGGAAAACAAGTTCGCTACGGGCGAACGATCGGCCTCGCCCTCGGCCCCGGACAGCGGTATGCCTTGGGCCATGTCCACCGAGAAAGCTCTTCGGCGCTTCGCCGAAAAGAAAGACGAGTACCTCGAAGATCTCAAGACGCTGGTGCGCATCCCTAGCGTGTCGTTCGATGGGTTCGACCCGAAGAACGTGCGCGCGAGCGCCGAGGCCACCGCCCAGCTGCTCAAGAAGCGCGGCTTCGACAACGTCCAGCTCCTGGAGATCAACGGAGCGCACCCGTACGCCTATGGAGAGATCCTCAAGGTGCCCGGCAAGCCCACGGTACTGCTCTACGCCCATCACGACGTGCAGCCGGCGGGCGATGCTGAGGCTTGGAAATCAGCGCCGTTCGAACCCACCGAGCGCACTGGCCGCCTCTACGCGCGCGGCGCGGCCGACGACAAGGCGGGCATCGTGGTGCACACCTCGGCGGTGGACGCGTACCTCCAGGGCGCAGGGGTGCTGCCGCTTAACGTCAAGGTGATCATCGAAGGCGAAGAGGAGATCGGCTCGGGCCATCTGGCCGCGTTCCTCAAGAAGCACGCCAAGCTCGTCAAGGCCGATGCCATCGTCTTGACCGACACGGGAAACTTCGACACCGGGCTGCCGTCAATCACCACCGCCCTTCGAGGCCTGGTGATGGTGGACGTCGAAGTGCGCGGGCTCAAGCAATCCCTTCACTCGGGAATGTGGGGAGGCCCGGTGCCGGACCCGGTGATGGGGCTCATCCGCATGCTGGCCTCGCTGACGAAGGTGGACGGCTCGATCGCAATTCCGGGGATTCTGGACAAGGTGCGCCCGCTCACCCACGCCGAGCGGAAGAGCATCGAATCGCTGCCCGGAGACGAGAACACATTCCGAAAGCAGGCCGGGATGCTCCCCAGCGTGAAGCTTCTGGGTGGACGCCATCCGTGGGAGACGAACTGGAGGCAGCCCTCCATCGCAGTGAACGCGATCCAGGCGAGCACCCGCAAGGACGCGCGCAACATCATCGTCGATTCGGCCTGGGCGCGGGTGGGCATCCGGATCGTCCCCGACCTCGATCCGGTCGACGTGCAAAAGAGGCTGGTCGATGCGCTCAAGAAGGCGACGCCGTGGGGGCTGGAGGCGACGATCAAGTCAGAGCAGGCGGTGAGCTGGTGGTACACCGACTCGTCGCACAAGGCCTTTCAGGCGGGCTTTAGGGCGCTGAAGAAAGGCTACGGCAAAGAGGCCGTCGCCATCGGCTGCGGCGGCTCCATCCCGTTCGTCGAGCCTTTTGCCCGCGAGCTGGGAGGCGTGCCGGCATTGCTCATCGGGGTTGAAGATCCCTACACCAATGCCCACTCGGAGAACGAGAGCCTGCACTTGGGCGACTGGGAAAAGGCGGTGAAGAGCGCCATCTACCTGTACGAAGAGCTGGCGAACACGCTCTAGTCGGCGGCGCCGTGCAGCCGCCCAGCGTTCCGATCATCGGGCGCTGGGCGGCAAGGGTGGCTGGCGTGGCGCATCCGTAGATACGAGCCGTGGGATCTCACCCCTTGTTTCCGATCGTTACAATGCATTCGGGAAGGTCCCGTGCAGGGAGTGCGGCAGGCGGCGTGCACCGCCTAGCGCCTCATGCACGGTATCCGGTGGTCGCACTGTGGCTGGCGCTCGCCGCGCTCGGTTGCCGAACCAAGACCGTCGCCGAGCTGCCCAACAATCAGTCGGCCACCGACGCCGAATGGGCGAAGCGCGATGCTTGGCAACGGCCTGTCGAGGTCATGGACACGTTGGGGATCCGCGCGGGCAGCGTCGTCGCGGACGTCGGCGCCGGAGGAGGCTACTTCACGTTTCAGCTGGCAGCGCGGGTCGGCCCGCACGGCAAGGTCTACGCCCAGGACATTGTGGACTCCCACCTCGAAAAAATCCGCGACCGTGCCAAGCAAGAAGGCCTGCTGCAAGTCGAGACTATCCTCGGCAGCCAGAGCGATCCGAGGCTCCCGCCGGGCGCGCTCGACGCGATCCTTCTGGTGATGACATATCACGAGATGGAGAATTACGACGCGATGCTCGATGGTATGGCTCGCGGACTCAAACCCGCGGGACGCCTGGCGGTGATCGATCCGCAGGGCACGCCAAACCAGCCGCGAAGCAGTTACGCCAAGGAGCACAAGATGTCCAAGGAGCTCGTTCTCCAGGATGCCGCCCGGCATAACCTGCGCATCGTCCGCGAGGCCAAAGGCTTCGACTCCGACGAGAACACCCACTTGTTCTTTCTCATCTTTGAAAAACCAACGGCTGGTGACGCTTCTCGCAATGGTCAGTGACGGAGCGTCGACAGCCAAGCCGCTTGAGTAGGTCTCGCGAGGATTTCAGGGACCCGCGTTCAGAAGGTGCACGGCCCTGGTCGGGATAACGTTATCCCGTAACCGGTGGTTCAGAGCGTGAGGACCGGCTTGGCGCGCACGGAAAGAGGGCCTTTCAAACCGAGCGCAGTCCTGATCGGGATAACGTTATCCCGTAACCCAAAAGGGACTGTGGCTGTTTGGCCACACCCCGCGACAACGTTGTCTAGCCCGTCCCCGAGAAGGCTTCACGACCCCGGTGGTTCGCCAGCGTGGGCGAGCACGGAGACCTCGGAACGCTCGGTCAGCGCCAGACCATCCCCGCGTGGCTCCGGCTCGGTGACCCGCACGATGTCTCCCCGGCGTAGCTCAAAGAAGGCGGCGTTCGCTTCCGTCCGGTGCTTCTGCTGGAGGGCTAATCCGACTCGACCCTCCGGTCCGCATCCGATGTACCGCTGACGCCCCTTGCCCTCAAGCGGCTCTGAGACGATGCGGAACACTCGCCCGGCTGGGGCCTCACGCCATGCCTCGCCCTTGGGCGCGAGCACGAGGTAGCTCATCTTCAGCGATTCCCTACGCAACCCGGCGGCTCGTGCGAGATCTTCCACCAAAGCCGGTGCCCGCCAGGCGTGGTCTGCGTGGCACCAGTCGCTCTCCTTGACCAGGGCAGGACAGTTTCCTCGGTAAAAGCACGGGGCGCGCACCGCGTAGCCACGCGCGACGATCCGATCCCTGACCGCGAGGAGGTCTCGCGACGTCTCACGTAGCGCGGGCTCGATGACCACGGCACTGCCACCCGGTTTGAGCATGGCGAGCGCCTCTTCCAAAAGCGCCGCTCTTCGATCCAGGGCTTGCTCGCCCTCACCGAACAACTCGTTCAGCGTGTGGCACAGGCCGACGACATCGAAACGCTCGCCGTCCCCCAGTCGCGCTGACAGCGTTCTCCCATCACCCGGGAGGTTCCATTCTCGCGTTGAGAGTCCTTCACCGGCCTCGGCGGCCAGCTCTCGCGCCAG
>Ga0126379_10000233_pt1 | contig 29578 bp, 23 predicted proteins | sample PanSoiMetPlot_24_FD_92640 | JGI IMG/M metagenome (GOLD analysis project Ga0126379, IMG submission 92640) | Tropical forest soil microbial communities from Panama - MetaG Plot_24 | ecosystem: Environmental > Terrestrial > Soil > Tropical forest > Bulk soil | place: Panama | collected 2016-02-17
AGCAGTAGAAGTTGACCTGGGCCGGCTCACCTTCATAGTTGTAACCGAGCTGGTCCTGGGCGCGCAGAATGTCACAGCCGGTCAGCTGGACCTGGGTGCCGTTCTCGTCGAAGAAGGTGAACTTCGTGTTCTTCCACGTCGCGTCCCCCAGCGGATCGACGCGGCCCCCTCCCTGGGCGAGCCACGCGTTCCAGAGGCGGTCGATGTTGCAGTGGTGGAGCCAGAAGATCGGGTCCTGCGCCGCGGTCGGCACGCTGCCCATCCAGCCGCCGATCGAGACGTGGACGGCGCCGTGCGGCGTTCCCTCGAGCGAGCTCGAGAAGTTCGTGAACAGTGTTTCGGGCATCGCCGCGGACGTATCGACCGTGGATGACGCCAGCGAAGAGGTCCCGTCGTTCCATCCGAAACCGCGATTGGACGCGAAGAGATCGTTCGAGGGATCGGCCGGCGTGCGGAAGGGCGCCGGGAGAGTCCGCTCCGATGTGGATTCCCAGTTCCAGAAAGGGAGAGTCCAGTTGGGATCGCCGGCCATCTTCCTGATGATCCGCTCGAAGTACCAGAGGTACATGCGGTGCCAGGAGAGGAAGAAGTACGTGCCGTGTTCGCAGGTGTTCCACGACGTATAGGAACAGGAGAGCGTCGTGCCGTGGATCGCGGCCTGGTAGGCCCAGCTCAGTGGATCGTCCACGGCGAGCGCGCGCATCGCGCGGATCGCCTTCGCGTAGCCGATCAGGATGGGATCGGACGCGGCGAGACCGCCGACGTCCTTGCGCTGGTAAGGCGGCGGAGAGGCGAGAAGTGTCGGGATCTCGACAATCGACGAGCCGACGAGCGCGGCTGTCGCCATCCCGGAAGTCCTCAGAAAACCCCGCCGCGTGAGCCGCCGACCAGGCATCGCGCCCTCCCGAATGGCTCGGACCCGCGAATCTTATACCTCCCAGAGGACGGCGGAGCCGGTCCTGGCGAACCTATTCGAGGGCTCCCTAACGGGGTTCCGGGCGGGAGAGGCGGGTGATGGAGGCGTCGACGGAGTCGGTCAGGCGGCCCGCGGAGTGGCGGGGGAGCTTCGAGCGCAGCGCGCGGAGGCGCTGCAGGGCTTCGTTTGTCTTGCCTGCGGATTCTTCGAGAAGGGCCAGCCAGTACTCGCGCTGGATGGACTTGCTCTCGTCGAAAGGGATGCGGGCGAAGAGCCATTGAAAGGTGTCGAGATGCTCGGCCGGGGGAACGACCGCCAGGAACTCCAGTCTTGGCCGGGGCGAGTCGATCCGTCCGAAATAGATGGAGAAGAGGCGGCCGCGTGCGACGTCGGTGAGGGCATTCTCGGACTTCTCTCCTGCCTTTCGCATCTCGTTGACGACTCGGATGGCCTCGTTCTCGGCTTCCTCAGCGTGGCTGTTGAGGAGAGCCGAGATCTGCAGGCCGCGCACGAGCTCGCGGGCGCGGCCGGAGGCGAGCGCTGCGGCGAAGAGGCGGTTAGCCTCCTCGAGCTTGCCGCCGCGCCAGAGCGTCCAGTGGCCGAGCATCGCGTTGGCGTAGGGGTTGTTGGGATCCTCCGCCAGCGCCTTGCGGTAGGACCCATCCGGATCGGGACCGCCGCCGCCTTCCCGGGATCGGAGGAAGTCCGCCCATCCCATGTGGGCGAACGCGTCGGCCCGGCGTGAGCGGTCTTCCGAGGCGGCGGCCCGCGAGAGGACCGGCGTGACCTTCTCGGCGAGCGCGGAGAACGTCGCACCGACGCCGGGGCGCCCCGAGTCGAGCCACGCCATGGCGAGGTCCTCCTGTTTGCGGCGCACGTCCTGGTTCGAGCCGTCGATCTGGACCGCCTTCTCCAGGCTCGCCCACGCGGCGGGGAAGTCTCCCGAATCCCTCTGGACGGCCGCCGAGGAGACGAGCTCGGCGACCTGCCGGCGCCGCTCGCGGGAGCCGCGGGCCAGGCTGATCACCTGGTTCAAGCCAAGAACGAGGCCGATCAGCGCGGTCACGAAACCGACCCACTTGAGGATCTTCGCGCGAGGCCCCGAGTCCCCGGGAGCCGCCGACGGCGAGGCGCCGCCCTTCTTCTTCGTTTTCGCCATCGCCAGGCCGATTCTTTCGTCCCCGAGGATACCTCCCGGCGGCTGGAATGATTCGCCGGCAGAGCTCTGGATCTGTGCGCCGCGGCCAACCACACCGATGACTCGCTGAAGAACAGAATCCGAGTGAACATCGGCCTGGCGCTCAACGCCGACGCTCTCCTGGGCATCGCCAGGGCTCGGTGAAGCCTGTCCAGCCTTGACGCGGGGGTGGGAGGGGTGTAGAAGCGCAGGCAAAAGAAGTCATCGCGTGGGCGAGGCCGGGAAGACTGGCGAGCGGGCGCGCGCGGAAGGTGAGTTGACTCCCCAGGAGCTGAGGCTCCGCGCTCTTTTGCGCATTCTGGCGGCGGCGTTCGGGCTCGGGATCTTCGCGTACCTGCTCCCGGCGCTCTTCGGGCCGTTCCAGGCGTTCTTCGTCAACCTGCCGTTCGTCACCAACTCGGTCGTCAAGATCGGGGGTCTGGCGCTCCTCGCGTTCTTCGCGTCGGGAGACGTGAGGCGCCGGCGGCTGCTCGTCATCCTTCTCATCTGGGGCCATGTCATCTCGATCGTGTCGATGACCGCGGTCCTGATCTGGGGCGACACGGCCGGGACCTACGAGGTTGGACCGTGGACCTGGTCGATCCGAGGCACGCTGTTGGGAGCGATGATCCTGGACGGCGGCATCACCGCCCTTCTCCTCGTCTTCTTCGGCTCGGCGGACCGGGCGCGATACGCCCTCGCGTTTCTCTGGCCGGTGGAATTCCGGTGCCTGACGGCGCTGGCGGAAGTCTCGCTGACGGGGGCCGACGGCCAATCACCGGTGATCGGCGGCGAGGATGTCGCCCGAAACGTGGACGAGTACCTGGCTCGCTTCGAGGGAACGACCAAGCGGGTCGCGCGGCTCGCGCTGGTGGCGCTGGAGTTCTATCCGCTTCTCTCCTTCAAGCCGCCGCTCTCCTATCTCGACCGCGCGACGCGGCGGAAGTTCATCGAGAAGAGGTTCTACCAGGACGTGACCCTCCGGCTCATTCCGCGGTTCGTGAGGATCCTCGTGCGGGCGTTGATCGGGATGGGCAAGCAGCTCTGCTACCTCGGCTACTACAACGACTCGCGAACCTTCGCCTCGGTCGGGTACGTCCCGTTCTCGCAGCGGCCGACGACGCCGCAGCGGCTGCGCGACAGCCCGTCGCCGCCGAGGAGGCCGCTTCGCGTCCGGACAGCCTCGGATGTGACGGGAGAGACTCTCGACGGCGACGTCGTCATCATCGGGTCGGGGGCGGGGGCCTCGATCCTCGCCAACCGCCTCGTGAAATCGGGGCGCAGCGTCCTGATGATCGAGCGCGGAGGCTACTTCGACCCGGCCGGCTTCACCGAGGACGAGGCGGAGATGCTCGGCAAGCTCTACGCCGACGGCGCCCTGCAGCTGACCCGCGCCTTCGACTTCCAGATCATCCAGGGAAACTGCGTGGGCGGCTCGACCGTCGTCAACAATGCGGTCTGCTTCGACCTGCCGGTGAACGTGCTCGCTCGCTGGAACGACGCGCCGCTTTCCGCCGGGCTCGATTCGGCGAGACTGCGCCAGTCCTTCCAGGACGTGCGCGCCTCGATCGGCGTCGAGCGGCAGCCGTTGAAGTCCCTGAACCCCACCGGCGACCCGATCTTCGGCAAGGGCGTCCGGGCGCTCGCCCTGGAGAAGCCGCCCAACAAGTTCAACATCGTCGAGGCGAACATCCACGAGTGCCTGGGGTGCGGCTACTGCAACATCGGCTGTCGGTACGGGCGCAAGCTCTCGATGCTCGACCGGATCCTGCCGGACACGCAGGCTCGGGGCTCGCCGGGCGGCGAAGCCCTCACGATCGTGGCGGGCTGCGAGGCGGAGAAGATCCGGGCCGCGGGCCGCCGGATCACGTCGGTGACGTGCCGGTTCACCGACGGCCGCAGGATCGACGTCCGCGGGAACGCCTTCGTCGTCGCGGCGGGCGCCGTCTCGTCGAGCCTGCTGCTGGAGCGCTCCGGCGCGGGCGGGCGCGCGGTCGGGAAGAACCTGGCCTTCAACATGGGCTCGCCGATCTCCGCGCTCTTCGACGAGGCCGTGGACGCCTACGCGGGACTCCAGATCTCGCACTACCTCGAGGTCGAGCCCGACGAAGGGTACGTGCTGGAGACCTGGTTCAATCCGCCGGTCGCCCAGTCGCTTTCCATGCCCGGGTGGTTCGAAGACCACTTCCGCAACATGCTCCGGTTCAATCGCATGTCGGCGACGGGAGTCCTCGTCGGAACCGAGTCGAACGCGGACGTCTCCGTCGGCGGGCTGACAGGTCGGGACATCTCCTTCGAGCCGACGCCCGGCGACCTCCAGAAGCTGCTCAAGGGGCTTTCGCTCGCCGGCCGGATCTACCTCGCGGCCGGCGCGCGGGCGGTCATGCCGAGCGCATTCCGCTACTTCGAGTTCAAGAACGAGGCGGAGCTGGCGCGGCTTCCGGATTTCATCCGCGACTCTTCCGACATGACTCTGGGGACCGGCCACCCGCAGGGCGGTAACGCGATCAGCCGAGACTCGAAGCGCGGAGTCGTGGACCCGGAGTTTCGGGTTTACGGCTACGACAACCTCTTCGTCTGCGACGCGAGCGTCTTCCCGGGCTCGATCGGAGTGAACCCGCAGCTGACGGTGATGGCGCTGGCGGATTACGCCGCTCCCTTCGTGGCCGCGGCGGGGCGCGGCTGACCGAAATGGCGGAAACGTTTCTCGGGAAGGGGAACGGAATCGCGCAGTACGCTGAGCTGCTCCTCGTCTACGCGGCTCTCTTCGTCATCATCCGTTATGCCAACGACCACGTCGAGCTCAACTTCCGGCGGACGTACTGGATCCTCTTCTTCGGATGGGGGACCGCGACCTTCCTCGCCAACTACGGGCTGTGCCGCGCCGGCTGGATGAGCTTTCTGCCGTGGGCGAACAATTTCCTGCATACGTTCGTCTGGATCGGGCTCTGCCTCGGGTTCCTCTACGCGGGCGCTTACCGCCGGCCGTGGTGGGAGAAGTTCCTCCTCTTCGCCATCTTCAGCTTCCTAGTCAAGGCGGCTGAGCACATCGTCCTCGGCACGTGGGAGCTTCCGTACTTCTTCTTCATCCCGGGCAACCTCGCGTACATCCTCGGATGGAGCCTGGCCGACGGGCTCTACCCGGTCATCTCCGAGTTGGGACTCCGGGTCATCGCGAAGTTCGCGCGTGGAGTGGTCGTGCCATGAAGCGCGCGCCGATGACGGCCTGGTATGACCCGTTCCAGCTCCTGCGCCACGCGCCGGAGGTCCTGGCGGCATCGATCTTCGGGCAGCGGGCGGACACGCGTTTGATCGAGGCACTGGCCGCACCGCAGGCGACGCTGATCGACTGCTCCCGCGAGGAGGACGGCACTCCCATCGGGGAGTTCTGGATGGACTTCGTCGCCGACTCGGGCGACGGGTTCAATTCGACTTACGCCGTCGCTTCCGCCGTCGCGCAGCCGTCGCTCGAGCTCCGGGATTCTGTGGGGGTCCAGCACACGACCCGGCGCGGCCGGATCCTCGTCTTCGGCGGCGACCAGGTCTATCCCACGGCCTCCCGCGAGAGATACAAGGAGAAGCTCGTCGAACCCTGGAGGACCGCCCTCGCATTCACCGGCCCGCCGCATCCCAGCGCCTTCGCGATCCCGGGCAACCACGACTGGTACGACAGTCTCGTCGCGTTCTCCCGGCTCTTCTTCTCTCGCGACTGGTTCGGAGGGTGGAGGACCCCGCAGAGGCGGAGCTACTTCGCCCTGAAGCTGCCCCATCGCTGGTGGGTCATCGGAACGGACGTGCAGCTCGGCTCCGACATCGACGCGCCGCAGGTCGAGTTCTTCGAGCGCGTGGCCCGCGAGATGGACCCGGAGGACCGGATCATCCTCTGCACCGCCGAGCCGCACTGGATCTACACGCACATCTACGGGAAGTACGACACGAGCGGGTACACGAAGAGCAGCCTGAGGTTCCTCGAAGAGAAGGTCTTCGCGACGCCGTCCCAGCCGAACGGCCGGGTGGCCGTGTTCCTGTCGGGCGACCTCCACCACTACCGGAGGCACGAGGCCTCGGACCACCGGCAGAAGATCACGGCGGGAGGCGGGGGAGCGAGCCTCCATCCGACTCATGGCCCCGACGTCTCGATGCTGGAAGGCGGTTATCGGCTGACGACGTGTTTTCCCGAGCAGGGGACCTCGAAGGCGCTTTGCTGGCGAAACCTCCTCTTCTTCGCGATCAACCCCACTTTCGGTTTCCTGACCGCGTTTTTGTACCTGCTGACCGCCTGGGCGGTGAGCGCGGACATCGGCCGCTTCGGGCTCTCGCAGCTGGGAGAAGCGGTCACGACGACCTTGCACGAGGTCGTGAACAAGCCCAACGCCGGATTCTGGGTCATCGCCATCCTCCTGCTCTTCTTCCTCTTCACCGACACGCATTCGCCCGCCTACCGAATTTTCGGCGGCCTCCTCCACGGCCTTGCGCACCTGGTGGCTCTCTTCTTCATCGCCTGGGGAGCGGCCGCCTGCCTCGTTGCGCGGCACTTCGAGCCGGGTTCCTTCGCATTCGTCTGGCGCTTCGCCCTCTCGGTCGCCGCGGGAGGGTGGCTCGCGGGCTCGCTCATCATGGGGATCTACCTCCTCGTCTCGCTCAACGTCTTCCAACGCCACTCCGACGAGGCCTTCGCGTCCCTGCGCATCCAGGACTTCAAGCAGTTCCTTCGCCTACGGATCGGATCCGATGGCAACCTCACGATCTTCCCGATCGGGATCCGGAGAGTCCCACGCCGCTGGAAGGAAGCCCCGGCCGGCACTGGCGGCCCCGGACTGCTTCCCGACGACTCGAACGCGACTGCTCCGGCGCTGATCGAAGACCCGATCCCTGCCGGACGCGCTCCCCAGGGGTAAGCCGGATCGCCCGAGCTGGGCATCGTCAGGCAGGGACACGGCGCCTGAGAGAAGCGCCAGGACGCACGAGACAAGGAGATACCGCAGAAGATTCCGCATCACGTTTCCACCTTCGAAATTTGAGACGACTCTAGATGATTTCCCTGCGGACGACGTAGAGTCCCCAGGTTGCGCCGCACCTCGGGAGCCGCGAAGAGACTCCGTCAGGCCCTCGGCCTGGGGGCGGGCCTGGCTGCGCTCCTGGCGGGAGCGAACCGGGTCGGAGCGGCGGGGGAGCCCGCCTCGCGCGGCGAGGCGATCCGGGCGGCGGAGTTTCGGCAACTGGCCAGCGGGATGGATTCGATCGTCGCGATTGCCAACGCCGGCGACGCCCGGGTCTTCCTGGGACTTCAGGCCGGCCGCGTCATCGTGTTCGATCGGACACGCGTCCTGCCGGGCGCGTTTCTCGACATCTCGGCCCGCGGGTCTCTTCTTTCGCTCGCGTTTCACCCGTCATTCGCCTCCAACGGCTTCCTCTTCGTTTCGTACATGGACCTCGACGGGAAGCTCGTGGTCGCTCGCTACAAGCGGGCGGCGAAGGACGAGAAGCGGGCGGACCCGGGGTCGGGCGTCGTCCTGCTGACGATTCCGATTCCGGCGAAGGCGAGCCGGTACGGTGGAGCGCTGGCGTTCGGGAAGGACGGCTACCTCTACGTCGGCGTCGGCGATGGAGGCTCGCCCAACGAGGCGACCTGCGCGGCTCAGAAGTCGGACTCGGTGCTCGGGAAGATCCTGCGGCTGGACGTCAACGCGAACAGCGGCAAGGAGTCGAAGCCCGGAACAGGCCTGGAAAAGGTCTGGGCCAAAGGACTGCGTGACCCTCGGCAACTGTCGTTCGATCGCGCGACCGGAGACCTGTACATCGCGGATTCCGGGGAGATCCGGCAGGAGATCGACCTGCAGCCGGCGTTGAGCAAGGGAGGCGAGAACTACGGCTGGCCGATGCTGGAAGGATCGGTGTGCCGGGAGCGGCGCCCGAAGAGTTGCGTCGCCGCGCTGGCGCCGTGCAATTCCGCCGAGCTGAATCCTCCCATCCTCGAGTACGTCGCGGACGAGGGGGAATGCTCGGAGATCGTGGGCGGAGTCGTCTACCGCGGGGTGCGGTTCCCGGCGCTCGCCGGCGTCTACTTCTACGGCGACTACTGCACGGGGCAACTCTGGGGAACCGGGCAGCTCGTCGCCGGCGCGATCCCCGGGCTGACCGCCCTCGGCCTGGACGCCAACGGCGAGATCTACGCGGGCACGGACGCGGGAACGCTGCTCCGGATGGATCCGCCGCCTCCGCCGACCCCGACGCCGCCGGAAATCGAGAGGCAGCCTCCCGTCGAGCCCGAGGACCTGCCGCCGCCGCGGGAGTACGCCGCGCCGCCGCGGATCCGGCCGAGGGACGTCCCGCCGGCGCCCTTCGAGTCGATCGAGGTTCTTCCGACCGACACTCCGGTCCCGACGACGACGCCGGTGCCGACCCACACTCCGGAGCCGTCGCAGACGCCCCTCGTCGTTTACCTCGTGGGAAGCACGCCGACGGACACCGCGACGCCGACCCCGAAGAAGACACGCGTGGCGAGGACGCCGACGCCGGCGCAGGCGACGACGCCCGAGCCGGATCGGAGCGCACCGACGCGGGTACCGCGTGATCAGCCGCCGCCGAGGGCCGTTACTCCGCGGCCCTAACGAACGAAGATGAGAGCGAGGCACTATTGGCGGCGGCGGTTGAAGCAGGTCGCGCCGGAGAGCATCGCGCCGGCGGTTTGCGATGCGCCGGGGACCGTCGCACTCTTGTCGAGAGAGCCGCAGCCGAGGCTGTCGTGCTTCGATCGTTGGATCGCGTTCCTGACGACGCCGTTCAAGAGGCTCGGGATCTCCGGGTGGAAGGAGACGGGCTGCGACGCCGACGCGACCGGGAGGCCGGTCCGCGACGCTCAGCATTCGACCGACGGCTTCTGGACGATCGACGTCCGGCTCGACTCGTTCACGATCGGACCGGCGGCGCAGGATCCCTCTCGCGCCAATTGCATCCGCGTCGAGGTCGAGCCGGACACGCAGGCGCACGCGGTCTGCGCGAAGACGCCGATCCTCGAAGGGGCGCTCCTCTCTTTCGGCGGCGCGGTCGTCATCGACATGGATGGACCATTTCTGGAGGTTCATCCGGAGGACGACTTCCGCGTCCTGGAGCCTGTGGCGGGATGAGGTAGTGAAGCCGGCGGCCCGTCCGTCTAGAAAAGCGAAGAGGTCGGGCGGCCATGCTTTTTTCGAAGAGTCCTCGCCATCGGTTTCCGGGCGCTTCTCGTGACGGCCGCGGTCTCGACCGGCCGACGCCGGAACCCTCACCGACCCCCACCGAGGTTCGATAACAGAGCGTCCCCGGGGGCGCCGGAGGGCTTCGTTCGAGCCCCTTGCGGGTGTGAAGCCGCGCGGAAAATCCATGTGAAGTCCCTGCCTGGCCCGGGGGAATCCGGTTTCGCGCTCTTACCCGCAGAGATTCCAGCTTGACGATCCGAGCGGTCGAGAGTACAACGGGCGGCCAGACAGACAGTTCGTCAAACCTCGGAGGGAGCCTCGTGGGAGAGCGGGACGGGGGTGTCTCGATTTCTCGCGTGATGCCATGGACCGGCCTGCGGGGCGGGCAGGGCTCGCGGGAGCGTAACGAGAGACTGATCGCGGCAGGGCGTTTCGCCCTCTCCGTATTTTCTCTGCCCGCGGTGTGGCTCGACCACGAAAGCCTCGCGTTGCACGGGCGCGCGGGTGAGACGCTTCTCGTCTTCTACGCCGCCTACGCGGGAACGATCGCCGCGGTGGCCTGGGCCTCGCCGAAGCTTCCACGGTGGTGGCCGCTCGCCACGCACCTCTTCGACCTCGCGGTGTTCTCGGTGCTGATGTCCCTGACCGAGGCGCCTGATTCTCCGTTCTTCGCTTACTTCACGTTCTCGCTCGTCGCCGCGACGCTCCGCTGGCAGTGGCGGGGGACGCTGTGGACGAGCGTGGCGGTCGTCGTCGTCGCGCTCGGGACCGGCTTCGCGATGGACCGGCTCCTGCACGAGACGCCCTTCGAGCTCAACCGCTTCGCCGTCCGGGGCGTCTACCTCTTCGCCGTCGCCGCCCTGCTCGGCTACCTGGGATTCCACGAGCGGCGGCAGAAGGAGGAGCAGGTCCGACTCGTCGCCGAGCGCCTCCGGGCCAGCGGCGCCTCGAGCGCGGAGCAGCGCATCCGCGTCGCACGCGACCTCCACGACGGCATCCTCCAGTCGCTGACGGGCGTCGGGCTCCAGCTCCAGGCGTCTCGGCGTCTTCTCGCGACCGATCCCGGAGAGGCGGCAAAGCTCCTTCGCGACGTCCAGCGGTTGGTCGCCGGAGAGCAGAGGGACCTGCGGTTTCTCATCCATCAGCTCGAGCCCGAGAGGGCGCACTCCGCCGACAACCGCCCGGTCGGGGACCGGCTCGAGGAGATCTGCGAGCGCGTCGAGAAGCAGTGGGGCATCCGGGTCCGCCGCGAATTCGGGCCGCTGGATTCGCTGGAGAAGGCGGGGCTTGGCGAGCAGGTCGTCCGGATCGTCGGGGAAGGCCTGTTCAACGCGGCGAGGCACTCCAACGCGTCGGAGCTGGAGGCCCGCGCCGCCGCGGATCCCACCGGAGTCCGGATCTCGATCGCGGACAACGGAAGCGGCTTCTCGTTTCGCGGCACGTACGACTTGAACGAGCTGACGCGGATGAAGGCGGGGCCGGTCAGCCTGAAGGGAAGGGTCGCCGGGCTGGGAGGGGACCTCTTAATCGAGTCCACGAACTCCGGCTCCCGCCTGGACATCCGGCTGCCGATCCTCGAAGAGGGGTCCTGAAGTGGCCATCACGGTCCTCCTCGCCGACGATCACCCGCTCGTCCTCGACGGCCTCGCCGCACTCTTCGGGCAGGAGGAGGACATCGAGGTCGTCGGCCGCTGTCGCAACGGCGACGAAACCCTGGCGGCGGTCCGGTCGTTGAAGCCGGACGTGGTGCTCCTCGACATCCGGATGCCGGGGCGGGATGGCATGTCGGTCCTCAAGGAGATCAGGGAGCAGGGGATCCCGACGAAGCCGATCCTGCTGACGGCGAGCCTGCGCGAGGACCAGCTCCTCGAGGCGACGAGGCTCGGCGCCCGCGGAGTGCTCCTGAAGGAGATGGCGCCGCGGCTGGTCGTCGAGTGCGTCCGCAAGGTCCACGCGGGCGGCTCGTGGCTCGAGCAACGGACGGCGACGTCGCTGCTCGAGCGTCTGGCGCGCAACGAGGAGACCCGCGACGAGGTTTCGGTCCTCCTGACTCCCCGGGAGCTCGAGATCGTCCGCATGGTCGCCGCCGGCATGCGCAACAAGCAGGTCGCGGAGCGGCTCTTCATCGCCGAGGGGACCGTGAAGGTGCACCTCCACAACATCTACGAGAAACTCGAGCTCGAGGGACGGCTCGACCTGATCCTCTTCGCGCACGACAAGGGCCTGGCGTAGAGAGTCGGCCGCAACGTCTTAGACTTTCGTCTCTCTACCCTCGGGTATACAAGAAACTGCCCACCGGCATATGGATTCCGCGTCCGCCCGCACGTAGCGTCTCATCACACAAGAAATTCGATTCGGAGCGCCGGCGCGTCCCTCACTTCCAAGGCCGCTGACCGACGCAGCCTCAGGAGGCACCATGAGACGCGTCGCGACGGGAAGTCTTCGGTTCGTTCTGGGAGTCGCCCTGGTCTTCGGAGCGGGGCTGATGCTGAAAGGCGTGGGGCTTCGCCTCGTCCTGGGCCTGGGGACGGCTCAGGTCCAGGCGCCCGCCGCCGAATCTCCCGCCGGCGCGGCCGTGAAGAAGACTGTCCCGTGGGCCGGCCGCAAGCAGTCCGAGCGGACGTCCTCGGGGCCCACGGTCCAGACCGACAAGGCCGATTACACCCCGGGGCAGAGGGTCACGATCACGGGGTCCGGATGGGCGTCGGGCGAGCTCGTCTCGCTGACGCTCGTCGAAGACCCGCCGTTCGACACGCACCCGGTGATGTACGCGACGGGGGACGCCGACGGGAACATCGTCAACGACGAGTTCATCTGCGACAACGCGGACGGCGGCATCAGTTTCACGCTGACCGCGGTCGGCTCGATCTCCGGGCAGGCGGTGACGACGTTCACGGACTCGACCTCGGTCAATACCGGGATCGACTTCACCCAGTGCCGCAACGATCTCGGCGGGGGCATCCCGGTCACCGGCGGCACGACCAACGACGGCATCCAGGACCCCTGCAAGTACGTCAACGGCAACCTCGGCGCCTCCAACTCCATTTACAAGGAAGGAGACGTCGTTCCTCAACGGGCCATCCGGGCCGTCCCGACCGCGGGCTCGCACTACACGACGATCGATCACTCGTTTGCCGACTCCTCCGCCCCGATCTCGATCACGTATGACTTCTTCGCCACGCCCGATTACACGCTGGGCAACAGCGGCACGGACCACACGGACCTCGTGCCCTGCAACGACATACCCACCACCGGCTCGAGCTTCGGGGCGCTGACCTACGCCAACTGCCTCACCCTGTTCAACGCCCACCAGACCGTGGCGATCTCCGACGAGGGAACGTTCCTCTTGAACGGAACGGGGTCGAGCTTCACCTATCCCCACGTGACGGACGCCGAGACCGACGCTGCCCTGGACGGGGTCACGCGCAACCTGTGGATCAGCTGCGGCCAGGTCAGCGCCAGCAACCAGCTGGTCGTGGACGGCACGACGCAGTGCACCGGCGTGACGCTCACCATCCTCGGGCACGGCGACAGCAACAAGACTCTTCTGCCGGACGTCAAACAGCAGGGCCCGCCCTCGACGACCGGCGACGACTTCGTCCAAATGAGGGTGGACTTCACCACTCCTCTGAACGACGAGATCGTCGCGATCTGGGTCGGCGGCCACCTGGCGAAGACGTTCTTCTGGAACAACCCGACCTTCACCGGCGGCTACCAGAACCATGGGGCGGCCTTCGCCTCGGGCTCGAACTTCCACGTCCGACTCATCGATTGGGACGACAACAGCTCGATCGGAAACCAGGACAACCAGGTGCAGACGGGCGCCGTCCTGGCTGCCCCCACGATCACCACCTTGGCCAGTCCAACGACCGCCGTCGTGGGGGACTCGACGACCGTCGGCGACACGGCGACGCTCATCAACGCGGACAACCCGACCGGCTCGGTCACCTTCACGCTTTACAGCGACAACCAGTGCACGCAACCGGTTCTGAGCGGCAGCGGAGACATCTCCAACAGCGTCGCAACCTTCTCGACGAGCTGGACGCCGCCCGCGGCGGGTACCTACTACTGGATCGCCAGCTACCCCGGAGACGGCAACAACATCGGGTTCACCACCGGTTGCGGCGACGCCAACGAGGAAATCCTGGCCGGCAATCCGACGCCCACGCCGACGCGGACGAATACACCGACACCGACGAACACGCCGACGTTGACTCCAACGCCGGTTCCCTCCGGCACCCCAACCAATACTCCGACCCCGACGAGCACTTCGACCAGCACCCCGACGGATACCCCGACGAACACGCCGACGCCGACGGACACCCCGACGAACACACCCACACTGACGCCGACGAACACCGCGACGGTCACGGACACACCGACGAACACGCCCACGATCACCCCCACGCCCACGAACACCCCGACGCTGACTCCGACGAATACCCGCACCTCCGCGCTGCCGCCGCCCAGCAACACGCCGACGTCCACTCCGACCAGGACCTCCACGCCGACGCGGACGCCGACGCCGCTCTACTGCGTGGAAGACCCCAACTCGAAGCCCTCGAAGACCGTGAACCTGGCGCTGCCGCTCGGCGGGACGAACTTCGGGTCGGTCCAGTCCGCCTATGACGCCGCCGTGGACGGGGACATCATCGGCATCTTCTCCAACACGACCGAGAACCTGGTCCTGGGAGGATCCAAGACTCTGAAGATCACCCAGTGCACCGTCGCCAAGGTCACCGCCGCCAGCCCGAACGCGCCAGTCTGGGACATCACCAGCTCGGGCAAGCTGACGATCGTCGGCCCCGACGCCTCGGGCGGATCGGTCGGATGGCTCGTCGAGACCAACGGCCACACTCTGAAGAGCATCCGGGCCGAAAACGCGGGGCAGGGCGTGCTCATTACGGGCAGCAGCAACAACGTGAGCTGGAACTCGATCAACAACAACGGCACGGGGATGCGCGTCGAGGGCTCCTCGAACGTCCTCAGCGGCGGCTCCGTCCTGAGCAACCTCGCCCGCGGGGTGGAGCTCATCGGAAACGCCAACACACTCCAGAGCGCGACGATCCAGAGCAACGGCGGCGACGGCATCCTCGTCGCCGGGACCGGCAACATCGTCCAGAACAACACCCGCATGGACTACAACAAGGGCAACGGGATCCTCGTGACCGGGTCGAGCAACACGCTAACCGGCAATCAGGCGGAGACCGGCAAGGGGAACTCCTTGAACGGCCTCAAGGTGACCGGGAACACCAATCAGCTGACGTCCAACAAGATGTACTCGAACCTGCAGGACGGCTTCAACGTCTTCGGCAGCGGCAACAAGCTGAAGACGAACCTCGCCTCGAGCAACACGGGCTTCGAGTTCAACATCGGGCCGGGCAACGTGGACCAGACCGGCAACAAGTCCAACGGCGCCACGTGCAGCTTTACGACCGCGGGCAAGACATGTAACTAGGTCTCGTTCCGCGGACGGCCGCCCCGACCCTTGGTAGGCTTTCGGGGAGGGGTGGCGCGATGAAGCTCTTCTTCTGGAAGAGGCGGGGCGGCTCAAAGTCGGACGAGCCGCCCCTTCCGCCTCGTGCCCTCGACGAGTCGATCTACCCGAAGGAGCTGGAGACCCTCGAGCGGCAGGCGATCGCGAATCGGCGGGAGGCGGCCGGCCTTCCGGCCGGAGATCCCCAGGTCCCCATCGGGCTGGCGTGCTCGGGCGGGGGCATCCGGAGCGCGACGGTGTGCCTCGGCGTCTTCCAGGCGCTCGCCCGCGCCGGGCTGCTGCGCCGGATCGACTTCCTCTCGACCGTCTCCGGCGGGGGATACGCGGGGACGTTCCTGGGGCAGCTGTACCTGAGGTCTTACGTGGACCCGGCGCGAGACCGGTCGGGCCGGCCCTCCAGCCTCGCGGGCTCCGACGCCAACGCGCAGGTCGGCGGAGACACTCCCGCCGACCGCGTCTCCCGGATCCTCGGCGACTCCGGCAGCAAGCCGATCGCGTGGCTGCGCGAGAACGGCCGATACCTCTCGCCCAACGGCAGCGGCGACTCGTTCCTCGCAGCCGCCGCGGTCCTGCGCAACTGGGCGGCGATCCAGCTCGTCCTGATCGTCTTCTGCGCCACCGTCCTCTGCGGATTTCTCGCGGTGCGGACCCTGGTCGCGGATGCCGTCTCCGTCGCCTTCCGCGGCGACGCGCCGCACTTCCCGCGGTACTCGGCCCTCGGAGAATTCTTCAGCAACTTCGATCCCACGCTTCCGCACACGCTCTGGGTCAGCGACTACCTCCTGGTGGCCGGCGCCATGGTCGCGGTCCTCGCCGTCCCGGTGGGGCTGGCTTACTGGCTGACACGGGCGCGCGAGATCGTCATCGCGATCCTGCTCGGGCTCATCCCGCTCTGGCTCCTGATGAGCGCCGAGGGTCTTCCCGCGTTCCTGCTCGGCGCGGCCGCGTACTGGCTCCTCGCGGCCGCCGCCTGGACCCTCTTCGCGCAGCGCGGCTGGAGGATCGAGAGTGAGACGGCGCGCTGGAAGCAGGGAAACTTTCTGAACCGGATGCTCGCGCGCTTCCTCTTCGCGGCCGCGATCGTCGCGGCGATCGGCGTCGTGGACAGCCTGGGACAGAACCTCCACGCTCACCCGACGGCGTGGAACATCGCGCGCGTCCTGGCGATGCTCGCGACGCTCCTGACCTTCGGCAAGAAAGTCGTTCCCTTCATCAGCAACTTCACCCGCGGCGGAAGGCCGACGATCCCGGTCAGCCTGCTCGCGGGAATCGGCGCGACGGCGCTCGTCCTCGTCCTGCTCGCGTTCCTCTCGCGTCTGACCTACGACTTGAACGACGCCATGGCGGGCGCGCCGCTGGAGGTGACGCAGGGTTGGACGGTGTTCTGGAGCGGCCGGTTCCGGCCGGCCTGGATCGCCTTTGGCGGGTTCGCCTTCTTCTCGGTGATTCTCGGCCACGCGCTGCCCTTCCTGAACCGCTCCTCTCTGCAGTCGCTCTACAGCGCGAGGCTCACGCGGGCCTACCTCGGCGCGTCCAACCCGGAGCGCTGGGAGGCGGACGGGATGCGGGTGACCGATCCGATGCCGGGCGACGCCGTCGGCTGGGAGGAGTACCGTCCGGAGCGCTTCGGCGGCCCCCTTCACCTGATCAACACGACGATCAACGAGACCGTGGACGGCCGCTCGCAGGTCGAGCAGCGGGACCGCAAGGGGACCTCGCTCGCCGTTGGCCCGTTCGGCCTGAGCGCCGGGGCCAAGCACCACGGGCTCTGGACGGGACGGGCCGGGCACCTTGCGACCGGGAGGCTCTCGCGCAAGAGGTCGCTCGCGCCGCTCGCCCCTGCCGACGGCTTCCGCGTCTTCGCGACGAAAGAGCCGGGCGACACGATCGAGGTCGAGCCGCTGACGCTCGGAGAGTGGGTCGGAATCTCCGGGGCGGCGTTCTCGACGGGCGTCGGGTTCCGCACGAGCCTCGGGCTGAGCCTGCTGTGCGGCATGGCGAACGTGCGGCTCGGCTACTGGTGGAACAGCGGCGTGGACCCGTGGAACCGGGATGTCCAGACGCCGCCCGGGATCCTCCGCCGGATCGCGCGGCGGCTTCCGCTCTTTCCGGTGCAGCGGCTGCTCGTGGACGAGCTCGTCGCCCGGTTCCCGGGAACGGCGCTGAAGTGGTGGTACTTAACCGACGGCGGCCACTTCGAGAACACCGCCGCCTACGAGCTCATCCGGCGGCGCGTGCCGCTGATCGTCATCCTGGACAATGGCGCGGACCCCGACTGCCAGTTCGAGGACATGGGCAACCTCGTGCGCAAGGCGCGGCTGGATTTCCAGACCGAGATCCGGTTTGCCGGGGAGGAGAACGAGGGCGGCTCTCTCGGCGTGGCGCGTGACTACGAGGGGAGGATCGGGACGCTGGCGCAGCTCAAGCCGGCGGCGCAAGCTGCGGATCCGGATTCGGGTTTCTGCGGGCCCGTGGCGCGCCGTTCGGAGCGCCACATCGCGGCGGGCATCGTCGAATATCCCGACGGCCAGCGCGGCCTCCTTCTCGTCGTCAAGCCGACGCTCGCGGGAGACGAGCCTTCCGACGTGCTCCAGTACGCCACGAACCACCCGACCTTCCCCCAGGAGCCGACGACCGACCAGTTCTTCGACGAAGCGCAGTGGGAGAGCTATCGCAGCCTCGGGGAACACGTCGGCGGGAAACTTGCCGGGGTTCTCGAGGCGCTTCACTCGGTCAAGGCCTCGTCCGTCGCCGACACCGTCGTGACCTGAAAGGGCGCCCCGGAGCCGGCGGGCTCGACGCCGGGGCGGATCCTTCGCCATGTAGAATCCAGCCCACACAGCTGATGCCGCCTCTCGACCACGGGTCCCTGCTGGAGAAGCTGAACGAGACCTTCCGGGTCTTCCTCGTCAACCGCTACGCCGATCCGCGGCTGGGGTTCGGAGGCGACCCGGTCCTGCGGGTCCACATCCCGGACCTCCACTGGATCTCCGCGGACCGGCGCGCGATGTATCCCGACTACCACTTCGACGGGATGCCGCTCTTCCTCGATCTCTTCAAGATCCTCGCTCGCGCCTCGAACGTCGAGGTCTACCAGTCGGGCGACCGCCTCGACTTCTGGCGGATGGGAGATCCCGGCGAGTCTCCCGACGAGATCTTCCAGAGGATCTTCGCGGACCAGGACATCTCGCTCATGAACATGGTGCTCTCGGACTCGGGAGCGACGATCGTGCGCGGAAACCACGACGCGCCGCTGGGGGACCTGACCAATCCGGCCAACGAGCGGCCCGACCGCTTCTCTCCGCCCAACGGCCGGTTCTTCCTGACGCACGGGAGCATCTGGGACCAGCTGGAGAGGCTCCCGGACCGCCTGCAGTGGGGCGCGGTGCTCCACGCCGAGCACCACCACGCGGGCACCTACGAGGTCGGGCCGTTCCAGGATGATCCCGAGGTCTCGATCGACCGGCGGCTGCTGCTGCGCCGGGCGACGCGGGACACGATTCCGATCGTCCTGCCGGACCGCGCCGGCGCCGTTACCGTCGCCTCCGAGGCGGACGTCGCGGCGGTGCAGTTCGCGTTCGTTCCGATCTCCCGGTTCGACGACGGCACCTTTTCCGGGCTCGACGATTTCCAGAAGACCAGCGGCATCGTGGAGTTCGGGGGAGCGATCCGTTCGGAGGCCCGCACCCGAGGGGCCGCCTGCCGGCTCTTTCTCGTCTCGCACACCCACTGGCCGCGGATCCTCGTGGACGAGCATCCCGCGGGAGGTCCGCTCGTCACCCTGGACGCGGGCGCGTGGATCGAGAACTCCACCATCCAGGGCGAGCCCGCCCAGAAGTCCCACACCCTCGGAGTCCAGTTCGCCGACGAAGTCCGGGTCTACCAGCTCGACGCGCGCTGACGCCGGCGGGTCCGTCACCAGGGAACGTCGCGGCCGCGGTGGTCGAGGAAGCGGGAGGTGTCGGAGGGGGTCAGGCGGTCGAGGACCTTCAGCATCGCGGCGACGCTCTCGGCGGGCGTCAGGGTCGCGCCCGGGCCGCCCATGTCGGTCCGGACTGCCGCGCCGTGGCGAGGACCCGGTCTCCGCGGAGCGACAGGGCCTCTGCGAAGGCGAGCCCGATCCCGCGGTTGGCGCCGGTGACGAGCCAGGTCGGCATGGCTCGGTCTTCAGGCCAGCGCGATGATCCGGGCCGCGATTCCCACGACCCGCCAGAAGACGCGGGCGGCGGTCTCGGCGTCCTTGACCTTGGAAAGGCTCGACTGGAGGGCCTTGATCGCGTCGTTCAACTCCGCGGCGTGAGCGTCGAGCTCCTTGCGAAGGCCCTTCAATTCGTCCTCCTCCAGCCTCTCGATCATGGAATCGAGGTCCGCGCGGGCCTTCTGGAACGCCGCCGCGCGCTCCTTGTCCCCGCCGAAGGATTCGAGGATCTCGCCCGCGTGCTTCTCGATCGGAGCACGGACCTTCTCTCGCAGCAGGTCGAGCATTTCCGACCGGGCGCTCATCGTGTGGCCGCCTTCACGGATTCGGCGAACGCCAGGATCGAGTCCAGGTCGGCCAGGAGCGCGGCGCGGGCAGGCTCGTCGAACTTTCCTTCGACGAACGCGGCCCAGGCCGAGCGCAGCTTCGAGGCGGCGTCCGAGGCCTCCGAGAGCGCCTCGACCTTGCGCGGTGAGAGCAGGTACGAGCGGCGCAGCGCGATCCAGGCCCGCTCGTCCGCGATGATCGAGTCCAGGAACGGCCTGGTGATGTCGCGCTCGCTGCCGAGCGTGTTGATCGAGGCGAGGTCCGTCTGGACCTTGCGGCGCAGGGCGTCGAGCATCGCCTTCTGGAGCCGAAGCTCGCGGTCGATCGCGTCGGCGCGCCGGGTGAGCTCGCGGGTCAGCGCCTGGCTTCGGACGGCGCGGACGACGAGCTTTCCGCCCTTCGAGAGCGCGTCGGTCTCCGCGGGCGAGAGGAGCTTCGATCCCGAGAGCGCCTGGCCGGCGGAGTTCAAGGCGTCGGCGACGGAGTCGATCCGGGTTCCCGCCTCCGTGTCCACCGAGTCGTCGGCGAGGTTCCCGAGCGCTTCGAAGTAGCGGGTCAGCAGGCGCGCGTGCTTGCGCAGCCGCTCCAGCTCCGCGACGAGGTCGGCAGTCCCGGCGTGTTTTTCGAGCAGCGCCCGGCGGTCCTCCCGCGACAGGCCCTGCGCCTCGGAGAGCAGACGCGCGGAGTCGGCGTCCACGGAGGTCTCCTCGGTCGCGCCGATCAGGGCGTCGGCGGCCTTGCCGTAAGCCACGCCGGCGGAGGCCAGTCTCTTCGCGTGCGGGATGGTCGCGGTCGTCGAGGCGCACGCGGCGGAGAGGCAGAGAGCTAGCGCCGCGCCGAGGGGAAGGAATTTCATTTCCCGGCGAGTTTAACGCCGGGAGAGCGGCCCCTCACCCCGGGCTACCAGACCTCGCAGCGAGTCTCCTTCGGCCTCACCATCGAGGAGCCGGCTTTGCAGCCGAAGGCCTTCTGGAACTCCGGCAGGTTCGACACGGGGCCGATGACGCGGTACTTCGCGATCGGGTGCGGGTCGCCCTGGATCATCGTCCGCATCGTCTCGGGCCGGATGGCGTCGCCGCGGAACTGCCCCCACGCGATGAAGAACTGCTGGTCGGGAGTGAAGCCGTCCTGGTCCGGAAGGGGAGGCTTGCCCCGCCGCGAGATCTGGAAAGCCCGGTAGGCGATCTTCGCCCCGGCGAGGTCGCCGATCGCTTCGCCGAGCACGAGCTTGCCGTTGTGGTGGAGGCCGGGCTCGACGAAGTAGCTCTCGAACTGGTTGACGACGCAGGCGCCCTTCTCCTGGAACTTCTTCAGGTCCTCGGCGGTCCACCAGTTGTTCAGGCGGCCCTGCGCGTCGTACTGCGCGCCCTGGTCGTCGAAGCCGTGGGAGATCTCGTGGCCGATGACGACCCCGATCGCGCCGTAGTTGACGGCGTCGGTCGAGTCCATGCTGAAAGCAGGTGGCTGGAGGATTCCGGCCGGGAAGACGATCTCGTTCAAGAGCGGGTTGTAGTAGGCATCGGAGGTCGGCGGCGTCATGCCCCAGCGCCCGCGGTCCACGGGCTTGCCGATCGTCGAGAGGTTGTCGGAGACGTTGAACTTCCGCCCGGCCACGACGTCGTCCCAATACGAGTCGCGCGTGATGACGACCTTGCTGTAGTCCTTCCACTTGTCCGGGTACCCGATCTTGGGGTTGAAGGTCGAGAGCTTCTCGAGCGCTTTCGCCTTGGTCTCGGGGCTCATCCAGTCGAGCCCGTCGATCGTTTCCTTCATGGCCAGCCGCAGGTTGGAAACGAGCTCCACCATGCGCGCCTTCGCCTCGGGCGGGAAGTACTTCGAGACGTACTTGCGTCCCAGCGCCTCGCCGAGCCCCCGGTCGGCCGCCTCCGCGCACCGCTTCCAGCGAGGCTTCATCTCCTTGGCGCCGGAGAGGAACGCGCCGTTGAAGGCGAAGTCCTCCTTCACGAAGTCCTCGGAGAGCGAGGGCCCGGCGGCGTCGAGGACGTGCCAGCGCAGATACGTTTTCCAGTCCGCGAGCGGCGTCGTCGTCAGCTGCCGGTTGAACTCCGCAAGGAACTTCGGCTCGGCCACATTGACGTCGGCGGGGAGGACGTCGGCCTCGGCGCCGCGGGCGTCCCTGGAAAGCCGCAGCCGGTGGTAGTAGGCGCTCCAGTTGAAGTCCGGCGTCATCTTCTGGAGGTCCGAAAAGGAGGTCTTGTGGTCGGTCTCGCGGGGATTGCGCAGTGCGACGTTGTCGAGCGAGTTCTCGGCGAGCTGCGTCTCCATGCGCATCACCGTGGCCGCCCCGGCCTTCGCCCTCTCGTCGGAGTCTCCGGCGAGCCTGAAGATCGCGGCGACGTGGGCCAGGTACTTCTCCCGCGCCTCGACGAAGCGCGGCTCCTTCTTGACGTAATAGTCGCGGTCGGGCATGCCGAGGCCGCTCGCGAAGATCTGCGCGATGACCTGGGTCGGGTCGTGGTTGTCGGAGTTTCCGATGAGGGCGAAGGGGACCCGGATCCCGACCGCGTGCAGGTTGGAGATCACCAGCCGGATCTCGGCGCTGTTTTTCATCGCGTCGATCTCAGTGAGCATCGGCTGGACCGGCTTGACGCCGAGGCCGTTGATCCGCGACTCGTCCATGCAGGCGGCGTAGAAGTCTCCGACCAGCTGTTCGACGCTCCCTTTGGGGGCGTCCTTGACGGCGGCGGCCTCTTCGAGGATGCCCTTCAGCCGGTCCTTGTTCTCCTCGCCCGCCTTCCACCGCCGGCTCCATCTGCCCATCGAGGCGGGGATCGGGTTGGCCGCCCGCCAGGCCCCGTTGGCGTACTCGAAGAAGTCCGTGCAGGGGTCCGCCGACTTGTCGATGTCGGCGATCTCGATCCCCCTCTGCGGCGAGCCCGGCGACATCGCGACGGCGAGGAGCGCGGCGAGCCAGGTCAGGTTCTTTGCCAGGCGCATGGTTCTCCCTTCGGTATCCAGCGACAGTTCTACGTTCCGGGCGCGATAAGGTTAGCGGAGGTGGCGCCGATCCTTCGCTGGTGTGTCCTTTTCCTCCTGGCCGCGGCCGCGCTCTGTCCCGGAGACGCCGCCGCGACGCAGCAGACTTTCGATCCCGAGATCGCGGCGCGAGCCTACCTGGCGAGCGTGCCGTCCGACAAAAAAGCCCGTTCGGACGCCTATTTCGAGGGGTGGTACTGGCTCGAACTCTGGGGATTCCTCTACGGGCTCGGGGCCGCGTGGCTCTTGCTGACCCGTCGGTGGTCGGCGCGGATGCGCGACCTCGCGGAGCGGGTGACGAAGCGGCCGGCGGTGCAGACGTACGTCTACTGGCTCCAGTTTCTGCCGGCGGCGGCGATCCTTCTGTTTCCGCTGACCGTCTACGAGGGATTCTTTCGGGAGCACCAGTACGGGCTGGCGACGCAGACCTTCTGGCCGTGGATGGGGGACCGGTTCAAGGAGCTCGCGGTGTCGCTCGTCCTGGGCGGTCTCTCCGTCGTCGCCCTGTACGCGGTCGTTCGGCGGGCGCCGCGGACGTGGTGGATCTGGGGAGCGCTCACGGCCACCGCGCTCTGGGCTTTCACCGTCCTCATCGCGCCCGTCGTCGTCTTCCCGCTCTTCAACCGATACACGCGGCTGACGGACGAATCGGTGCGCGGGCCGATCCTGTCGCTCGCTCGGGCCAACGGGATCCCGGCAAATGACGTTTACGTCTCGGACGCGTCGCGCCAGACGACCCGTGTGTCGGCCAACGTCAGCGGCCTCTTCGGGACGCTCCGGATCACGCTGAACGACAACCTGTTGAAGCGCTGCTCGCTCCCGGAGATCGAGTCGGTCATGGGGCACGAGATGGGGCACTACGTCCTGAACCACCTCGTCAAGGGGGTCGTCTTCGCAGGGATCCTGATCGTCGTCGGATTCGCCTTCCTGCGGTTCGCCTTCGACGCGATGACTCGCCGCTTCGGGGCCCGGTGGGGCGTGCGCGGTCCGGCCGATCCCGCGGGGATGCCCCTCTTCGCGGTCCTGATCTCGGTGTACCTCTTCGTCCTGACGCCGGTGACGAACACGCTGACTCGGACCCAGGAGGCGGAGGCGGACATTTTCGGGTTGAACGCGAGCGCGCAGCCGGAGGGTTTCGCCGAAGTGACGCTGAAGCTGGGGGAGTACCGCAAGCTCGAGCCGTCCCCGCTGGAGGAGTTCCTTTTCTACGACCACCCGAGCGGGCGGTCCCGGATCCTCATGGCGATGCGGTGGAAGGCCGAGCACGTCAACTAAGTGATGCCAACCCATTGAATCGGCGTCGCTTGGAGGGCCTTGACATGTCTTAGCAAATTGCAATAGAAATATTGCGATTTGTTATGACGCTGGGAGAAAAGCTCCGCTACCTCCGGTTGGTGGAAGGGACGCTTCGCGGGCTCGACCGGGAGATGAGCCAGGCCGAAGTGGCGCGCTCCATCCGCGGCGAGATCGGCGAATCCATCAGCCAGGGCTACCTCTCGCAGATCGAAAGCGGCGCGCGCCCGCACATGACCAACAAGACCCGGTCGATGATCGCGCGCTTCTTCAAGGTCCACCCCGGCTTCCTCGTGGACGATCCGGAGGGCTTCCAGACCGAGCTCGCCTCGCCCCTTGCCGTCAGCGAGGACAAGCTCGACCTCTGGCTCGTCTCCGGTGCGGAGCGTTTCCGCCGCGACAAGGACGTCAGCCTGGCGCTCCTCGCGCTCGCCAAGCACCCGAACTCGCGCCGCTGCCTCGTCCTCATGCGCGAGATCCTGGAGACGCCCAACCTCGTCGAGAGGCTCCTCCAGGTGCTGCGGCCGGAATCGCTCGCGATCCCGGCGCGTCGGCGGCGGCAAAGGAGGCACTCGTGAGCTGGGAAAGCTTCTACCTCGTCTGCTTCGTGCTGGGTTTCTGCCTGAGCGTGCTCGCGCTCGTCGGCGGCACCTTCCACCTGCCGGTCGGGCATGACGCGCACGGGTGGCACTTCGGGACTCATGGAAGCACGGCTGACTTCGGCCACGGCGGGGCCGGGCCCGCAACCGGCCACGGGGCCGGCATCTCGCCCTTCAACTTCGCGACGCTGATGGCCTTTCTCGCGTGGTTCGGAGGGATGGGCTACCTGCTGACGGGGCGGGGCCACCTCGGTGAGCTCGTGGTCCTGGGCTTCTCGCTCCTGGCAGGGATCGCGGGCTCGGCGGTGGTCTTCGTGTTCCTGACGAAGGTCTTGCTCAAGCACGAGCAATTCCTCGAGTCTGCCGACTTCGAGATGACCGGCGTGCTCGGCAGGGTCACCGTCGGGATCCGCGAAGGGGGAACGGGGGAGATCGTCTACTCGCAGGCGGGAACGCGCCGGAGTGCCGGCGCGCGCAGCGAGAGCGGAGCGGCGATCGCTCGCGGCACCGAGGTCGTCGTCACGAAATACGAAAAGGGAATCGCGTTCGTCCGCCCGTGGGAGGAGCTGGCGGGCGAAACGGCGGGGCGGCACTGAAGCGGTGAAGGAGGACACGATGAGGAAGATCCTGTGGGCGCTCGCGGCGGCCGGAATCTGCCTGCTCGTCGCGGCGGCGTTGCTCGGCGACGAGCCGCCCACGAAAGCCGAGAAAGCGCAGATGAAGGCGGGAGAAGAGGCCGCGCTGGCCTGGCTCGCCCTCGTGGACTCCGGCGATTACGCCCGCAGCTGGAAGGAGTCCGCCGAGCTCTTCAAGAAAGAGGTCACGCAGGAGGAGTGGGAGAAGTCCGCGAAGGCCGCCCGGGAGACGTTCGGCAAGCTCCTGTCCCGCGCGCTCAAGGCGGGGGAGTACGGCCGGGCGACTCCGGGGGACCCGCGCGGCGAATACCTGATCCTCGTCTACGACAGCTCCTTCGAGAAGAGGAAGACGGCCGCCGAGACGGTCGTGCCCGTCAAGGAGAAGGACGGGGTCTGGAGGGTGGCGGGGTACGCAACGAAGTAGCCGCGGCGCGAGCCGCGGACCAAGGAGGTCTCTTATGTTCGGGATCGCGATGGGAACCTGGATCATCCTGGGTCTGATGGTTCTGACGCTTCTGTTCATCCTGGTCATGCTGGCCAAGATGTTTCGCAAGGCCGGCCCCAACGAGGCGCTCGTGGTGTACGGCTTCCGGGGCACGCGGGTCGTCAAGGGGCACGGCACGATCATCTTTCCGATGGTCGAGAGCTGCCGCGAGCTCTCGCTCGAGCTGATGTCCTTCGACGTCGCTCCGCAGCAGGACCTCTACACCAAGCAGGGCGTCGCGGTGACGGTCGAGGCGGTCGCGCAGATCAAGGTCAAGTCCGACCGGGAGTCCATCGAAACGGCCGCGGAGCAGTTCCTGACCAAGACGCCGCCTCAGCGCGAGGGCCTGATCCGGCTCGTCATGGAGGGCCACCTGCGCGGGATCATCGGCCAGCTCACCGTCGAGGAGATCGTCAAGCAGCCGGAGATGGTGGCCGACCGGATGCGGTCGACCTGCGCCGACGACATGAACAAGATGGGTCTCGAGGTCGTCTCCTTCACGATCAAGGAGGTTCGCGACAAGAACGAGTACATCACCAACATGGGGCGGCCCGACGTGGCGCGGATCAAGAGGGACGCCGACGTCGCCGCGGCCGAGGCCGAGCGCGACACGGCGATCAAGCGCGCCCTCGCCCAGCGGGAGGCCGCGATCGCGAGGGCCCAGGCGGACCAGGAGCGGGTGCTCGCCGAGACGCTGTCCATGGCCAAGCAGGCCGAGGCCCAGCGGGACATGGAGGTCAAGAAGGCCGCGTACAACGAGGCGGTCAAGAAGCAGCAGGCGCAGGCGGACAAGGCCTACGAGATCCAGACCAACGTCATGCAGCAGCAGGTCGTGGCCGAGGCCGTGCGCGTCCAGCAGGTCGAGAAGCAGGAACAGATCAAGGTCCAGGAGGCCGAGATCCAGCGCCGCGAGAAGGAGCTGATCGCGACCGTCCTGAAGCAGGCCGAGATCGAGAAGCAGCGGATCGAGACCCTCGCCGGGGCCGAGAGACAGCGGCTCACGCTCGAGGCCGAGGGCCGGGGGGCGGCGGTCCGCGCGGAAGGAGAGGCCACGGCCGAGATCATCTTCAAGAAGGGGGAGGCCGAGGCGAAGGCGATGAACGTCAAGGCCGAGGCGTACCAGGAGTGGAACCAGGCGGCCGTGGTGGACCGGCTGATCGGCGGCCTGCCGGAGGTGGTCCGCGCGATGGCCGAGCCGCTGTCGAAGGTGGACAAGATCACGATCGTCTCGACGGGCAACGGCGACTCCGCGGGGGCCAACAAGATCACCGGCGACATGGCGAAGATGGCCGCGCAGGTGCCGGCCCTCTTCGAGGCCCTCTCGGGAATGCGGATCTCCGACCTCTTCTCCAAGGTCAAGGAGATCGGCGAGCAGAACAAGGCAATCGACGTGAAGTGATACGGAGGAATCTGTGAATTGTGAGTTGTGAATGGTGAATGGACGGAGGTAAGTCATGGCGCTACTGGAACGAGTCGCGACACTGGTTCGGGCAAACCTCAACGACCTCATCGACAAGGCCGAGGACCCCGAGAAGATGATCAAACAGGTGATCCTCGACATGCAGAACCAGCTGCTGCAGGTCAAGACGCAGGTGGCGATCGCGATCGCCGACCAGCACCTGCTCGCGAAGAAGGCGGCGGAGAACGAGGAGAAGGAGAAGGAGTGGATGCGCAAGGCGGAGCTGGCGGTCGAGAAGACCGACGACGCGCTGGCCCGCGCGGCGCTGGAGCGGGCGATGGGCTACAAAGAGCTGGCCGGCAACTTCCACCAGCAGGTCGCGGACCAGAAAACGGAGGTCGAGAACCTGAAGGCCGCATTGCAGAAGCTCGAAGGAAAGCTCGCCGAGGCGCAGTCGCGCAGCGACCTGCTCCTGGCCCGGCACCGGCGGGCGCGCGTCTCGAAGAAGGCGAGCGAGGCGAAGCTCGCCATGGCGGCGGGCGCCGGGTCGAACACTTTCGACCGGATGAAGGACCGCGTGACGCGAGCCGAGGCCGTCAGCCAGGCCTGGGCCGAGATGACCGGGGACGACGTGGACGACCGCTTCGCGGCCATCGAAAAGGAAAAGGAAGTCGACCGGCTCCTGTCGGAGTTGAAGTCCAGAAAGCTGCTGGGAGCGTGAGCCGTGATACCGAACAACTTCATCACGTCGGCCAACGAGCTGCCGGGGTATCGGATCGTCCGCAACATCGGAATCGTGCGGGGCATCACGGTGCGTTCGCGCTCCATCGTGGGGACGATCGGGGCGGGGCTGCAGAGCCTGCTCGGCGGGAACATCACGCTCTGGACGGAGCTGTGCGAGCACGCGCGGCAGGAAGCGTTTGCTCTGATGGCCCAGCACGCGCTGGAAGCCGGAGGCAACGCCGTCATCGCCATGCGGTACGACACGACGGAGATCGCGCAGGGCGTCGCCGAGGTCCTGGCCTACGGCACGGCCGTTGTGGTCGAGGTGGCCCGGGCGTAGCGGAGCTCAGCGGTCCGACGAGGGGCGGGCGGGAGCAGCGCCCGCTCCTTCGAACCACTTCCGCGCCCCCAGCAGCTTGACGTGGCTCTGGTCGCCCTCGATCGAGACGCCGACGGCGAGAATGCCGGTCTCCAGGAGGAAGGCGCCGTCGCGGACGTCCTTGCGGTCCCGGTAGCGGCCGGCGATCGTGAACTTGCCTCCCGAGGCCTCCAGGTTCTCGACCTCGACGGAGCGCGAGCCCAGGCGCACGCGCCCCGTCGCCTGGATTCCCTCCATCTTCAGGAGCCCTTCCGCCCATCCGGGCAGCTTCGCGGCGAAGAGCGTGTAGAGCGGGCGCGCGTCCCGGCAGGCGACCGAGGTCTGCGCCGCGAAATCGCCGTGGAAGCGCCCCGAGACGATCTCGAAGCGCCCCCACCAGTCCCTCTCGTCGTGCCGCGTTCCCTCCGTCGTCACGCCGGTTAACTCGACGCGACTTCCGGAGACGTCCAGGTTTCCGTTCTCGACGTCCCAGCGCGGGATGGCGAGCCTTCCGGCGGCGCGGCCCGCGACGGTGCCTTCCGGGTAACGGAAAGCGGCCCGCGTGAACTGGAAATCGCCGGCGCCCTTCCCGATCCCGTGATCGAACTCGACCTCGAAGCGCGCCTTCCCGCCGCCTCCGGAGAGCCGGGGCTCGGGCGTGCGGCGGAGGAAGTGGTTGAAGAAGCGGAGGTCGTCGGGGCGGCCCTCGATCCGGATGGCGCCGGAGATCTTCTTCCAGATGGCGTCGCCTCGGACCTCGTCCGGCTCGAACTCGTCGAAGCGGCAGTCCGCCTTCCCGGAGGCGGAGGCGAGGAGGCTCTCCGAGGGACCGAGCTCGAAGCGTCCGCTGACGAACTCCACGGCGGCCGGCCCGATGGACGCCCGCGTGTGCGGCCGGAGGGAGAACCCGCCGGTCACCCGCGCGTGCCCGCGGAACCGGTAGAGCTCGACCCAGATGTCCGGCGCCGGATCGGCGACGAGGTTCTCGACGTGGATGGTCCAGTAGCGGCTCCTCTCCCGCGCCGACGGCGGCGGCGGCTCGGGCTCGAAGGTCTTCCAGGGCGGATCGGAAAAGCCCGGGATCTCCGGGACCCGCTTCTCGTGCGCCTGCGAGAAGTCGGCCTTCCGCACCTTCTCCCGCAGCCGGAAGACGAGGCCCTCCGCGCGGACCCGGGTCGCGTGGACCTGGCGGCGCAGCAGGTCGGGAAGCGAGATCGAGATCGTGGCCGCCTCCATGCGGAAGCGCCACTGCACGTTGTCGTCGCTGCCCCGCACGGCCAGGCCGCGGATCCGAATGATTCCCGGCACCCATGCGGAGGCCGAGTCGTAGTCGAGGAAGAGCTTCTCGGGGTCGGTATTGACCCATTTCCGCAGGAGCCCGGTCGTGACGATGAGGTGCGTGCCGAGTCCCCCCACGAAGATGAGGAGGACCACGAGCACCGCCAGGGCGATGCCGATCGTTCGCCGCCGTAACTTCATGCGTGCCGCGGGCTTCTACCGCAAGGGTCGAGCCAATCTGCCCTGAACTTTCATCCCCGTCTTTTCGTTTCTATTACCGATGACGACGGCAATCGAGGCCCGGGGACTACGCAAGGTCTACCGCTCCGGGCTCAAGGGGCGGGCGGTGATCGCCTTGAACGGTATCGACTTACACGTCGAGCCGGGAGAGGTGTTCGGCCTGCTGGGCCCCAACGGCGCCGGCAAGACGACGACGGTCAAGATCCTTCTCGGCCTGACGCACGCGACTTCCGGGGAGGCTTCCATCTTCGGAATCCCGGTCGGCGACCCGGCCAGCCG
>Ga0126379_10000234_pt1 | contig 29548 bp, 50 predicted proteins | sample PanSoiMetPlot_24_FD_92640 | JGI IMG/M metagenome (GOLD analysis project Ga0126379, IMG submission 92640) | Tropical forest soil microbial communities from Panama - MetaG Plot_24 | ecosystem: Environmental > Terrestrial > Soil > Tropical forest > Bulk soil | place: Panama | collected 2016-02-17
TGTCAACCCCCAAATAGAAAATGCCCCTTTCGGGGCATTTCCGTTCTCACCCTGAGAGGTGAAATTTACTGGTTGCGCTCCTGCCAGTCGCGGTCAAGCTCCTCGGCCCGCTCCTTCGCCTCCTCGTCCTCCCACTTTTTCCAGAGGGCTTCGAAGCGGTCTGCCTCGGCCTTGATTTCAGGCGCAACGCCGCACTCGACGTTCTCGGGCATGCGCCACACGATCCCGCTCTCGTCCACGAAATACTCCACAGACGCGGGGTCGTCGTCGCCGTGCCCGGAGAAGCATGCCCACCCAGCCGTAAGCTGGTACGCGGCGGGATCAATGGGCTGAAATTCCTCGAACTTCAGCGAGACCGGATCGTTGTGGTGCGAGCCGTCCTTCGCCTTGAAGATCACATCGATGGTGTCGGGAGTCTGCATTTGAAATTCCTTTCTCTTTCTGTCGGACGACGCTGCCTCAAGCGTCGGACGTGCGGAGGGGGCTATGCCCCCTCCCTCGGATTGCGGTAGACGAACGAGTAGATCGCGGTCGGGTGAGCGCCGGTCTCGGGCGACGTGTAGAAGCGCGCTGCGCGGTCTGCGTGCGCCTGCTCCTCCTCGGTCGCGTCCTCGATGCCCCACTTCGTGAGGAAGCTCTGCGCCACTGCCTCGATGGTCTGCATGATTTCCTTTCTGTCGGTTGCCATGACTACACAGTAACAGCCAATTTCCTTTCTGTCAAGTAATGAATTTGTAAAGTCAGCTTCCTCTGTGCTGAAGGAAGATGGTCTCGGCGCGTCGAAGGACTTCCCAGCCGGTAGCCGAAATCGCATAGACGATTTCACCGGTACCGGAAAACTCCTTCTTCGTCGTGCCCGGAGCGTACGCGGTGTCTCCGTCCTCCAGCACGATGCGCGACTTCTTCCAGTGCGGATCGGGATTGCTCTTCGACCACGGCTCTGCCTGCTCCAGAATGTAATCGAATCCGTAGTGCAATTTCAACACCCCATTCCCTGGTCGATCTTCTCCTCGACCAGCTTTGCGTTTTTCGGAGAGATGCAATCCTTCGCGACGGAGAGCGCCGCCAAGATTGTAATTGCCTCGTCCACGTCGATGCGGATCGAAAACGACGTGTCGATTTCAACTTCCGGCCTGATGGGTACAACCTTGCCTTCCATCATTCCTCCTCCAGATCGAAGACCGGAATTCCGGCCTGACGGAACTGCCTGCGGGTCTCGTTGAAATCCCAGTCCTGCTGCACACGTAGCTCCTTTGCTGAAATTTCCATGCCTTCCTGCCAGGGCATGCGTGCGATCAGGCGCAGGCAATCCCCGGAGCGCTGAAATATCAGACCGCTCCGAGGAACACCCCACGTCCCGCCGTCATTGAGATTACCGAACATCGTCCGGCACCATTCGACGTAGTAGTGCTCCGTGCTCATTAGCAATCATACCCTTGAGCCGCCGAATCCCAACAGCCATTGTTTCCCAATGTGTTATTGGGATCGAGCCAGGACATGAGTGCGATGAAAAGAACACACCCAACAGCGCTGACAGCGATGTAGAGTGCCAGACCGCAAAGGAAATCTTTCACCGAACTTCCTTTCCATCGACGGTGACCGTGACAATGACTCCGGAAATTCCGACACGGCACTTGCCACAGGAACGGAGCGCAGCATCGATGGTCGGGAATTTCGCCGTCCAACTCGACCAGTCGCCGTCCGGGTAGCCGTCGTCGTTGTCGTCGTTCGTCTCGTTGTAGCAGAGGATGCGGCCGTCTGCCTCCTCCACGATGCTCATGCGGTGGAGCGCCGCAGGCGCAAGGTGAACGAGAGCGGGCAGATACTCCTCCATGCGAGCGCGGAGGATTTCAGTTTCGTACGCGGTGTTCTCCATTTCAGAAAATCTCCTTGTTGTCTGCCTCGGTGCCGAAGGGAGTCTCGACCTTGCGCGGGCGCTTGCTGGAATAGTGCGCGACGAGATTTCCGTCCTTGTTCTTCGTGCCCTGCGAGCCGGTCGTGTGGGTCAGATGGATCGGCGTGTCGTTCTCCTTGAAATACACGGCCCGCTTCTCGGCAGAGCCGAACGTGCGCTTGCAGTGAGCGTCGTTCGCCTTGTCATACGCGGCCTTGCACCATGCGTAGCTGCCCTTCACCTTCTCGGGCTTCGGCTCGTCGCTCTTGACCTTCGTGAATTTCACCTGCTTCTGTGAAATCCCGGCCGCCTTCAGGCGAGCGCGAAGAATGCGGAGCACGGCCTTCTGGTCGTTGTTCGCCATTGCCTTGTAGGCATCGTAGTCGGCGTCGAAATCGAAATCCCGCCGACCAGCGAGGAAGACCCTCACACGGACAAGAGCGAGAAACGTTGAATATGCGGTAACGGAGGGCATGGTTCCTTTCTGTCGTTTGCCTCGGACAGAGCTTAGCATAAGGAAATTGGTTTGTCAACCCCAACGAGTGAGGGAGCCTTTCGGCTCCCCCTTGTCGTCGTCGGCGTTTTGCTTTTTACGCAAACTTGCGGCGCAGGTCTGCGAGCAGCGTAGCGTTCTTGCGAGCGTCGTGCCGCATGCGAACGTCCGTGTTCTTGTCGTTCGCAACGCTCTCCGCGTTCTCCTGAGCGAACGCGCATGCCTCGCGCACGGCGTCCCACTCGGACGGCGTGAGCTTCACAGTGATGGTTACAACTCCGATCATGACTCTTCCTTTCTGTCGGTTGGTCTCACTGTAGCAGAAGGAAATTGCCCTGTCAACCCCCAGAACGAGAAAGAGGGCCGAAGCCCTCGTTTCCCGCCCTTTCCTTTCTGAAATTCGCCGGTTACGCCTTCGCGATGGTGACCTTGATCGACTCCGGGGAGCCGAGCTTCGTGTCGGCGTCGTTGCTGAGGTACACGGTGCGGAGAGCGCTGTCGTTCTCCGTCGCGTCGAACCGGACGCTACCCTTCTTGGGAGTGCGCTCTGCGAGCGTGACCGTGACGGTGCGTGCAGGTGCCATTTTCATTCCTCCTTTCGATTTCAGTTGAGGTTGAGGTGAAGGATGAACTCGGGGCGCGTGCCGGGGATGACGGGCGGCTGGAGCGCGTTGAAATACTCCACGCAATTCGTCGCCTCGTCCACGGTGATCCACTCGACCGGGCACGGCTCACCCGTCCGGGGGTCTTGCGCGATGTTGAGTAGGATGGTGGTCATTTCCTTTCCTTTCTGTCGGTTGCCTCTCCTACAAGGTAGCAGCCCTGTAGAAGGCTGTCAACCCCCAATTTGCAATTTCCTTCTAACCCGCCTGGTTGAGCCGAATTTCCTTCTTCAGCTCGTCCATGAGCGCATCGCGCTGCGCCTCCATGCTCGCGTACTCGTCCCAGTCCCATGCACGCGGCTCGCACGCATCGTAAGGCGAGCACATCTGCCCGTAGCGGCAGTCCAGGCACTCCGTGTCGCCCCACTCCTCACAGAGAATCTGAAATCCCTCGTCCAGCCACGGCGGAACCCAGGAGGAACTACGGCAGAAGAACGCTGCCTCGACATCCTCAATTTCAGGGCCGGCGAGAAATTCACTCCAGTTCGTGACCGTAATCCGGTCATGCATCGGAGAGAGTAGTTCCCACCGGGCCGGTGAAATCTCTTGCCCGTCGAGCCAATCCGGGTAGACGATGGTGTAATTCGCGATCTGACCGCGTTGCAGGCCAGCAAGCGCCCACGTATCGCATGCGATCATCTCGTCTGAAATCTCCTCGTACTTTCCGTAGTTGTAGCCGAGGTCGTGATGAGCGTCGAAATTCACGACATTCAGCGGGCCGAACTCCTCGCTGAAATCGCGCACCATGACTGCACCCCATGCATGCGAGTCCGCGTACCAGGCAGGCACGTACTGCCCGCCGGTCTGACAGGACAGGCTGGTGATGAAATCAGCGGGATCGGGAGTGAGCTTCGTAAGCTCGCGCAGATCGAGACCGAGTTGCGTGAAATTCCGAACGCGGTTCTCCCACACGATGTGATCGAGCGCAGGAGCACGGCCTTCGGCCATCTGCCAGTCATACACGTAGACTCCCGGCAGCCAGTCCTTGCCTCCGAGAATTTCGATCCGATCCTTGTGCATCCCGTGTGGGACGAGGAAATCGTAATCGACTGAGAGTAGTGTTGCCATTCCCTTTCCTTTCTGTCGGGTCTGACCCAGCTTAGCAGAAAGGAAATTGAATGTCAAGGGGGAGTAGCGAGGAGAGTCGAGGCATGCCCCTCCTTGAACGCTACTCCCCCGTTTGGAGAATTTCGCGGCGGGAAAGGAAGACCGTCGCTACTCTTCTCCCCCGGCTAGCTGCCTGATGAGGGGCGCTCTGCCGAGTCTTTGAAATCTTGCTCTAGCCTCCGTGCCACCTTGTCATAGTGCAAGGCAAGGTCTGCGTAGTACGCTGCGAGCGCAGGGAATTTCTCAGCTACTGCCTGCGACCGCTCCAGGCCCGTACGTGCAAGGCGCTCGTACAAGGCGATTCGCTTTTCCGTTGGGAGTTTCAATTTCTTCGTTGGCATGATGGAATTTTCAGTGCGCCTACCTCTCCCCGGCTACTAGCTAGCCCTCACCGGTTCGAACCACGCCTTCCCCTTTCGGCCCGACCATCCGGAATGTCCCTCCGGACAGCGCCTCCAGCCTCGGCGCACTGAAATTTGGGAGCTAAAGCTCCAACTCCTCGCCGGTGTACACGTCCACCGGCTTGCCCTCGCGAATTACGTAACCGCGTCCGGGCACCTTGCCCTCACGGGAGGCATAGCCTCCCCTGCGAGTAAGCTCCTGACGGAGCCACGCCACCTTGACCTGTCCGATGCCCTCGTAGAAGACCAGACCGGCCAGCGGGCGCTCCATCGTTGCGACCTCCTGGCGCTCCGTCTCTGAGAGCGTGTCGAGCGTGTGCTTGATCGCGGCCGTAGACATCTCTGAAATCGCCTGCCGCTTTGCCTTGTCGTTCATTGCCTCGTTCCTTTCGCTGTTGAAATTATGCGACTGAGGCGGTCTGCATTCTTTGGCCCCGCCTCTCTTGCAGCTATTCCTCCACGTCAGCCGTAGCCGATCCCACGCTGGACGCTTCACTGGGTGGCCGGGGGCTACCTCAGTCGCAAATTCACTTTAGCAGCCCGGTGACTCCATGTCAAGTCCGAGTTGCACGTCGTGCTGCTGCTCGTTTTTCTGCTGCGCCTTGCGTGCGCGGTCGATGTAATACTCGACCTGCATCTCCTTCAGCGCCTCGACGGCTCCGCTCACAGGCGAGCGGCCGGGGAACGTGCGAGAGCGAAATTCTTCCAGCGCCTCTGCCTCTGTTGCCCACTGAATTTCGTGGATGCCCATGCTGTCCTTTCGTCGGAATGAAAAAGACCCCCGGTGGCCGATGTCGTGTTTACCGGGGGTCTTGGTTCTCATGCCAGTGACGCATCGCCTCTGTGCCTACTCACCGACCCTAGGTATCCGGCTTTCAACTATGAGGTTGCCTCGGCCTCTGCTCTTGGACGGAGCTTACACGACTTTCCGGAGCTTGTCAAGCGGGCAGAAACCGATGTCCGATCCGCCTCTTGTTGAAATTTCGATGAAGCCTCAGAACGGCCTTACGCAGAATAGGAATATCCCTTTCAGACATAAGTCCCAAGAACGGACTTGTCTCGACGGAGCGATCCGCCAGAGCATCCCAGTTTCCTGCCTCGATATAGGACGAGCAAATTTCGCACGCCGCCCAGTCTCCCTCGCTCACCCACGGGAATTCTATCTCCGCGCCACGAATGGTGAGCAGCGTGGCGAGGACGAAGCTCTCGGCCCGGTATTCCCACTGGACATCGTGGGAATTGCAGAAATCACACTGGATCATCATTTCCCTTTTCCTTCTTCCCGTTCTCGAAATCACGGAAGACCTGAATCATCCGCTCGATAGACTCACCTGAAATTCGGACGCTCTTGACCTCTGCCGCCTTTGCGTCGAAATCGTAGCGAGCATGGACTTGGATATCCTCATGCAGGATTCCATGCTGCGTAAGAAGCTCCGTCATCTCCTGACGAGCACGCTCCATCGTCTCCTGGCGCTCCTGCGCCTCCTGCTTCGCCTTCTCCTGCTCCTCGACCAGCTTGTTGCCCTCACGGAGAGACATGAGCCTGCGGTTTTTCACCTTCCGCGTAGGCTTCGGCTGGCCGATCTTGTCCGGATATATCTCGCGGTTGAAATTGTTATCTTCGTAAACGTCATCCAGATACATACCGTTTTCATCGAGCTTCACCTGAATGACCTCGGAGGAATCAGCACGCCCGGAATAACCGGTAACGACGCCGGTCGTAATAACTCTCACCGGATGAATCGGTGAGCCGTCCGTGTGAATGAGCCACGCGATCATGCCGGGATACATCTCCGTCTGCCTCATCGGAATTTCCTTTCTATCGGTGCCATCCTCTCCACAGTAGCAGAGGAAATTCAACTTGTCAAGAACGAAAAAGGGCCGCTCCGAAGAACGGCCCTTTCGCTCGCTGCCGCAGAGGCGAGCCTAGCAGACGGTCTTGTACTCGGGCGGATCGTCGGAATGAATTCCGTTGATCCACGAAAGCATCTCCGTGTAGATCGGATTCGTAACCATCTGACGAACCTTGACAATCCTGACGGAGTGCTTCGTATGCTTGAGCACATACCGCCAAGTGCTGATCCTCGGTGAAATTCCGTAGATCGAAGTCAGCGCATTACCCTGCGTCAGCATCGTGATCGCGTTGCACTGCGCCTGACCCTCGTCCGTAACGCCCGCCTGATGCTGCGCCTCATGCGTGAGCGCGATGAAGGCGTAAGCCAGAACTGAAATTCCGGCGTCCGTCACGGCCCTGTTCGATCCCCAGCCGTTGTAGTCGAAGACGTGCAGTGCGTAGCACGACTGCGGATTGAGGTAGATCGCGTTGAAATTCCCGAACGGATCGGTGATTCCGGGCTGGAACGTGAAACCGTACAGACCGTCACCGGACGGATAGCCGAAGGCGCGAGTCACATCGACCCACTCGCCCCACGAATCCTCGCAGTAGACGGCGACGGAATGACCGGCGATGGCCGAAGCAGCGGAATTCGCATGATCCAAATTCCAGTTTCCCTTCGTGCTCGCGCTCGCCGTAGCGCTGAAAATCGCAATCCCGCAGACAGCGAGAATCGCGGCGATGAATTTGACCTTCATTGCGGTTGTACCTTTCTGTCGGATGCCTGCCGCAAAAACGTAGCAGGCTAGGTTTAGCTTGTCAACTCCCGATCTGGCCGGGTCGGGTCTTTATGCACGACCGTAACAGGTGTGCCCTTGATCGTGCTGCCTGTATGAACGTCCATGTTGAGCGTGCGGTTATCGACAACGACCTTCGGCCCCGTCATCCGCTTGATGCCCTGGACAATTCCATTGGCGAGGCAGAACACCCAGTAGCCGACGATGAAAATCGCCCACATCGACGCCGCACCCCACCAGCCGCCTGCCCAGTATCCGATAGCGACCCATGCAAGAAGAATTGCAGCACGGGTGCCTCGCTCTTGGGGAGACATTTCATTCCACATCTGAATTTCCTTTCTGTCGGAAAGAACGAGGGCCGGGAGCCACTTCATCCCGACCCTCGTTCTAGGCGGTTGAAATTACCGCCTGCTTCTGCGAGTCGCCGTCCGGCGAGTAGCCGTCTGGCGAGTGCCTGTGCTCGCAGCCTTCGTCGTCGTGCGCTTCGCGGCCGTCTGAGCCTTCGGCTTGTTCTTCGACCCCGGAGGACGACCCCGACGCTTCGGAGCCTCCTGAGGAGCCTCTGCGACCTTGCGAGGGCGTCCTGGCCCGCGCTTCGCAGGAGTAGCGGCTGCCTTGCGAGGAGCAGCCTTCTGCCGGGAATTTCCGTTCCCCGACTGCGAGCCGTACTCCGCGCGGTTCTGCGACTTCTGATGCTGGTCGGTGCGGGTAGCGAACTCCCAGTCCGTCCGGGCGATCCGGTACTTCAGCATGGTGAGCGCTTCGGACTTCGGCCGACGCTGAGAACGTGGCTTGTTCGCATCCACGAAATCGTACACGTCAGCCTTGAGGAATTCGAAGACCTTCTCGCGGCTGCCCCGGAATTTCCGGAGAGCCTTGACGATCCGATCCGGCGGAGAGCCGGGACGAGGATTCCAGCCGTCCGTGATGGAGTAGTCGATGCTCTCCAGCAGGAAGCGGCCAGCGTCGTCTGCCTGCGGCTTACGTGCGGGCCTGCGAGCCTGCGTCTGTGCAGAGGAGGGCCGCTTCGCCGCGCCGCGTGTCTGCGACCTGGCAGGTGCCTTCGTGCTCGACGCCGACTTTTTCACACCCGATCCAGGCGGACGACCCCTGCGCTTGGGAGCGGGAGCCTCCTCCTCGACCTTGGGCTTGTTCCGGCTGCCCTTGGGGCGACCGGGGCCGCGCTTGGCCGGGGCCTGCGTGGTGGACTTCTTCTTCGCGACGGTGGTGCGCTTCGCAGGCTTCTCACCGTCGTTGAAATCCGAAATTACGGACTGCAACTCCTTGACGGTCGAAGCGCCACGAATCACACTCGCCGCGATGCCGAGACCCTTGGCCTTGGCACGTAGCTCTGCGAGAGTTGCCATTGTGATCCTTCCTTTGTGGCGGTGGACTTTCTGTCGGACTTACTGTAGCTGCCCCGAAAGGAAATGTCAAGGATGAATTTTTGGCTTGAAATGGACGTTTTCAGGGAACTTTCACCAAGACGCCGCCCTCTGACTTCTCCGGATGGAGGAACATGAGCCACGTCTCAACCGGCCTGAAAGTCCCTGCGTCCATTCCCGGCGCGAGCATGGCGGCTGTCTGCCTTGCCACGTACCCGATGTGAAAATCCTTCCACGGCTCGTTTACGAGAATCACCTTGATCGCGTTCGGGTCGTGGTTGTTGTCTGGCTCCCGCTGAAATCTGACCGGAAGCGGACACTCCTTTGATATCCGCCGCATCGTGGACGGCGTGACTCTGAACGAGACACCCTTGACCGTCACTTCGAAATGTCTTGCCTTGGGGGCTTGCTTATGTGGTGCTTGCTTGGGCATCTTTCCTCGGCCTTCCTGGGCGATGGTGTGAAATAATCTCCTCGATTTCATCGACTTGCTCGGGTGACCACAATCTCACCATGAGGCTTCCTCTCTTCACTCTGACTGCCTTGGGGATTCTCCCTGCACGCTCCAGCCTCCGCAGCCAGGCAATGTCTCGCTCAACGAGCTTCGATAGCTCCGTGATCGTGACATGATCAGGGAAATTCCTCGGCTTAAAGTAGCTGACATCTCTCATCGGTCTAGTTCTGAAAAATTCTCAGGTACGGAGTCCTCGGCTTCTCTACGAGAGCAGGAGCAATATCGGAGTCATCGAGCACACCCTCGGCCACAAGCTCGTCCAGGCCCTCGGGATCGACCACGCGCTTCGTGACCCGCGCATAGATGCGCTTGAAGTCCTCCGCGTTACGGAATTTCCTTCTCAGGATTCGCCGCAGCGACTTTGCTCCTTGCGGCTGACCGGCTGCCGTCAGGTCTTCGTCGGTGAGAATCCACTTCTTGTCGAACCCGGTAACCAGCGTGCCGTGTTTGTCATCGAAATCGATCCGGTCGATGCCGTTCGTAGCGCAGTAAGCAGTGACCGCCTTTTTCAACTCGACGGCATCCTGCTGCATCTCTGAAATTCCGTACTGCTTCTCAAGCTCGGCAATCTCGGCCTTGAGGGTCTCCATCATCTGCAATGCCTCGACGGCCTGCTTCTTCGACTTGATCGTGTATTGCCCGTTGTTTCGCATGGTCAGCGCCACAGTAGTCTCCCTGTCTTTCGTGTTGAAATCTTCGATGCCTTGTAGGCACGCTTCCGCTCGTTCCACTGCCTCCGTAGAACACCCACCCGAACGTCAGTGAAATCGTAGATGACCGCATCCTGCTTATCGGGATGGGTACGGATAGCTCGACCGATCTGCTGAATTAGTCTCCCTTCATGTTTTCCAGGATGTGTAAGGACGACTCGATTGAGACGCTGCACGTCAAGAGCTTCGTCTGCAAGCTGCGTAGCAAGGAGACACCGAAGCTTGCCTGATCTGAAATCGGCAAGGACTTGCCTGCGCTCCTTCGCTGAACGCTTCCCTGTGAGAATTTCACATCCTCCATCAACTCGCTCAGCGATTCGCTCAAGATGTTCAATTCGGCGGCTAAGAACAAGAACGGAATTTCCTGCGGCGACTTCCTCATTGATGACGCCTCCGATCTGGTCGTTGCGTGCGTCGTCCACGACCAGAGCATTGAGCAGCCTGGCCCAGTCGAACGCACCGCGATACCGGAATCTGAAATCCGTCTTGATCGGCTCGACCGTTAGAGCGACCGGCGACGAGAACTTCTGCCGGTGAATGACCGGGCCAATGATAAATTTCATCGTCGGATGCTTTCCGTCCGCCCTTGTCGGTGATGCAGTGAAGCCGAAGCGGTATCTCGCAGGACACGTATTCACGACGCCTTCCCACGTAGGCGCGGAGACATGGTGAGCCTCGTCTGCGATCAGACAGCCGAACTGCGCCCACCATGACTTCGGCTTCGCCTCGATGTAATTTACGAGCGTCTGCACCATCGCGACTGTGACGTGCCCGATCTTGCATACTGGGCCTCGGATTTCACCTACCTCACCCTTTAGCTCGGGGATCGAGCGTTCGATGTAGGAGACCCACTGGTCGAACACATCCTTCGTATGGACGAGCACAAGCGTCCGGGTCTCACACTCCGCGATGAATTTCAGAGCGATCTGAGTCTTACCCGTACCCGGAGGCCGGATGATCAGCCCTTGCTCGTTGTCGAACATAGCCTCGACCGCAGCTTGCTGTCCTTCGTAGCGCTGATCGCGGTCTACGTCATCGAGCTTCAGGATGAAATTCAGCTTCGGGAGCTTCGGACACGTCCGCCTGTCCTCGTACATGACGTGATCGGGCAGGAGATTCCATGCGCCGCGAGGGAGCACGTACTTGCCCCTGTAGACGAGCTTGCGGTAACACATGATCACGTCGCCGTCGTCCGTCATGAACGTGAGCGACTTCTCAAGATGCTCCCGCTCCTTGACGTGAAGCTCATCGAAGCCGATGTGAATGAAATTCGAGACGATCATGTGCGCTTGCGCCTGTTCTTAATTCCGAACGCCTCAGGCTTGATGCTCACTCCGAGTCCGACGAAGCCCCAGTATGCCTGCTGAAACCTATCAGCATCGGTGTACCACGGCTCGTCCTTGAAGGAGTAGACCTCCTTCTTCTTGCCCTGCTCGTAGATTACAGTGATCGTGCCGTCACTGTTCCGTTTCAGATCGGCACGGCTCACTTGCCCCTCCGTGACATCGAATTTATCTCCCATGCGAGCACGAAGCCGAGAATGAACGAGGTCTGATTGAAAAGCTCTCGGTTCTCTGCGAGGTTGTCCGCAAGCTCCATGAGCACTTCGCGGTCGATGCCCTCTTCCTCGTACCACGCACGTAGCGTCTCCTCGTCCATGACCCGCTCAAGGATGCGAGCGAGAGAGTGGGCGAGAGAGTCGAGTGTGAATTCCGGTTTGTGTGCCATGCCAACATAATAGTCCCTGGGTTTGTTTCTGTCAACTCCTCGGCAAAACGGCATGGACAGGCGCATTGTCCGATTTCGGTTTCATCATCTTGCGGAGGTCGTCTGAAATCTCGACCCGCAACCACTCCATCATAGCCAGGGCCTCGTAGCGGTCGTCAGACTGCACTGCCTTGGCGACCGATCCCTCGGGCCTGGGAACCTTTCCGTCTTTCCGCTCGATGATCGGAGGCCACTCCGGAATTTTCACTCCATATGCCACAGCAAAGACATCGAATGCCCACTGTTCTGCGCGGAATTTCCCGGAGTCTTGCGGACGACAGTTGAAAAGTTCCACCAACTTTTGACTTCGCCATTTCGAGACGTGGGTCGTGACTTCCTCCATTCCAAGCGATGTCAGGTCGTCGGCAACGAGCTTTCGCCAGGATTGGTTTGAAATCTGGAAGATTTGTTTGTAACCATAGCGGAGCAATCCGCCGAGAAACGCTCCGGAAATCTCCGCTTGTTGCTTGAGAAAACCGGAATTGCCCTGGCGAACGAAATTGCCATGCGGTGGAAATGGCTCCTCCTGGGCAATCCACACTTCGTCGTTCGCCACGACCATGCCTAGCTCTGTAATTAGATCGAGCACTAGCTCATGGGCTTTGGATGCCATCTCCAGCCGGTCGAAGTAGTGGTCTCCCTTGCTCCATCTACGGGAGACGAACGCAGGCCCCTTGTACTTGTTGAGCGCTCGGTCATAGCCTACTGCTGCCCCTGCAATAGACGAGACTGAAATATCGAAACCCATGACGACCCAGCCGTGGGGTGGCCGCTCCGGAACTGGGGCGAGCTTTGCCCGCTTTTTTACGGGCAATGGTCTGACACTGCGCGAGGTGGAAAAATGCTTGTCGGATTTCTTCATGCCGTTTTCACCTTCTCTCCGAGGAGAGCTTCGAAGCACTCAAAGAGGTAATTTTCCACCCACTTCTCGATCCGCTTGTCGGCATTGCCTGCGACGTTCAACGTGCCCACCTTGAAATCGTACAGCCAGCATGCCAGGTCACTCGGAGTGAACTGCTTCGGATGTCGTAGGTCGATGTCCACGTACGGCCTGCCCGCCTGGAGAACGGCCTTGAGCGTTGCCCTCTCACCGTAGGAGTTGAAATTGTAGGCGAAGCGGCAAGTGGAGTCGGAGCGAAGTGCGTTTTCCCTAGTGCGAGGCGGATACTCCCCCGACGTAAGTGCCCGCATGCCGTATAGCTTCCTGTACTCTGGGTGAAATCCGTCTTTGGCCCGGAAGCCCTTCGGCATGAAGCCGCCAGTCACCAGACCGTACCTTTTTGCAGCCCTAAGTCCGGCTATGTCGGCACCTATCTGCCCGCCTGAAATCACCTTACGTAGCATGGCGCTTCGCCTTTCTGCATGCGCTGGAACAGTAGTCCCTCGTCTTGATGAACGTACGGAATGTCCCGCCACACTGAACGCACCGACGCTCGTACGTCGGATTTTCCTTGCCGCATTTGGAGCATCCTGTCAAGTGTGTGCCTCACAGAGAACGTGGGGAACCTCGGCCTCTGTAATTCGAATCTTGCTCTTCGTACGGAGAATGCGGACGAGATGGAGTGCCTTCTCATGGGCATTCAAGTCATCGAGCGCCGGAAGACCCATCTCCTCGTACGCGGTCTGAATTTCATCCGCGACGATGTTCACGACCTCATGAGTCGAAACCTCACCACGGTAGTAGCTCGGAACCTGCCTCTCTTCTGGCTCCTCCTCGACGTGCTTCTTTTTCACGACGACGATCTTGGGAGCCTCTTCCTGCTCCTCCTCCAGGGCAATTCCACCACCCTCCAGAACCTCGTCGTACGTGAAGCAGCCCTCGCACTTGGGGCATTCGAACCACTCGTAAACCGCGTCGTAGTGCTTCGACGTAGAGAGCTTCGTCTTGCACGACGGACACTTGAGATTTTCAGTCATCAGACTTCCTTTCCGCACTTGCCGCATTCACCCTCGGGGGCCTTGAAATCTCCGATCCGCATGTCCCACTGAGCGCAGGCGACGAACATGCGAACAGCGAGCCAGTAGAAATTCTTCGTCCGCATCCGCTCTGCAACCTCGGGATCGGCAGCATGGACTTTCACGCCTCGGTAGTAAAAGACGGGCGGATTGTCGGCCATCTTCGACATCTCCTCGACAAGATCATCGATGGCCTGCTGAACCTGCGGAGACTGTGCCTCGATTACACGCTGCGCGAACTCGTAGCGGTCATCGATCTTCTCATCGAGCGCCGCCATTCCCTTCTTGATTTCACGCTCAGCCGTCGCCTGACTGACGGGATCGAAAACCTTCTTGATTTCAGCTTTCCGCTGAACCTTCTTGACGATCTTCAGCGGAACCTTCTTCTGTACTTTGCCTTTCACCTTACTCTTCCTCCACGTCTGTAATTTCACCATTGTTGTCATGTCGTCTCGTCTCCCAATAGTCACATTTCGTACAGGCCGCTACGCCGACGCCTTCAACAAGCTCACCGTCGCAGTCGTACTCATGAAATTGTTCGACAAGCTCCTTTCTCGACAGCCCGCTCGCCTGGTTCTCCTCGATGTATCGCAGCATCGGGGTAGCGGGCTTTGAAATCTCCTTCGCAGGGGTGTAGATAGCGCGGCCAAACTTGGGGGTCTTCTTGACCGGCCGGGGCGTCTTCTTGATCGGACGCCACCAGCGTTTGACCTTGTTGCGCGGCATGCGGTCTCCTTTCTTTCGTCGGAGACCTCATCTTAACCGACCCTGGGATGATTGTCAAATACCAATCTCAGCGGGAGTCCGATCTGCCTTCCACCGATTACACCGCTTATGCACCAGAGCGACGTTTTCAGTGGTATGGGTACCCCCTCGGGAAATCGGAATCATATGATCCCAACTCCGCTTCGCCTTAGCCACCGGCTTGCCGCAGATATAGCAAATTCCATCGGCGCGAGCCAGAACAAGACGATAATCAACAAATCCCTTAGCATGTCTGCCAAACACAAGCTGATGCACTCTCTGCCGTGAAATTTTACGTCCCAAGAAAACATTGCGCCCGTCGTAGCAGTCTTGGCATTCCCATTTTCCTCCACGACAGCAGTAAGCCTCTTGCATGGCTTTTTCTTCGCCGCAGTAGTTACACGTAAAATTCATTTCAGTCGATTGCCGCTTTCTCCCCCATACGCCTTGAAATTTCCCTGCTCGCAGCGTTGCGGATGACCTCGTATCCCTGCGTGACCCCTTCCAGAACCTCAATTTCAGCTTCGAGGATTGCGATGCGATCACGGTTGCGTGAAATTTTCGCATCCTCTTCCATCAGAGCATCTACGTCCGTTTTCTTTTCCCCCGAATGGAGGACTCGGAATCTCGCTTCCAGCATTCTCTGGTTACGCCTAAGACGAACCAGACGAGAAGCGCGGAGAGCAAGATGATATAGAGCATAGCTATGCCGTACAGCGTACCGTGAATGAATGGCACCGATTGTCCGGCTTGAGAGGTCTGTGAAGTCTAGGGGTACGCTATCTGGCTCGTCGCTTGGAATTTCGTCGGGAGCGACTACTCCCATTTCCCTCAGGAACCGCAACTCGGTATCCCTCGGTGTCCTTACGGTCAGCATTCCGTCGCTGGATTTCCTTGACTTCTTTGCGACAGAAACTTGCGAAGGGGCAACCGATGAACTGGAGCGTACCCGTGGACGTACATTCCGGCGGCGGGATTTCTTGATCACGCTCATGGTCGCGCAGAACCTCCAATCGTCCTCTGACTTCGGGGATGCGGGTCTGAATGTCGATTTCAACTTCGTGCAGCGCTATGGGATGCTTGGGGTCAGGCCCTCCTTTATTTTCAGAGATGAGCAGCCCTTTTGCCTTAGGAGCACCGGTAACACGCTGGGAGTTGAAGAGCATTCCGTAATCCGCGATCTGCAAGGCGTAGTCAATCGGGACGTAGCCCCGAGTGATTTCAGAGAACGTGCGAACGTTGAGACCTTTGAAATCCGGTATGTAGAACTCGCCGTGGATGAAGCACATGGCATCCACCGTACCGCCGTGGTCTCCCCGCTTGGAGACGACGGGAATTTCACATCCGATGAGCTTGAACACGTCATCAGGGAGCGCCTGGTCGAGCTTGTAGAGAGCGAACTGCCACTTGAGATGCACCCAGTTGCCGGTGAAAAAGTAGTAGTTCGCTTCCGGCCTTATCGACCGTCGCTTTGGAATTTCAAGCTCTCGATGGTGCCTGAGCAGGTAGACGTGCCGAAGGCATGAAGACAATTGCGACGGTGAAAAGTACGCCCTGTCTACTCGTCCCTTCTGGCGCATGACTACGAGGTCGAGCAGCGTATACAGGAACGGTAGATCGTCCTCCTCTATTTCAACGGGCCGGGAGAAGAGGTCTTCAAGCAGGGGTACGAGAACCCCCTTCGCCCTGCGGCGCTGTCTAATCCTCTTCTCTACCTGTGTACCCATACCTGACTACTCCGAAACCCCGTTCCTCGGCCAAATCCAGATGCTCCTTGCATGCAGGGAGTTTATCACCATCTGAAAGGATTACAAGCCCTACCGCTGGGCTTGGGCAGACCCCCGCAGTCCTGAAAACGCACCTATCGTCCTTCGATTGCGTCAAGCTGAGCCTCTAGGTAGATCAGCCGCTCTTCGCGTTCGATGAAAACGTCCAAGTCCACGATCATCAATTTCAGATCGAGGATGTCTAGCTGCATTGCCGGGAGGAGTCCCGGTGGAGTTTTGGACGCATCCTGTCGGATGTTCTGAAATTCATCGTACTCGATCCGGTATGACCGGGTAGTCGGTTTTTCAGTCGTCCGGCACTCCACCAAGAACCTCCTCACCTGGCCGTCTCTGCGCCATCGCCAGAACCGACCCGAGTTCACACCCTTCTGACCCCCTGGCAGAGCGCTCAGGCGCTCTTCCTGGGCCTGAGAGCGTGCCTTGCGTGCCCGCGCCCAAGGAGTCTCTAGGTCTTTCACGGCTGAGGCTCCTTCGGCGGCAGCCTGAGCGTCGATTTTTCATCGAGGAACCACGATGCTACCTCGTCCAATTTCACTCCAACTTCGTGTAGCTCGTCAGCACTGAGCTTCCCCGCCTGGAGCAAGATGGCAGCCGACTCACAAGTACCGACGATCCTTCCCACCATGAACGGGAATCTCGGATCGTTCTGCATGTCCTTGTGCCCCCGTAAATTCATCCGGCCCTCCGGGCTTTCGCGTATTCGGCGGCTGTCTTTCTTTTCGTCCACCGAAATCCGGCGAGTAATTTCTTCTGACAACAGGCTCCTACGTCTGCGTGGTGTGTGTAGTCGCTATGCCGCGTTCCGTTCCCCGTCGGGACGATCAGCAGCTTGAACACGACCTTGGTTGTTGGGTTCCCGCAGATATCACACTTGCTAGTGGTCTCCCTCATCGACAACCTCTCGCGAGTTTTCGGAAATTACGCTTTCCAGTTCTTTCCGCAACTCCGGGTTGTCTCTGATCCAGCCGGAAAACTGTTTGAGTGTACCGCGCCACCTGTAATCGTCAAGATCGACGTACTCATACCGGCCAGCAGCGTGCTCGATCAACCCATCCTCCAGACCGAGCATCACAATTTCACTAGCCGGATCGATACGGCGTAGTTCATGGCTGAAAACGAACGATCCCTCTCGGAGTGGGCGGGTAGATTTCTCCTTGACCGCCCTTACCTGCACCCACCTGCCAATTTCAACATCCGACTCGACCAGCTTGCCCGCCCTTGGGCGCTGACGCTTCGCCATCTCCTTCGTGCCGAGACGAAATTCCAGCCTGCCGGTCGCGTAGTACCGCAGCGCCTTGCCACCGCTCGTCGTCTTTGGATTTCCGAATTTGATCCCGACGTTCGTCCGCTCCTGATTCGTCCACAGGAACAGAGTCTTCTTGTTCACCGCTGTAATTCGTCTGAGTGCCCTGGACATCATCCGGGCCTGAGAGGCTATACGATCTTCCTCTCTCGGGTCTTTCTCCATCTCCTCCGTCGTAACGAGCGAGGAGACGGAATCGATTGTAATTACCTCCAACGTCTGCTCCTTGGCGTGCTTGGCGAGGAGCATCATCACTGCTATCGCCTGTTCTGAATTTTCAGGATGGAACATGAGCAAGTCATCGGGATAGCCACCGAGGAATGAAAAACGCTCATGGTCGAATGCATGCTCCGGATCAACGACGGCGCACATGTTGCCTCGTTGCTGCGAGAGCGCCATCGTCAGGTACGCAATGGTGGACTTCCCTGCGTTCTCGTCTCCGAAAAGCTCGTAGTGGCGTCCGAGTGCCCAGCCGCCCCCTGTAATCCTGTCCAGCGTCAACGAACCTGTCGGAATCCTCTCGATTCTGAAATACGGATCGGAGCCTACACGGACTCCGTGATCCAATTTCAGTGCAGTATTTATCTGCGCCGCAAACGTCTCGGCTCTGGTGTTCTTTTTCCTAGGAGGCACTGGGGCCAGCCACAACACGGTCGCCTGATGGGTCAGGAGGCGTCGGCGGGGTGTGGTCTGCTCTTGGGTCGATTTCATCGATATCCGGAGCAGCGATGGTATACATGTCCGCCGTGAGCATGATCGACGGCCCCTGGTTCAACGAGCCGTCCGTATTGACCGTACCGAACACAAGCTCCGTGTTCGTCTGAGTGTATTTAATCTGAACGAGCGACAGTCCTGCCGGATCACCGGACGGAGTGTCGTACTGCTCGTCGTAATTTCGGAAGAGAACGCTGCCGTCCAACTCGACGGCCCACTGGCACTCCTCACCAGATGTCGCATCTCTGACGCCAATGAATTTCCGACCGATGTAGTGATCCGTCCTCGGAATCATGACTCCTCCGTATCCTTGATGAATTCCCTCGCCTCGCTTGCGATCCTTTCAACCTGCGCTTTTTTCAACCGCGCTTCTTCGTCCCGCCAGTCCTCGATAGGTTTCGGATTCGGTGGAGCCATTCCCTCGTTCGCAGTGATTCCCATTTCGTCCAGTTCCTCGGGCCACTGCGGAAAAATTTCATCACCATACCGAGGATCGTAGATGACGTAGCCGGTCGGCTTCAGCCCGACAGAGACCTTCGACGCACCGCCGCCCATGAAATGCAGAACGGTTCCCTTCATGTCGAGAGACATCGACTGAAATCTCATGTTGACGAGACCCATCGGCTGAAATGTTTCCCGGACATCCTTGTTTCGGATTTCAGTTCCGGACTCCAGCTTGATCCCCCACTCCCACTTCTCGGCTCCTTGTGTAATTGCGACGACCTTCTGGCCGATGTAGAGACCCAGTTCAGGATGCGCCATTATTTCCTCCTGCGTACCGCTCACGTCGCTTCATTGCATGTAGCTCGTAGACTGCCTTCTTGTAGCGATTGGAAACATACCACATCTGAGGGTCACTGTCGAAACAGCCGGTAATCCCGAAGAATCGAAATCCCTGAGGCCCGTTTTGCTTGAACGGAAGCCTCACCATTCCGTCCGCACAGATGACCGCACCCTGACACTTGCGGTGCAGAAATTTCAAGAGAGTGGCATCGAACTTCTTGTCCTCGTTCACCATGAGATGGAAAGGAAGGCCATTTTCATCGACCACGGTCAGCAGCCAGCACTCGACGTTTGCCCACGGAGATGCCTGAAGCTCCAATTTCGTACCCGGCGGAATCCAGAAGAGCTTGGAGACTGACTTACGGGTGCCGGTCAGTTCCAGTCCACGCTCCCGGCCCAGGTGCCGCCATCCTGATTCCGAGGTACGTGCCTTCGTGTGCTGCGGCTTTACTCCACGAAATACCTTTGGGCGGCGAAGCGTAAAGCCGAGTAGTGAAAACTGCGCTTCATCCTCGTCTCCGTCGGGAGAGATTCCAAGGGAGTCGAATGCACCAACCTGAGCGAGCGCCGTGACTCTATTGACATTGACCGCTCTCCTTGTCGTTCGTTCTCTGAAATCTTCCATGTCATCGAACGGCTGCCCGTCCGCAATTTCCTTTACTGCGACGGGGCCGAGTCCTTTGACTTGGGCCAGTCCGACTCGAATAGAATTTCCAACAGTTCTGTCGAGGGAGTACCCCGTAGCACTCCGATTAACACAAGGAGCGAGAAACGAGAACTTGCTACGAGCGGCTGCGATGTAGGCAGGCTTTTCGGGGAATACGTCGAGCAGCGCAGTGAAGAATTCCGGCGTATGGTGACAAGCAAGGTACGCCATTCGTCCGCTGAGTACCCCGTAGCTCGTAGCGTGTCCTTTGTTAAACCCGTAGCCCTGGAAGGATTTGACATATTCCCACGTCTCCTCAGCTTGTTGCCTCGTCATTTTCCGTTTCGCTGCCGCCATAAACCGGGGCTTGATTTCTCCGAAGGCTTCTTTTGCTCCTCGCCCGACACCCTTCGCCTTCTTGATCGCCTGGTAAATGTCATCCACGCCAGCATCGTCCATCCCAACAGCATAGCCAATTTCCATCGCCTGCTCTTGGAAGACAGGTACGCCCTGAGTAGGCCCAAGAATTTCCTCCACGATTTCATGCGGATACTCCGCTTTGAGTAGACCCCGCTTCCTGTCTAGGTAGAGTTTGTCCTTGCTCTCTCTCGTATTCGCTGGCCGGTACAGGGCAGCCGTGAGGATCAGGTCGTGGACTGTCTCTGGCTGCACGGCGAGCAGCCCTTTGCGCGTCTCCTTGCCCTGGAGCGTATGGACACCCTCCACGTCGCCCCGGCAGATCATTTCAAACGTTTTTTCATCGTCCAAAGGTATCTTGTGAAAATCGAGCGGTGATTTTCCGATCATCTGCATGACCTTCGCCGCGACCTCTAGAGTTCTGAGTCGGAGGAAATCGCCCTTGACCAGGCCGAAATCTTCCAGCGTTTTGAAATCATACTGCGTGACGAGTGTTCCACTACTAGCAATGAGGTACAGCGGCACCCATGAGGCCACGGGACGGTCAGGTGTGCCAAAAGCCCAGGCGCAAGCATGTTGGCTGACCGATGTGATGCTGTCGAAGATTTCCGAGGAGAGGTCGTATAGCTCAGGGTAATCCTCCCTGAGAGCCATGAAAACGTCCGAATCTTCATCTACCATCCCCGAGTCGATCATCTGCGGTAGCAGCTTCGAAATTTCATCCTGCTGCTCCTTGGGCATCCCGAGTGCCGAGGCAGCCATCCGGAATGCTCTTCTATTTGCCGCAGTGCCCCAGTTGCAAACCTGCACGACCTGACCGGCTCCGATCAGAGGCTCCATGTGCTCCTGCACGATCTTCATGAAATCTTCGTGCCGGTCAGGCTGGATATCTATGTCAATGTCCGGGAGCTTCTTCCGCGCCGGGTTGAAAAAGCGGCTGAACGTCAACCCGAATTCGATGCTGTCGAGTTCGTGGATTTTCAGGCAGTGGCAGAGCAGTGAATTCGCAGCACTACCTCTTGTCCACGTCAGAATTCCCTGTTTGCGAGCAGCGATGATGAAATCTGACATGAGCAAGAGGTAGTCCGCGAAGTCGGACATCGCCTCTAGTTCATGCTCAAAACGAACCCGAGCCTTTTTGCCGTGCCGTTGCACCAACTGTGCGAGTCTACTACGACATCTAGCGCGGATTTTCGCAACAGGATCGTCGTACCCCGATACTGGTAGGCTATAGTTGAATTTATCAAGAGGGTCGAGTTCGATACAGGCTTCTTCGACAATTTCCCCGATGCTATCGAGCGCTTCTTTCGGAAGTTTCGCACGGTCGGCAATCCTTTCCATGTTCCGCATGTAATTTCCGTAGTACGCATAGTCCCGAAGGTACTCCACTGAAATCTGTGCCTGCGAATTGCCATAGTGGGAGTCGTCGCGGCTTCTCCACGCGGACGCTTTCAGGGCTATGTGCGCTTTGCGGTCACCGGAATACTGCATGTGCGAGTCGTTCGTCAGGACAACCGGCGTGTTCGTTAATTCAGCGAGCGCCAGGAGCACCTGTCGCATAACGTGCTCCGTGCTCAGCAGATTTCCGTACGTCTCGAAATTCTCGTTTTGTGCGATCTTCGGAATTGTGTGATCCCAAACCTCGATGTAGAAATTCGGGAACACCATTTTCATTTGTTCGACGTACGCGGCTGCGACTGCGAGTCCTCCACCATTATCCGCCGCGCCAAGGGTGCGGCAAAGCTCAGAAGCAAGACACCCACTAAGAACGACGTTATGGTGCAGGCCATGAGGAGCCAACTCTGCCATGCGAAAAACAGATATCCTAGGCCGACGGTGATAGTTGTCTCGCAAATGAGAATCGGTAGACCAAGCAGTAATATTTTCATACCCTTCACGGCTCAACGCGAGCACCGTTAGGTGGAACGTGTAGCCGTCTACCTCCTTCCCCCGAATTCCGTAGGCTACATCGCTGGTCACGTAAAGCTCAATTCCCAGGATTGGCTTGATCTTGGCTGCCTTACAGGCTTTATAAAACGCTGGAATTCCAAGCATAACGCCGTGATCCGTGAGCGCTGCCGCAGACCATCCCAACTCCACCGCACGATCCACGATCTTCTGAGGCGTACCCATCGCGTCTCCATGAGCCAAGGCACATGAAAACGTGCTGTGATTGTGGAGGTCAATAAAATTCGACATCGAGCCACCTATCGAATTCTTTGTGGCAGAGCGGACACATTTCAACGTAGTCATCTAGTTCGCGAAGATAGACTCCTGAAATATTCGCCCACTGCGTTTTCCCTTCGAACGAACACGTCGAGCACTTTCCAATTTTCAGTTTGTGTAACTGCACCCAGTCGTGAAGAGCAGTGTAGCCCGCCTTATCTCCTTTCCACTGTGGATTACTTTCACCCGTTTGCAACCGCGAATTATGACCATTTACAAACCGCAACGGCTGGCCCCTGACCCATCCAAGTTTCTGACGAGTCTCAGGAGCCAGCCGCGTAGGTTCACCGCAACCGCACTCGCACAACTGCGAGCTTACTGCCACCGAATTCTCGCTTCAGCCACCATCGTCGGTGAAATTTTCCAACGGCTGTAAGGAACATGGCTAGGAAACTTCCGACGAAGCCAGGCTCGCAAAGTTTTCGGTGAAATTCCCAACTCGGCGGCAAGTTCGTCGGGGGTCACTCACCTTCCTCCTTCGTAGCCTCCAGCAGCCCCTCCCTCAACTCTCGCAGGGCTGCAAGCTGAGGCGATTTTGAATCGTACATCTCCAGAGTTGCGATCAACTTTTCGACATCTTGGAGAATCACGGTATTTTCCTGTCGGATCAATTTCCGGGTCTCATCCGAGCCGAGAACAGAGATGAACTGCTTGTCCGTCTCGATCTGTTTCGCCCAACACTCAGGGCAGAGAACAGCGTGCAGAAACCCCTGTGCGTAGAATTCCATAGGGGTGCCCGGAGCACTGACGCCAGCAACCTCATGCAGTTCCCCGGTCTTCTTGTCCCGTTGTACGAGGATAACAGCCAAGTCGTCATCGTGAATTACCGGCGTACCGCACTTGAAGCAGTTGTCGGTATCCTCGCCCATCTCCTGCTCTGCCCACTCCTTGAGACTCATGCTGCCTTCTTCACCTTCTTCGGAACGACCGGCTTCAGGGAATTCACCCACAGTCGGACTTCCATCCGCGTGCTCAGCGTCTTGATGACAGGGCCGCGTTCGGAGCGCCGAATTTCAATGACTCCCCACTTGTGACCCTTGAGGTAGTACATCTCTCCGGAAGGAAATAGCTGAACGACCCAGCTATTCGCACCGCCTCTCCTCGACCACATCTTGCCCTGAAGCTCCATGAGGTACATGAAGAGCGCAGTACCGACCGGAAGGAGGTCGATGGCATGCCTGTTCAGCGCTTCGTTGGTCTCACGAAGAGCTTTTTCACTACCGACGATCTGCATTACTCCTCTCCTCCCTCCAGCGCAACACATACGGCGTTATTCCAGCCACGGGCAATGATGAGGAGCATCTGCATCATCTTCTTCGTATCCTCGTCGGCAGCCTGCGGAATTGCAGACTCCAAAAGAACGACACAGGCTTCCGAATGCTTGTGGAGCATTTCGTAAAGCTCCTCCTCACCCTTACTGGTCAGGATCGCCATTTTCCTCACCGTTCGGCTTCTCCTGTGTGCCCTCCTCCACGAACTTGTCCATCGACTCGGTTTTCAGTTCGATGCGGTGATGTGCCGTGAGGAGTTCCACGTAGTCGGCCTCCACAACGAGGAGCTTGCCTGCGTAGCCGCTCGCCTGTGCGATAGCCCTCGCAGCAGCCTTCTCGTCGGCACACTCCACAACCGCCGCAGCTTCTGCCGGAATGACGATGAAATTCTTCGCCTTGTTCTCTTCGGGCTTCTTCTCGCCCTTTTTCGCCACCACTTCCATGATTACATCGCCCTTTTCAGTTTGGGAACACTGGGAGCAGACTCTTTGAGACCCTTCAATACCCGGACTGCCACCCTGACAGAGGCGGGCTTGGCAGCAATTTCAATCTCTTCGCCGGTTGCCGGGTTCCGGCCCATCCGCTTCTTCGTTCTGGCCTTCAGCTTCGGCTCGACCTGTAGAAGTTGGCCGATTTTCACCCGCTCGCACTCTGCGACGTGCCAGGTGATGCTCTCTTCCAGCGCGGAGAGAACGGTTTTCACGTCCTGCCTGCTGAGGCCGGTATCTTCCGCAATTTCCGCAATCAACTCGGTCTGCGGAAGGAGTGGGAGTGCCATGTAATTGCCTTTCTCGTAGGTATAGGAGCGCCCCGCTTGACGGACGGGGCATGAAGCTCGCCTTACAAGGGGCGACGAGCTACCGTTTCAGACTAGTGCGGCAGTCTGAAATCTACCGCTTCGTCGCCCGCCGCCTGGTGGGCTTCGGCTTCTCCTCCTCCTGCTCTTCGAACGACGTGGCGACCCAATCGCCCTCCGCGTCCATCTGAGCGTCAATGACGACGACGGAACCCTTGACGATTTCCTCGTAGTCCACGTCGAGACCCTGCCCGAGCCAGACGGTAATCTTCCCGTCCTCGTTTTTCAGGTCGAACTTGTCGTTCCGAGAGTCAGCCTTGACGACCTCGTAGACGCCGCCTGAAATTTCGTTGTCCTCGTCTTCGTCCTCGTCCTCTTCGTCCTCGTCCTCCTCCTCGTCTTCGTCGTCTTCCTCCTCGTCCTCGTCTTCCTCGTCGTCGGTCTCGTCCTCGTCCTGCTCGTCGTCTTCGTCGTCCTCGTCTTCCTCTTCCTCGTCGTCGTCGGTCTCGTCGTCGTCGGCAATTTCAGCCTTGGGCCTGCCACGGCGAGCCTTCGGAGTATCCTCCTCGTCCTCCATCTCGTCGTCGTCCTCCAGAGCGTCCAGAGCACGCAGGCGCTCCATCTGGGCCTTCAGGGAGCGTCCGACAAGCTCCTGAAGGGTCTCGACCTTCATGCTCTCGTAGCGCTCCGAGAGCAGGGCCATCGCCTTTTTCAGTTGCGCCTTCGTCAGCGGCTTGCTCGTCGGGCCAGAGGCGACTTTCACTCTGTAGTCGCCCTTGTCGGAGAGCCGCTTGATGCGGAGCATCTTCCCGAGGATGCCGTCCTCCTCCTCGGACTCGTCGGTCGTGTCGTTGATCGTGCTGAAATTCATCGTGAAGAGCTTGATCTGATCCTTCACGTCACCGGCATCCGGGAAATACCAGGCGGTGATAGCACGGGTCGAGGGATTGTCGTTCGCTGCACAGAACGGGCAGCGCTCCCCGGCGCACGGGACGTACTGGCGAGCCTGCTCGTCCCAGTGGTCGTAATACTCGAAATATCCGGGGTTGTCCTCCAGATCGGGGTCGGGTTCGAACAGCGCGTAGCCCCGAAAGGACTCGTCGGTCTTCAGCCGCATGTAGACGGTCGGCCGCTTGCGGTCTTCCTTGCTGCGTACTGCTCTCACCACGTACGCATTTTCACTTGAGCGTTTCCTAGCCAAAGCTAGCCTCTTTCTGTCGATTGAAGTTCAGGCGTATGCCCTTACTCTCCAGTCGCCGGATGAACAGCGACAGTGGCATTGCGTTTTTCAGAGAAGTTTGTGCCTCCTTCCGGGTCAGTTCTGCCGGATCGAGTTTTCCTTTCGGGAAACGGCAGACATAGAGTGGATACTTGCGAAGCATGCGGTATGCAGACTCGATGTTGTAAATTCCAGCAGCGTCTTTGTCGAATGCCAGGTAAATCTTCGGAGGACGTAGCCTACTGATGGCCCACCGCTGACGCTCTGAAATTCCTGTCCCGAGTATGCCTCCCGTGTTCGCAAGACCGTGTTGGTGAAACCGGATCACGTCGATTGAGCCTTCGACCAAGACCAGGCCGTCTGACCTTACCATACCGGCGTCGATTTGTCCAACACCGAAGAGAACGGCCGATTTCGGGACACCTTCCGAGTACAGGTACTTCGGCTGTTGGCGGGGGTTCACGGCCCGCTTGATCAGGAACCGGAGTGTCCCTGCCTCGTCTTTCGCAGGGATTGCGATGCGTTTTTCATCGGCACTCCACCCGATTCCCCACTGCGCTATTGCCTCGGGAGAAATTCCCCTCGCTGTGAGGTACTCCAGTCCGGCCTGAGGGATGAAGGTGTCGTAGCGTAAATCCACGGATCGAACAGGCGCATCTGAACCGGGAGGGGCTGGGGCATATTTCCTGACACTGGATTTCGTGGAAAAATGTGCCCGCTGGTGTCGGAGGATGATTTTTCTTGCGTCACGTTCGTCTATCCCTTCGATCATGGCGATAGCCCGCTGATACGTCCCTGAAATGCCGCAGCGTGCAAAGCAGTGAACGAGTCCGTCCTTCACATTGATCTGAAAATGACGCTTGAACGTGTCATGCTCGGGGTTCGGGCAGACGACTTTCGGAAGAAAGATTTCATCCGCGTCGGTATCCATGTTGGGTGGAAAATCGACGTAGTTCCCCCACAGCGCGATGGGGTCGATCTGTCTACCGCGGTATTTCATTCCCTGTAGAGCCGGTCGGCAGCCTTGCAGGCCGTCTCACCGCCACCCTCCATGTTAGCCAGGATCGCGTATCCAACCGTTTCCGGATTCCTCATGTCCCTCCGGTCTTGCGACGACACCTGAAATGGCTGGTTCGATGAATTGTACGTAGAATGCGTGGCCGCGTAGTCGATTTTCCGGCCACTCGGAGTCCATCGGTAGACGGTTTTCATTTTTGCTTCGTTGTCCTGTCCATGATCTTCGGCTCACCGGGCTTCCGTGCCCCGACGATTTCAACGTCATCAGCTTTTGTCCGAGATGCACCTAGAACCTCGACTCCCTTCGGCCGTCCTCTTTCACCGGTCTGCTGTGAGATTTTGAAAATCTCAGCCATCATCCCTCCAGTATCTTCTCGATTGCCTGCTCCTTGTGAATATCGTAATCGCCGTCTCCGTTCAGGTAGCTCCCTTCGATTGGAGTCACGTCCTCCATGATTCCGATGTTCGGATGAAAATTCATCCGAAATTTGAACGGCTCTCCGTGGCGGTTTTTCGAGCACCGCACAGCCAACGCTCTCTCCTCGCTATAGTGCTTCACCCCTAGCACACAGTCCGCTTCCTGTACGGGAGCGTCTGAGCCGTACGAGGAGTCCTTAGAAGGGGCCTCTCCCCTGGAGCCGACGAGTGCTCTGTTCGCCTGGTTGCTCATGACAACCGGAATGTTGTAGGCATGGGAAATATCAGTCAGTGCATCTGTAATATCCCCCAGTTCTTCCCAGCGCGATCCTCTTCTGCGAGGAGAACTCAGCTTGTAGATCGGATCGACAATAATTCCATCCAGCGCGTAATCCTCGATCCTCGACTCGATGTAGCTCACCGACATCTTCCGCTGATATTTCCGGTTGAACAGAATTACCTCACCCTCGACGTTTGCCTCCAGCCACGCAAGGAAGCGGGCATATGTTTTCAGATTGAAGCCGTTTCCGTCTTTCAACGCCCGATTACGAAAAGCACCCTTCAGACCGAGAGCTTCCTGAATTTCACGCTTGGCCGAGAACAGCGTGCTGATCCTGCACCGATGATGGTGTTCCGTCATCTCCGGTGAGAAAATTCCCCATCGAAAACCTTCCAACGCACCCTCGACTGCGATCTTGGCGAGCGTCATCGATTTCGCATCGCCTGGCCTACCGAGGAAGAGATACGTCGTCTCTCCCTGCATCCCGCCGAAATGATGATCGAAATGGCGAATTCCGGTGGGTATCCCGATGACCTCGTTGTTCTCACCGAGTGTCTGCAATTCCCGCATATGGCGGGCATGTCCCTGCCAGTCGCTCTTGATGAGCGCTTCGGCATTCGGTGAGTGAATTTTCAGAGCACGCCCGAGAATGTCTCTGAGCCTCAGTGCCGATTCGATGGCATTTTCCTGGGTCAGATCGGTCACCGTCTCCTCGATGGCCGATGAAATCTCGATGTACGCCCGCTCCTGCTTCAACTCCTCCAGCAAGTCCACCAAGCGCTCACCGGATTTCAAGAATTCAAAACGTGGAAAAGTCTGCTTGAAGAGCCGCGCTGTGATTGGTTTCCGTCTCTCAGCACGATGCACGATCCAGTCGAACTCCTGATCGTGGATTTCAAAGTCATCCTTCGTGATCCCGGCCAGAAACGCCATTTTCGGACTTCCCTCTTCAACGAGGGCTGAAATTACGAAGCCTTCTACAGACATATGTACTGATCCTTCCTCTCCTCTCACTGGAGACGCGCCCGCTATCTACGAACTACAGATTCCTACCAGCACTATCACGGTCGCCGCCCATAAAGGCGGCGACCCTACAAGCACTTGCATAAGGAGTAACAAGGCTGGTGTGCAAAAAGACACAGGCTACGCTCCAGCACCTGTGACTACTTATGCAGCGTGCTGTACTTATCTATCTCACCTCTATCCCCACCCCCCTACCCCCCTCCCCATTTTCCTGAAATTCCGTCGATGCCTTCAAAATCGCCCCTTTGTTCACCCAGATGAGAGCCTGATCCTCGTCGTCCTCGTCTGAAATATTGACGAGGATCATGTAGCGGTCAGTCTGGATCGGCGTGCAGATGATTTCCTCGTCGTCGTACATGACAAGGAGCACCGACCGCTTCTCCGCTATGCACTCATCGAGCCACTTGTCGAACTTCGTGCGCTCGTCTTTCGGAGCCTTGGCCCGATACTTGTTCCGATAGTGGTTGGACAACGGAAATTCTCCTTCTGTCGGTTACGGAATTCATCTGTCGGAAAGGGAGCGGGGGGAGGGAATTTCACCCTCCCCCATTCCGACAGAAAGGGGCCGTGTTACCGGCCTCTGACCGTTGACGGGGTACCCTACACAACCCCGCTCCCCACGTCAAGGCCCACTGTGAGCCATTCTGAGCCACCCTGAGCGCTTCGAACGGGCTAGGAGACCCCGGAGGAAGGGCGGGCAACCTCCAGGGTCTCCAGAGCCGTTCTCGCCAGGTGGCGTTTGGCGAGACCTTATTTCATAGAAGCCCGCACATTCTCGCTGTATTCGGCCATGCGTACCAGCCCTGAACGGCGAGACCTCGTTCGGCAACCCACATCTGCTCCAGCGGAGTCCAGTGATCCGCAGTGCCCTTGGATTTCAGGAGCCATGACCCGTAATTCCTCATGAACCCCCAATCCATTTGCAGCCCGCCGTAGTACGGAGCATTCGGATCGTTCCACGCACCTTCGTAGTGGTGAATGCACATCCACTCCGAGTAGTGCGGCGGATAGTACGTCCGGACGTAGGAACTGTATTTCGCCTGAAGGTATCTCCCGTATTTCAGAAGCCAGCGGTGATTCCGAAGAGCGTCTTCGTACAGACCGGGAAACTTGTAATTCCTCCTGTGTGATTTGATCCATGAAATTCCAGTCTGTGCATGCCTTACGACGCGGTTTGCGAAATGCAGGTTCGTTTCGTGCTTGCCCTTGTGCAACCTATGCGCTTCGGCTGTCGATGTCCCGTAGCCCCCCAGGGCTACTAGGAGGCCAACGGTAAGTGCGGCAGCTTTAGCCACGAATCTCCTCCTTGAAATAGCTGACTAGGCACGGAGGGTGTCTATCCTCCGCTTACTAGTTGTTAATTCCCGGCCTCCTTTCTCCTGAAA
>Ga0126379_10000235_pt1 | contig 29462 bp, 55 predicted proteins | sample PanSoiMetPlot_24_FD_92640 | JGI IMG/M metagenome (GOLD analysis project Ga0126379, IMG submission 92640) | Tropical forest soil microbial communities from Panama - MetaG Plot_24 | ecosystem: Environmental > Terrestrial > Soil > Tropical forest > Bulk soil | place: Panama | collected 2016-02-17
CTCGCACCTAACACGGAAGGCGCGTTCTCGCTCCCGGCAGGCATGGCGAGGCCGAAGCTGGTCATCGCGGTCTATCGCTGCCTCACCGCCGACCAGGGCTATGTAGCGGGTGACGAGGTCCACCCGGCAGACTTCTATTTCGACAACCCGAACTACGTCGGACTAGGAACGTGGGTGAGCGCCACTCAGATCGGATGGGCGATCGGCGCGCAGGGCTGTACCTTCATGCACAAGACGAACAACGTCGGCGTCGGCCCGACGAACCTCGCGTATTGGGAAATCGTTCTGAGGGCGTGGTGATGGGCGAGGTCGAGTTCAACGCAGCGCTGCAGGAGATGGCGATCCAGCGCAACTCGATGGCCGATCGCGCGGTCACGCTCGCGTCGCAACTGGCCGCAGCGCTCGCGAAGGTCAAGGAGCTAGAAGAGAAGCTCGCCCCTCAGAGCGAGAACGTGGTGGAGATGCCGCCGCGCTAGGCGATGCGCCAGCAGCGCGCACGGCCCTTCGTTGGCGTGTTCACGCGGATCGTGTACTTCATCGTCTTCGCGCCTTCGCGCACGCGCGCGATTCCGTTCCGCACGCGCCCCTGCTCCTTCTCGCTGAAGCCGAACGACTGCCCGACCTTCATGCGCTTCAGGATCGGGATGAAGATGTTGTTGTGGAACGTCGGCGGGATCGGAATCCCTGACGTGAGCTTGTAGCGGCGCGCGTCGTCGAGTGGGACCGCTGCGGTGTGCTTCTTCTTCCATCCCTTGGGCGGCATCAGGCCCCCTTGCGCAGCAGTTCCATCAGCCGCTTCGCGTAGGTCTTACGGTCCTTGGCGAAACCCTTGACCGCTTCGAGCTTCTTGTCGATGAGCCCGATGCGTTGCGCGAGCGACTGTACGCTGTTCATGTCGGGCGGCACCGAGAGCCTCTGGTAGCCGCCCTTGCCGGTGCCCTTCTTGTCCGGTCGAGGCGGCAGCATGTCGGCATTCACCGAGCCGGTCATTGCCCCTTTCGGCGGAAGACCAAGCTGTTTCGCCGCTCTCCTGTAGACCTGTTCCTTCAATCCGATCCGCTTGCTGGCTTCGATGATGCTCACGCCCTTCAACACGAGCGCATGCACCCTTCGCGCGTCGCGCTCGACTTGGTCTTTGGTTCTTCGTGTCTTCACTGCTGCTCCCTTCAGGACTTTTGGCCGATACGCTGACCACACAGAGTTGGATACGTGGGCTCGCTCTAGCGCGTCTTTGATGTTCGAGCCGTCCTCGATGAAATGAACGGCTTTGGCGACCGCCGCGAGAATCTCTTCTTTGTTGCGAGGTGGTCGGCGCTTCACCTCAGTTGTCTTCCAGGTGGTGGCTGCTGCGCCAGAACTGGATGTGCTGGCCGCGCTTCGCGTACTGGCCGCGCAGGCCTCCGTTGCGTATGTCGAACACCTCTAGGACGGTGTCTTCGTTCGCCCACGCGGCTTCGCAGAGTGCGCGCATGTGCGCGTGTCGCAGCGACTTGAAGAATGCCCAGTTCACCTGCTTTTTCTCGGTGCTGTTCCACAATCGATAGGGGCGTTTGATCTCGTCGTCGGGTAGTTCGCTCGTGGGGAAGTCTCGCAGCGGTGTGACCACTTTGAGAGACTGCATGTCGCGCGCTCCTTTCGTGGCTGGGGGTTGAGTCTTAGCCATGGCTAAGGTACTCTGATGTGCGCTGGGATGCTATCTTGCTCGGGTGGCGCGTCAGTCTGCTGCCCAACATAGCGCGATCGGCAGGCCGGGTGCAGATTCGTGGTGCAGCGCCAGGCGTGCTCTTTAAGAAACAGCGACTTAGACTATCATCCGGTGATAGGGCACGTATCTTTGCAAACATTGCTTGCGCTCCAAAGTTGTCTCGGATAAACTGGGATTTACGAGTGCAGATCAAGGAGTTAGGGCCCGGCGGCAAGCCGGTAGATGATGAAGGGTAGCACAGGTTTAATGTGGTGCAATTGGTAGGTGTGGTGCATCAAAAGTGCAGTGTCTCTCAACCAGCGAAAGGGAATTCAGATGAACATGATCGTAGAAAATGAAGTCGCGGAAGTCTCCAAAGTTGTAGCCAAGGCTAAGGCGAAGATCGGCAAGCTCGTCGCGTACAAGGACGGCGTGCGCGCGCACAAGCTGAAGAACGGCGGCATCTCCTTCCAGGGGATCGTGCGCGGTGCCGATGGCAAGAAGCGCACGAAGTCGTTCGCCACGCGCGAGGAGGCCGTCACCTGGCGCAACGCCGAACTCGCGAAGGCCCCCGAGGTCGTCGTGGCCGAGCAGCAGCAGGCGAAGCCGGGCAAGATGACGATGGCCGAGTTGTTCGCGTTCTACGTCGCGAAGTCCGCCGAAGACGGCAACCCGCTCCCCGAGGGGCAAGTGATGATGTTCAACCGGCTCTCGCGTCACCCGATGCTCGCCGAGTTGCTCGTCACGGACATGACCGCGAACCAGGCGCGCGCGTACTGCAGCAGCCGCAAGAACATCGACAAGGTTCACCCGTCGACCGTGATGGCCGAGTTCATCCGGCTGAACGTCGCGCTGCGCCGCGTCGGTGAGTGGAACGAGTGGGGCAAGGAAGGCGCGCCCTTCAACCCGCTGAACGGCGTGATGGAGAAGCTGCGTCGCGACAAGCTGGTCGCCGACAGCACGCAGCGCGATCGTCGCCCGGTCAACGACGAACTGCCCCGCTTGATCGCGCACTTCACGAAGGTCGAAGCCGAAGAGCAGGCGACTCTGATCGAGGGCAAGGCGATGCCGATGGCCGACATCGTTGCCTTCGCCGCGCTCAACGCGTTCCGGCGCGACGAGATCACGCGCCTGACCTGGAGCAGCCTCTCGGCTGACGGCAGCAGCATCAAGCTCGCCCGCAAGGACTCCTCCAACAGCACGGGCAGGCGCGATTGCGTGGTGCCGTTGCTGCCCGCCGCGTTGGAGATCATCAAGCGCCAGCCGCGCGTCGATGGTGAAGATCGCATCTTCCCGTTCGTCGGTGACACGATCTCGCAGCGCTTCACCGACGCGTGCAAGAAGCTCGGCATCGAAGACCTGCGGTTCCACGACCTGCGCCACGAGGCGATCTCGACACTGGCGACGGTCCTGGGCGTGGCCGAGGCGATGCTGATCAGCGGCCACAAGACCATGCGTAGCTTCATGCGCTACGTGAACCTGGAGATCGAAGCCGCGCGCATCTCGAAGAAGACGGCCTCGATCACGCTGAAGCTCGCCGTCTAGCACGCGGCTCTCCCCTCGAACCCCGGCGATCAACCGCCGGGGTTTTTTTTCGCCTCGTCGTCCTTGCCGTCGAGGTACTCGGCGATGGCCTCGTAGCTCGCGAAGCGGCGCTTGCCTTCCTTGTACGTGCGGATCGGCAGCGAGCCGTCCGCCAGCATGTTGTAGACGGTGTTGGGCGTGACGTCGAGAATCTCGGCCACCTGCTGCATCGACAGGCGGATGCCGTACCGCTCGACGATCATCGCGCGAGTGGTGAGCCCTTTCATTCGATTCTCTCCCGGGCGGCGTCGAGGTGCTCCTGGGCGATCACCACCTCATCCTCGTCGACGATGTGCGCGGCGATCTGGACCAGGTCGTCGAGGTCGTCCTTGGTGCGCGCGGTCTTCGCCAGGCGGATGAGATCGCGCAGGGCGTTCGACATGGGCTCGGGCCCCGGGGCGGTCGGCGGCGGGGGTGGCGGGCCCATCTCCTCGGCTGGGGGCTCGGGCTGGGGCTCCCGGCGGGCCTGCAAGCGCTGCTTCACCTGGGCCCTGGAGCTTGGCTTACCCCCACCGGGCTCGGGCGGCGCGCTCTGAGGCTCACCTGGTGAGCCTGTGGCCCCTTCCTGGGGTGCCAGGTCAAACCAGTCGCTCGGCTGGCTGATGCCGTCCCGGAGGCTCGTGAAGATTTTCCCAAGCTGGGCGAACAGGCCGGGCGTGACGGCCTCCAGGCGGCGCTGCAGGCGGCGCTCGATCGCGCCCTTGGTGACACCGTAGTCGGCGAATTGGGTGAGCATGGCGGTGATCCGCTCGGGCGTGATGTCGACCTTGGTGGTGAGGGTCTTCTCGCACTGGCGCACCGCCGCCTCGACGACGTCGCCGGGCACCACGCGCAGGATGCAGGCGCGCAGCCGTCGCGCTGCCGCGTTGGCGACGTGCTCGTAGATGTCGCGCGGGTCGTGCAGCGTCTTCTTGTTGCCGCCCTTCAGCCCCATCTCGTGGACGACGTCGAACACCATCTGGCAGCGCGTGCCGGTCTGCATGTCCCAGGCGAACGTCTGCACCTTGGTCGCGCCGGGCCGCTCTTCGAGCACGCGCCAGCCGAAGTCGAGGTGGCCCCAGTACTGCGCGATGCACTCGGCCAGGCGCACGCTCGGGCCCCGGATGTCGGTGCCGCCGCGAGCGTACTCGTAGAGCGCGCCCTCGGCGAGGCTCGGACGCGTGCAGGCCTGCAGGATGCGGTCCATCACGGTCATCTCATCGCGCGGGAATCGCCGCGCCATCACCATCATGCTCTGCACCTCGGCAGTCTCGCGCGCCGAGCCGACGGTCGCCGCAAGCTCGCTGCCGCCAGGTCGAGCCACGACCGGCGCGCTCGCGAACGGGTTGTCTACCACTGCTGTCGTCGTCATGCTGTCTCCTTCAGTTTCGCGAAGCGGGTGTCCATGTACTTCGACTCGGGCACGCTGTACGCCTTGCGCGCGATCTCCTTGCGCTGCAACTGCACCTCGGCGTCGGGGAAGACCAGGCGCGCGGCGTTGCCCATCTTGTAGAGCAGGTGCGCCTTCGCGCCCTCGGCCATGTCCTCGTAGCGCTTCACCGACTTCATCGCGAGCGCGTAGGCCTGCTGGTAGATTCTGTCGTCGCCGTCGGCGATCATCGTGGTGCCGTCGGTGCCCGGGAACAGGCGCGTGATGATCGGCACCGAGTCGTTGTCCCAGTCGGGCGGCGGCGGTGTGTTCGCCTCGACGAGTTGCCAGAACTCGATCTCGCCCTCGATGATGAGCTTCTGCAGATCGCGATCGGCAGGCACCTCGAACACGCGGAAGTCGTTGCCGCCGATCAGCACCGCGATGTCGGCGAACTCCATGCCGGTGACCGCCATGTAGTGCTGCACCTGGATGAGATAGTGGTGCGGAACCTCGTCGGTCCCGCTCTTGCCCCAGCCGTCAGCGACGCGCGCGGTCTTCGCCTCGAACACGCGATTGTCGACGGTGACGCCGTCGACGTGCGCGAGCATGAACTTGTGCTTCGGATGGCGCAGCGTGCCGCCAGGCAATCGCACGACGCGTCCGGTGAGCGTCGAGTACTCCTGCCTGATCACGGGCTCCAGCAGATTGCCCCAGCGAAACGACGCGAGCATCTGCGCCGTCGGCTCCGGCGTCGGTGCCTGCTTCTCCAGGAACAGCGCGAGCGGTGTCTTGTACGGCGACAGCGACAGCGCGGGCGCTGCGTCCGATCCACCGAGCCCGGTGCGGCGCTCGGCGAGTTGCTCTTCGGTCAGGCTCATACTCGTCTCCGTTGGATTGCTTCGGTGCCTCACGAAGCCGGGATGAGCTTGCTCTTTAGCCGGGATAAAAGTCAACGGGCCCAAACTGCTGGGCCCGTCGAGGTGCTGCAACTACAAGATGCTGGCTTGCTATTTCGCGCGCGCCTCCGCTTCCCTGCGATCGGCTGAGTTCTCGCGCATGCCGTCGGCGTAGATTGTGATCGGCTCGGCCATCCCGCGATCGAGGTTGTCGATGATCTCCGCGAGCATGCGCTCGATCCCGGGCAACTCGCCGAGCACCACCTTCGAGATCGGGTTGTCCTGGCCCGTGTGCAGCGTGCGGCGCTCTTCGATCGCCATGCGCGCGATGCGCTTGAACGCCTCGTACTGCTGCACGGTGAAGCCCTCGGTCATCGAGATCACCGCGCGGCGCTCCGGGCCCGAATGCCGCTCGTTGGGGATGTTGAGCATGCCCATCAGGTCTTTGATGCGACTGCCTGGGATGTCGGCAGGCGCGTCGCCGGGCCCGTCGGAACTGAGATGGTAGCGTCGCTCGATTACGAGTTTCATGATGCCTCCTGGTTGATGATGCGGTTGCCGTGGATGATGCTGAAGCCGTAGGTCGCGAGCACGTTGAGCAGCGCGCGCAGGTAGCGGTACTCGTAGACGTAGCCGCCCCACACGCTGCGCTCTCGCGGGAAGTACTGATCGCACCAGGCGAGCGCGTCCTCGGTGTTGGGGCACACGAGGTACGCGCTGCCGTGGAGATATACGCGGAAGTCGAACGTCACGAGACGGTGTAGCCGTCAGCGACGAGCCCCTCCACGATTGGTCCGATGTAGCGGTGCTCGACGACGTACGAGTCGCCCCACTTCATCGGGTCTTCCGGCAGGTGCTCGTCGCACCAGATGCGCGCCGCGTCGGTCTGCGGCTGCAGCAGGAAGATGCTGCCTTCCCTGTAGACCTTGAAGTCCTTCATGGCGTCACCTCCATGGTCACGCAGCCGATGAACACGCCGAGGGCCGCGCCTGTGATGCCGCCGACGCCGATGAAGCTGCCGACGACGAAGCCGAGCACGCCGAGCGCGATGATCTTGATCAGCGGATTCACTTGGCCCCCTTGAACGGAATGCGCTTCAGCCCGACCAGGTGCTGGTAGAGCCGGAAGAGCCCGGTCGGCATCTCTGCCACGCCGCGCTCCCAGTCTTGCCAGGTGCGCCAGGACACGCCGATCGTCTCGGCGGCTTGCACCTGCGTCTGTCCGACGCGCTCGCGCGAGCGCAGCGGTTCGTTCTTGTTCACGATCCCTCCTTCTCGTGGCGCACGTTGCGCGCCTTGCAGATGATGAGGCCGTTGCCGACGACCGAGCGGTGCGAGCGCGAGCGCAGGGCTCTCTCGGCCATGTGGCGCAGCATCACCTGGTCGATCACCACCTCGACGTCGCCCACGAGCTTGCCGTCCTCGACGGTGCGATGCGTGACACCGCCGCCATCGTGGTGCTCAGTCTCGCGCCTGTACGCCTTGATTTCGAGCTTCTGCACGGTTCTCACGATACCTCCTTCAGGTTGTTCAGCCGGTTGAACGCCGCGATGTACGCCACGAGCCCGCCCTCGGCGATCATCGCCGCGTCGTTCGCCGCGCTCTGCCGGGTGTACATCCGGCGCGCATTGCTGCAGGCGTGGCTGCTGCGCTTCAGAGCGCGCAACTGCTCGGCGGGCGAGATGCGGTCGGGCACGCCGGGGATGATGCGGTCGAGGTTGAGCCACCGCTGCTTGGTCGACTTCACCCCGGTGTTGTCCGGGTCGATGCCGCGCGCGATGCACGCTTCGCGAAGGGTCTTCATGCTGCCTCCTTCGTGCGCTCGCGCAGGATGCGCGTGGCCCACTTCAGCAGCCGCGCCTGCGCAGCGCTCTCGTCGCTGTCGCTGAAGTAGCGGCGACCGCCGATCGCGCGCGCCTGCATGACGCCCGACACGCTGGTCTTGCCGCTGGGCTGCACGGTGACCGTGTACTTGGCGAACATGCCCTCGGGCAGCGGCGCGCCCACGCCGCTGATCTTCTTCTTCTCGACCGAGCCACCGTCAGCCGTGAAGACGGCACCGCTGCCGCCGAACGTGATCTGGTTGGGGATTCTCACGAGCGCTCCTTCCGCTTCGCGATCAGGAACACGGCGGGCGCATCCGAGAAGCTCGACACGCCCATCGGCGCATGCACCACGAAGCGCGACACCTGCTCCTCGACGCCCTCGATCACCTCGCGGGTGACGTGAATCTTGATCATGTTGCTGCGCGGCCCGTCGTGCTCCATCACCACGCCTTCGATGTAGCAGTCGTCGCGTGAGCCCGGGAAGTCGTACGAGCGCACGATGTCGCCGCGCACGATCTTGTCCTGCTGAGCCGCTTCGAGGTTGAGCTTCGTCTCGTCCCACGTCCTTACTGTCGATCTCATCTTGGTTCTCCTGGTTGGTTGAAAAGTGTTCGCGTACGCGCGGATCATAGCACGGAAACTGTGTGTGTAGCAAGCCGAAGACACGGATTCCGTGTGCCTTGATTCGTAAGGGTTTTTCAGCACAGTTTGACAGGGGCACGGATTCTGTGCTATTCTGCGCGGGTGGCAGACGTACTTTTCAATCAACCAGGAGAAGCACAGATGAGAATCACGATCAAGGATGCAGGGATGGGAGCGAACGACCTGATGCGCGCGGTCAAGCTCTCGCAGCACATCGTCACCGACGAACTCTCGCGCTGCACGCTCTCGATGGAGAACGGGTTCTTCGAGATGCGCGGGCGCACCAGGGTTCACTCGATCGCGGTCGACGCGACGAGCGCGCGCAGGCTGCAGGCGCACTGGGAAGGCTTCAAGGCCAACCAGCCGAGGGGCCGCTAATGAACCAACCCCTCTGGCAGATCAAGATCGACGCGGGCCAGTGGATGGCCGGGCTGCACACGTTCCGCTCGAAGCAGAAGGCCGTCGCGTGGGCGAGCAACTACCTGCGCGCTCGCGTCGAGGGCGGCACCGTGCGGCTGATGCAGGACGGCAAGCAGATCGCGCTGCTCTCGAAGGAGGCATCGTGAGATTCGCATCCGGCAAGTACTCGCACACCCCGCGCGCGTTCAAGCACGAGCGGCGCGACTGCGTCGTGCGGGCGCTACGCGTCGCAGCCGATCTCAGCTATGAAGAGGCGCATCAGACTCTCGCGGCCTGCGGGCGCTTCGACTGCCGCACCACCTGGCCGAGCGTGATGGCCGACGCGGCGCAGCGTCACGGCCTGGTGCGCGTGTTCACGCACAAGGAGGGCACGCAGCCGATCGGCGACGACGCGGCGCGCTACGCGGTCGACGCAATGCGCCCGACGCTCGCGCACTTCGTGCGGACGCACCCGACCGGCAGCTTCATCGTGCGCGTGAAGAAGCACGCGGTCGCGGTGGTCGACGGCATCGTGCATGACTGGAAGTTCCGCAAGAACGGTGGCTCGCGCTCGCGTGTGTACAGCGCCTGGGGGCGCGCCGAGTAGAACGCGCTCAGTCCGCTGGACCGGAGGGGCCGCGATGACGCGGCCCTTTCTTTTTGCGCGAGTAGATCGCGGTGAACGTGAGCGCCGGATCGATTCGCAGCGCGCTCACCGCCTCGGCGATCGACACCTCGGGCGCGTCCATGCCAACCTCGAAGTGGCAACCTGGGTGCGTCGCGTCGAACGAGCGCAGGTGCTGCAGCCACTCCTGCACCATGTGCTTCGGAACGTGCGCGATCGTGAAGACCTTGATCATCGCGCCGCCCTCATAAGTTCCAGCGCTTTTTTGAGGCGCTTCAGTGCGTGCCTGACATCGTTCTCGATGTCGCGGATCAGTGCCTTCAGTTCGCTGCGCGGCATGCGCTTTTTGGTTTTCACGGCCAGTTCCCTACCTCTCTCTTGTAGCAGTCGCGGCAGCGGTAGCGGAAGAGCGGCCACACGCGATACAGCGCGACGTCGGGATGGTAGCCGCGCTTCTCAGCTTTCGCTAGGCAGCGCGCTCCGCAGCAGATGCCCACGCGCTCGCGCGGCTCGTCGTCACGTCGACCGCGTGACATCGCCATCGATGAAGTGCCAGTCTGGCGGCATGCCCTGTCGCCTGAAGCGGGCTTCGAGTCCCTCGATGTACGCGCGCAGTTCGCCCTCGGTCTTGAAGTGACTGCGCAGCGCCGCGAGGATCGTCTCGTACGAGTTGAGCGAGCCCGCGCTGTAGCTCGCCTTCATCACCTCGGCGACGCGCTCGAAGTAGTCCATCAGCGCGCAACCTCATCGAAGCCGAGCGTCGGGACATCCTGCGCGCGAAGACCGTGCAGCGCGATGTAGTGTCGCGGCACGAGCCACGAGCGCGAGCCAACAGCGACGACGACATGCTCACCAAGCTCGGCGATCAGCGCCTCGACCATGCGCTGTATCTTCGCGTCGCTGTAGTGGAGCGGCTTGCCGCAGTGGCAGAGCATCAGTGCCCAACCTTCTGCATGAATTCCTGCAGCGCGCGCAGCATGTCCTCGCGCCTCGCGTTGCTCATCCACGTCAGGTTGCCGCCCTCGCCGAAGTCGAAGAGCAGGAGCGCAAAGCCGACGCCCTCGGGCAGGCCTGCGCTGATCACGCGCCCGAGCTTGCGCGCTTCCTCTTCCAGTTCAGCGAGCGGAATCATTCGACCTCCACGTCGCCAGCCGAGCGCAGCGTCCAGCCCTTCACTAGGCAGTGCTCGCGCACCTTGTCCATCGGCCAGCCGCGCATGTAGCGCAGGATCGGAGCCGCGCGCGTGACGATGCTCATCGTCGTCACGATGCCTGCGGTGAACTGCGGACCCTTGTCGAGCCGCCCGGTGATCTGGTAGGTCATTTGTCGAACACGATGCCGTAGACCTTGCGGAAGTGCTCCTCGGTCGCCTCGATGGTGTGCGCGTGCTTGCCGCACGCCGAGCACAGGAACACGCGGTGAGCCTCGACGTCCTCGTCGCAGTCAGGACACCCGACGTCGCCCACCTTCGCGAGCAGCGTGAGAGTGCCGACTGCGCCGCACTCCGGGCACGGAACGTCGCGAAAAAACTTGCTGTCTTCGTCGTCGGTCATCCGATCACCCTGTTCCACTCCTCGACCCGGCGAATCCCCTCGCGCACCCGCGCGATGAAGGCCTCGCTGCGCCGCAGGTTGTGCCAGTTCAGCACCGCAGCCGCTGTGTTCATGCCGACCGCGAGCGCCTGCCACCACGGGCTCTCGATCATCAGCGGGCTCGGCGAGTAGATCGCGTCAGCCGCGACGTAGGTGCAAAGGCCGAGCGCGAACATCCCGATCACCTGCGCGCGCTTCGCGGTTCGCAGCGCCTTGTGCAACTCGGTCGGGTCGAGCTTCACTCCGTCGCCTCGTTCAGGTGGCCGATCGCCTCGTCGAGCGCGGTGCTCGCTTGCTCGATCTCGTCGGCTGCGGAGGAGAGCGCGCTCGCTGCGGCTTCGATCTTCTGCCCGCGTTCGCCCGCCTGCAAGCCCGGCGTCATGTTGTCGAACTTCTCCTGCTCGGCGTCGGCGGCGTCGCGCACCTGCGACATCGACTCGTCGCTCAGCCGCTCCTGCGCCTCTTCGAGGAGCGACAGGATCACGGCGAGGGTCTTGCGCGTGGAGTTGTCCATCAGGGTGAAAGCGACCTGGGTGATTAGCCCAGGTCGCAGTGCCTCTCAACCAGGTGAGCCACGGAGATGAGGCCGCAACTCATTTTGGAGGCCCCGTGATTTTACGCTTCTTGCCCTTGGTGCGCTTCTTCTTCGTCTTCGGCAGCGTCGGGTAGTAGGTCATCAATGCCCCGCATGGATTTGCCTCCCGGGTGTCGAGACGTGCTCGGCTGCCTCCATCAGCAACAGCGGCAGCTTCTCCATGTTCTTCGCGTTCGTGACCACCTCCAGCGCGCCGGTCGTCTGATCCTGGATCACGACCACGTACGCCATCGGGCGCGCGCGCAACTCCACCAACAACGAGCGCAGCAGCGTGTGAATGCGCCGCACCTCGTCATCGGTGAAGTCGCTCACACTTTGCTCCCGCGCCAGATCACCTGGCCGAGCACCTCGACGTCGCACGAGTCGAGATCGGGTTCGCTCTTGTCGAGCACGACCAAACGAAAGCCGCCGCCGGAGCGCGCGCGGGCAACGCGAAATTCAGACTCGCGGCCCTTCGCGCGCACGACGAACACACCCTCATCGACGAGCACGCGTCGCTCGGTATCGATGAAGGCCTCCTCTCCTTTGGTCAACCTGGGCTTCACTGCGTTTGTAGTTACGGGTGCCCACACGGTGCCTCCTGAACATGGCGTGCCACAGGGCCGATACTCGCCTGTGCGCTCCTCTAGTTCTGCAACGGACCTCACTCCTGGAACCATGTAATACGTTTGACGTTCGCCACCGGGAAGCACGACGTTGATCTCGCGCGGGCGACCGAGCGAGTCCATCCCATTGTCGAGCGATTCCAGCGGTAGACCAATCATCCGTTCGATGTGACGCGCCGTCGCCTCTCCGATCGCGCGACGCCGATTCACCAACTGCCACACGAACGTGTGCGAGCGCTCGATCGCCTTCGCAGCGAGCGACGCGTTGCCATTGAATCGCTCTTCGACGAGCTTGTTGAGATTCGTGAGCCGCACCTTGTGGATGTCCTTTCTCGACATCTTACGTCCTTGGCGCGCCAACACGGCCTTAGCACTAGCCCTCATTGAATACCCTCCCTGCCTGGTTGATAGGAAATGCTCTTCATATGTTGCAAGCAGGAGCATGCGCCTTCTCGGCTAACCTTGTCAATTATCATGGCTGACGTGGTGATGAATCATATGACACCGTATTATACGAATGCAACAATTATTTTCTGCTTGCCAGCGCACAGACAGAGGACTACCGTTGCGGCTTACTCCTCCCTGTTGACAGGGCTAAATCATGACCGCCAAGCGCACCAAAGGGCCTCGCATCCCTGTCAACGAACGCCGACCGATCGCGTCGCTGCGCCGCTACATGGGCGAGATCGCGCGCGTGTCGGGCCGGGGCGAGGCTGAGAGCGCGCAGGAAGATTTCGCCTCGCGCTGCGGCACGAGCCTGGGCTACCTGGTGCAGATTTCCCTGGGGATCAGGCGAGCACGCGCCGAGGTCGCAGTGCGAATCGAGAAGGCGTCGATCGGCTTGGTGCGCGCCGAGGAGGTGTGCCCTGATTTCGACTGGCACTACTGCAGGCTGCGCAACGTGCTCGAACCTCTGCCCGAGCACCTGGTCGGCCTGGGCCGACGTCGCCGACGCAGCGCCGCGACCGTACACGCAGCATTCGAGCACGACCAGCAACCGCAGCCCGCGTAAGAGGCGCAGCGTGCCCGATCGCTACCTGCGCGAAGCGCTGCTGTCGAGTGACCGTTGGAATGATCTGACCGCCGAGGCGCGCGAGTTCTACATCCGCCTCGTGCTCGTCGTCGATGACTTCGGCTGCTACGACGGCAGACCACTCGTGATCAACGCCCAGGCCTTCCCAACGCGCGGCAGCGCGAACGACATCACCACGCTCCTCGACGAGCTTCACCGCGCCGACATGATCTGCAGGTACTCGAACGCGGGCAAGCCCTACATCGCGCTCACGCGCTGGGCGAACGAACTCCTCGGCAAACGCCGCTGGCCCGCGCCACCGATCAACAACCTGGTCGCCGACGTCATCTATCGCGGCAAGTACTCGCGCCCCATCGGCTGGCGCAACCCCGCGAACTGCGACCTGGTCAGCGTGCTCCTCGACCTCCAGATGCGCCCGACCGTCCCGCAGCCGCCTGAGTGGAGACTGGTAGACAGGGACTACGCACCAGGGGCGATGGTTGCTAGGCCCTACGCACCACCTGGTACGCAAGCCCTGCACACCACCAGGTCAGCAAGCCCTGATGACCACCTGGTGCGCAGAGCGGGTACACCAGAAGTAGAAGTAGTTGTAGTTGATCAGAGACAGAAGCAGACGCAGTCGCCGGAGTCGGAGCACCCCGCGACGCCGACGCCTGGTGTGCAAGCCCTACCAACCACAACTGGCAACGGCAAGATCGAACTGCAGAACGGCGCGTGGGCAGGGCTGAGCGAGGCGCAGCGGCTGAAGTGGCAAGACATGTTCAGCGCGATCTCGATCCCTGACCAGCTTGACCGTGCTGCAGCGTGGCTGCAGGCGCACCAGGACGAGCGCCAGGCGATCGAGAGCGGTGGCAAGGGCTTCGAGTCGTTCCTGATTCGCTGGCTGCTGCGCGAGGTCCGCTCAGGCACAGGCCATGCAAGGGCGCACTCTGATGCGTAGCCCTCGACGCGTGGTGCATCTGCACTCGATCTCCGGCGTGCTGCGCCTGGCGCATCCGCGCGTGTGCCCTCGACCTGGTCGACGTCGAGCACACGGGCATGACGTCAGCATGGTGACCATCCGATCGCGCCAGGCCGAACCCCCGCCCCCGTTCGATCGGAGGCCAGTGTCCTCATTTTTTAACCGTCCCCTACGTTCCAGCCTGCTGTCGCTGTTTGGGTTAAGCACGGCATCTGTGCGTCCGTGGTTGACGGTTGAGGAGGAGCGCTGGGTGGTGGTGGTGTGCGTGGCGCTGATGGTGGCGCTGTGCGCGACGGTTGCGGCGGGTGGTGCGGTGTGGGTGGGGCTGCAGTGAGGTGTCCGCGCTGTCGGAAGGAGATCGGGTTCGAGGCGGTGACGCATGCGGCGTGCGGGTGGCGTGCTGGGACGCCTGCGCCTGGTACGCCGGAGGAGCGACATGCGCGGGAGGATGCGGCTCGTGCTGCTCCCGAGGTGGTGGAGGCGAACATGGCGAAGATCGGCGAGATTTTGAAGACACGGAATCCGTGCAAGACGGCGCGCAACCTCTCGGTCGAGGAGCGGCACGAGGGTGGGAAGCTCTCGTCGGGCGAGCGGGCGATTGCGAAGACGCAGGAGGAGTACGACGCGGAGGTGGCGCGGTTGAAGGCCGAGGATCAGGCGCGGGCGGCTCGGATCGAGCGGTTGCGCCAGGCGGCGAAGGAGGTGACGTGAAGACGATGGATGATTTTCTCGCCGAGGTTGGGCCGGTGCTCGGTGTGGTGGCGGCGTGGCGCAAGTGGAAGCGCACGCACGAGCGCGCCGATGCGAAGCACAACTGCTGCGAGTACACACAGAATCTGTTCATAGCCCTGGATGCGCTGGAGAAGCAGATCGAGGGCTTCGTCGAGGAGGTGAAATGAGATTCGTGGTGAAGCGCGGGAGCTTGTACTACCACGCGATCTGCGAGGGCAAGCCGCAGTGGCGGCAGACGCGCGCGTACTTCGACGAGCAGGTGGCGAAGAAGATCGCCGAGCAACTGGTCGCGCTCGGATTCACGACGGTCGAGGCTCAGCCGTTTGCCGAAGCGACGACGCGGGGCCGGAGGCGCTGATGCCGTTCAAATTCGGCAGGGGAACGAGCGAAGAGCCGGTGGTGCTCGTGCATCCTGACGTGATCGAGCATTTCCGGCGCGACTTCATGGCGCAGGAGTTGAACGTCGCGGCGCGGCGGCAGTTCGACGCGATGTGCAACCAGGCGCTGCGTGCGTACTGGGCCGAGAAGAAGGGCGAGCCCGAGATGAAGTGCCCGTACTGCGAGCGCGTGATGAGCGTGCGCGAGAAGGTGGAGCAGGGCGCGTGCAACGATTGCTACGAGAGGTGAGCATGAACACGAATCTGTACGTCGGGTTGAGGAAGGATGGGCGTGCGCTGGTGAAGGTCGACGCCGATAGCGGCACGCGCATGCTCGATCCGAGGAACGACCTGATGAATCACTCGCCGAACGGATTCGAGTGGGGTTACGGCGGCTCGGGACCGGCGCAGCTTGCGCTCGCGATTCTCGCCGACGCGCTGCAGGATGACGAGCGGGCGCTGCGCCTGCACCAGCGGTTCAAGGACCGGATGATTGCGCCGATCGACGGCGACGAGTTCACCATGACGGCGGCGCGGGTGCGTCACGTCGTGCTGGAAATTGAAAAGGAGATGAGCGATGACGATGAAACTGTTCGAGTACGCGGTGCTGTTTCACCCGAGGGCGACCAAGGACCAGGTGGAGCGCGGTGATCTGCCTGCCTCGGAGTTGATCGTCGAGGTCGAGCAGGTGCTGGCGAGGAGTGACAAGGAGGCGCTGATGATGGCGACGCGGGCGATCCCCGAGCAGTACGAGGACAAGCTCGATCAGGTGGAGATCGCGCTGCGCCCTTTCTAGCCCGGCCCGAGATGTCGTCGGCAACCGGGCGCGAGGAACTGCTGCAGACCGCGCAGCGGCGCTTTGAGGGCGTGCCGGGCCCGCGCGAGGACGATGACGGCTATGCGGGGCAACCGTGGCGGCGACCGCTGCATCAGGCGAAGCTCGACCCGCAACTTGCGGCGTTTGCGATGAACGTGACGCGGTCGAGCAACGTGCCCGCGAGCTACACGAACGCGGCGCTGCTCGCGCAGCAGGCGGCGCGATGATCGTGCATCGCTATACCGAGCAGCCGTGTCCGCACTGCGGGCACCTGCTCGATGCGAGCGCGGGGTTCGATGACGATGCTGAGCCGCGCGCGGGCGACGTGAGCGTGTGCGTGGCCTGCCTGCAGTTCTCGGTGTGGGCGTGGAAGGAGATCGCGGCGACCGAGAAGACGCCCGAGGACGCCGAGCTTGTGCAGCAGAAGCTCTCGCCGCGCGAGTTCAACGAACTGCCGGGCGACGTGCGCGGCGATCTGCTGCGCGCGCAGGCGCACCTCGAAGCGTTGAAGAAGGCGCAGGCACTGAAGGAGGCGAAACACTGATGCGAGCGAACCTGAGAGATGATCTGCCGCCGCTGCCGGAGAAGTTCAAGAAGTTGCCGATCGATCCGCGCGGCTATCCGATACCGTGGTTCGTCGGCAAGGTCGACGGCGTCTACGATTTTCGCCTGGCCGATTCGAGGAAGAGGAAGCTCGCGCAGGACGAGCGCCTGTGCTGGCTTTGCGGCGAGAAGCTCGGGCGCTACATGGCGTTCGTGATCGGGCCGATGTGCGTGGTGAATCGCAACACGAGCGAGCCCGGCTCGCACCTCGATTGCGCGCGCTTCGCTGCGACCGCGTGCCCGCACCTGTCGCGCCCCGAGGCGAAGAGCCGCACGGCGAACCTGCCGACGAAGAACGTGTCGCGTCTGCCCGAGGCGCTCGATGGCAACCCGGGCGGGTGCGCGGTGTACGTGACGCACGAGTCCTGGCCCTACATCGTGCCCGGCACGAGGAACGAGTGGCTGATTCGGCTCGGTGAGCCCTCGTCGGTCGAGTGGTACGTGCGCGGTCGGCACGCCTGCCTCGAAGAGGTCGAGGCGATGCTCACGGCGCGCCTGCCGCTGCTGCGCGAGATCGCCGAGTCGCAGGGCCCGCGCGCGGTCGAGGCGCTGGCCGAGATGGTGGAGATCGCGCGCAAGACCTTCCCGCCGAGCGCGCAGGACATGCGCGCCGAGCAGGGCGGGCTCGGGGTCACGACGACGGGCCTGGATGTGTGAGGCTCACCGAGGCCGAGTATCGCGCGCTCGCCGAGCGCTTCAAGCGGCACTCGCGGGCCGTCGTGACCGGCAAGCGCTGGGAGAACGAGTTCGCGCTGCAGCTTGACCAGGCTGCGATCGACTACCGGCGCGAGCACGCGTTCGTGCCCGCGCGGAAATTCCGCTTCGACTTCGCGCTGCCTGCGTGCGCGCTCGCGATCGAGATCGACGGCGTCGTGCATCGCATCAAGGGCCGCTTCGAGCGCGATCGGGAGAAGTCGAACCTCGCGATCCTGCACGGCTGGCGGGTGCTGCACTTCTCGCCCGCCCAGGTGCGCTCGGGCGAAGCGCTCTCGCTCACCCGCCTGGCGTTAGCCGGGATAAAGGCCCACGTCAGCCCGGCTCTTGACGAGGACCGCGTGGAAGCGTAGAACCCTGATTCCATGCTTCCCGGTGAGCGTCGACATATCGACCCTCACCGGTTGAACGGCGTCGATGTGAACCGGGGAGCGCCACGACGGGGGTGCTCGCATGGTTCCGATTCTGTTGCTCGTCATCGCGCTGGTGCTCTTCCTGCTGTGCGCGTTCAACGTCCCGATCCCGAAAGTGCATGGCCCCGAGGCGCTCGCACTCGCGTTCCTGACCGCTGCGCTCCTGTGGCCGCTCGCGGCGAAGTTGAGCGGCGGCTGAGATGCCACTGCCAATCCCGCAGGGGCCCGTGCCGTCGCCCGATGGCATGACGGCGCAGCCGCCGACCGGCGGCAACGTGCCCCAGCTTCAGCTTCAGCGGTTGCTCTCCGATGCCCTACGCAAGCAGCCGCGCCCGAGCGCCACACCGCTCTCAACCACCATGGGCGTTCGAGGATGAAGCGATGCCAAGCTCAACCGAAAAGCAAGCCCGTACCATGGCCGCAGCCGCGCACAACCCGGCCTTCGCCAAGAAAGTCGGCATTCCGCAGACTGTTGCTACCGATTTCAATCAGGCAGACAAGGGTTCGCGGCTTCTCTCGAACGCGATGAAGGGCTCGCGGCCTGAGTCGCCGCAAGAGGAAGCTGCCGAACCGCCCGCGCCGCCGCGCGAGGAGTTCAACGAGACTCACCAGCGTGCGCGCTCGCGCGCGCTCCGCGCCCGTGCCTAGTTTCGCACCGGTCACCGTCACCAACCGGGACGGCAGCAAGCGCACCTTCTACCCGACGAAGCAGCGCGACCCGAGCGGCGCGGCTGCGATGAACAAGATGCTGCGCGAGTGCTACGTCGAGGCCTTCGACGTCCTGGGCGGCATGGCGTGGCTCGTCGAGTTCGCGAGGAAGTCCGACGAGAACGCGCGCATCTTCGTGCAGGAGATGAGCAAGCAGTGTCGCGTGCCGCTCGACCTCGCCGAGGGCCAGGCGCTCACGATCAAGATCGTCACCATGGTCGGCGACCAGGAGATCGACATCACGCCGGAGAAGAAACCGGCGCTGGAGGCCCCGCGTGGCTGACTTCAGGCTCCCGCACGGCTTCGAGCCGCGCCCATACCAGGCCCGCGCAATGGCCGCATTCGACGCAGGCATCACGCGCGGTGTCTACGTGTGGGCGCGCCGCTCGGGGAAAGACGTCACCTTCATGCACCAGATCGCCAAGGCCGCTCACAAGCGCATCGGCACCTACTTCCACATGCTGCCGACGTTCACGCAGGCGAAGCGCAACGTGTGGGACGCGATCGACGACCAGGAGCGGCGCATCCTCGACCACGTTTTCCCGAAGTGGGCGCGCGCGAGCACGAACGAAACCGATCTCAAAATCCAGTTCAAGTGCGGCTCGATCTACCAGTTGATCGGCGCTGACGCGTACAACTCGGTGGTGGGCTCGAACCCGGTGGGCCTGGTGATGTCGGAGTACGCGCTCATCGATCCGCGCGCCTGGATGTTCTTCCGCCCGATCCTCGTGCAGAACAAGGGCTGGGCCGCGTTCATCGGCACGCCTCGCGGCTACAACCACTTCCACGACATGCTGCAGATCGCCAAGGGCGAGGACGAGTGGGATTGGTCGCAGGTGAACGCGATCGAAGCGGGCTACATGACGCAGGCGATGATCGACGAGGAAATTCGCACCGGCATGCCCGAGGAGCTTGCGCGCCAGGAGTACCTGGTCGACTTCAGCGCGGCGAACGTCGGCGCGATTCTCGGCTCGCGCATCGAGCGCGCTGAGAAGGAAGGCCGCATCGCCGATCACTTCCAGTACGACCCGGCGGGCTCTGGCATCGTGGTGTCGTCCGACATCGGCTACCGCGACGCGGCGGCGTTCTGGTTCTGGCAGGCGATCCCCGGCGGCTTCCAGTTGCTCGCCTACGACGAGGACACGGGCCTCGATGCGGAAGACTGGATCACGCGCCTGCGCGCGCAGCCGCTGCCGATCTCGAAGGTGCTGCTGCCGCACGACGCGAAAGCGAAGCACATGTCTTCGCGTCACTCGGTGCTGGAGCAGTTCCTGCAGGCGGGCTTCAATTGCGGCATCGTGCCGCAGACGCGCATCGTCGATCGCGTGAACGCCGCGCGCTCGATCGTCACGCGCTGCAGCTTCGCGCGCTCGGCGTGCGCGAAGGGTCTGCAGATTCTGCGTGACTGGGCGTTCAAGTACGACGAGCAGCGCAAGACCTTCTCGCGCGAGCCCGATCACAACTACGCGAGCCACGGCGGCGACGCGTTCAGCTACGGATGCCAGTCGGTGATGGAGTTCGAGCAGGCGGCGAATCCTGGCGACCGCTATCGCGACGTCGGACACCCGGCGACCTACGCGTTCCACCTCGAACAGTTGTACGAGGACCGCGCAGCCGCGAGCGGCGGGCGGCACTTTTGAAGCTCGCGTGGATCATCGTCTTCCTCTGCGGATGCACCGTGATCTCGGGCCCGTGCAATCGCGAGGTCACGGTGAAGGTCGAGTGCGAGCCAACGGGCACGGCGACCGTGATCTTGCCCGGAACGCATTGACATGAAGTCGAACGTCGCATTCGTGGCCGACTTCGAGCGCTCCAGGGCGGCGGTGCTGCGCGTCGAGAAGATGCTGCGCGAGCGCGGCGAGTGCGTGGAGGCGCTGCCGATGAAGCTGCGCCCGGATGAGAGCGTGCGTCACGAGTGGCGCGACGAGGGTGACATCCATGTGAAGCGCCGCATCGAGGTGAAGCATCGCAAGGTCGATTTCACCGACGACTTCCCGTTCGACACGATCATCGTCGACCAGTGCTACAACGTCGAGCGCGGATACCCGCCGCTCGAAGGCTACTACGTCGTCAATGCGGCGCTCACGCACTACATCTACATCACCGCGTCGACGCGCAAGTTTTGGTTCAGGAAGAGCCGATTCATCCCCGAGCAGAACCGCGTGTGCGAGTGCTTCGAGGTGCCGAAGGAGCTTGGCATTTGGGGAGTGTTCTGATGGCCGAAACCAAGAGCGAGTTCGATTCCAAGAGCGCGCTGTACGAGCGCGAGCTTGCGTGCGCGAAGAAGGAACTGGAGAAGTGGCAGGAGACGGGCGTGCGCGTTGTGAAGCGCTACCTCGGCGGCAAGGCCACGAACGCGAACTCGACCGACGCGGACGGCGTCTTCAATCTCTTCTGGTCGAACGTGAACATCCTGAAGGCGGCGCTGTACGCGAAGCAGCCGCGCGCCGACGTCTCGCGTCGGCACAAGGACTACACCGACGACGTCGCGCGCGTCGGCGGCATGATCATCGAGCGCATCCTGAACCTCGACATGGATTCGCGCGCGAGCGATTTCGATCAGTCGCTGCGCCACGCGATCGAGGATCGCCTGGTGCCTGGCATGGGGCAAATCTGGCTGCGCTACGAGCCCACCTTCACCGACCAGACGATCGACCCGGTGGTCGATCAGCAGAGCGGGCAGACCATGGTCGAGGGCGGCACGTTCAACGTGATCGGTGACGAGCATGTGTCGACCGACTACGTCTACTGGCGCGATTTCCTCTGGTCGCCCGCGCGCACCTGGCCCGAGGTGCGCTGGGTTGCGCGCGGCGTGTGGATGACGCGCGAGCAACTGTGCGAGAAATTCGGCAAGCGCCTCGGCGCGCTCGTGCCGCTGCAGAACGCGAAAGCGGCGAAGAACGGCGCGATGGTCGAGAACGATCCCTGGCAGAAGGCCCAGGTGTGGGAGATTTGGAACAAGGAGACGCGCTACGTCTGCTGGAAGGTGATCGGGTTCGAGGAGCTACTCGGCGAGCAGGCCGACCCGCTTGGGCTCACCGAATTCTTCCCGTGCCCGAAGCCGCTCATCGCGAACGTGAGCACGAGCGCGTTCGTGCCAAAGGCCGACTACCAGATGCTGCGCGATCAGTACGTCGAACTCGACGTGATCTCGGCGCGCATCATGCTCCTCGAAGACGCGATCCGCGTCGCGGGCGTGTACGACAAATCGAGCGCGCAGCTACAGCAACTGATCTCGAACCGCGTGCAGAACATCATGATCCCGGCGGACAACTGGGCGCTCTTCGCCGAGCGCGGAGGGATCAAGGGCGCGGTCGATTGGTTCCCGCTCGACATGGTGATGGCCGCGCTCGACAAGTTGCGCGAGGTGAAGGCGGCGCTGAAGCAAGACCTCTACGACCTCACCGGGCTCTCGGACATCATGCGCGGCGCGTCGGTCGCGAGCGAAACCGCGACCGCTCAGCAACTGAAGGCGCAGTACGGCTCGGTGCGGATGACCTTCATGCAGGGCGAGCTTGCCGAGTTCGTGCAGTCGGCGCTGCAGATCAAAGCCGAGATCATGGCCGCGCACTTCCAGCCCGAGACGCTGATTCGGCGCTCGCTCATCGACAAGACGCCCGACGCGCAACTCGCGCAGAGCGCGGTGGAGTTGCTTCGCGACAAGCGCATGGCGCTCTACTCGCTCGCGGTCGACCCCGACACGATGGCGATGACCGACTACGCCGCCGAGCAGGACGCGCGCACGCAGTGCATCACCGCGATCGGCCAGTTCATGCAGGCCGCGATGCCGCTCGCGCAGGCGAAGCCCGAGGCGGTGCCGTTGCTGATGCAGATGCTGCAATGGTTCCTCTCCGGCTTCAAGGGCGCGAAGACCATCGAGGGCGTGCTCGACCAGGCGATGGCCGCGATGCAGCAGCAGCCGCCGCAACCGCCGCAACCGAGCCCGGCTGAGATCGCCGCGAAGGCCGACGCGCAAGGCACGATGATGAAGGCGAGCGCCGACGTGCAGGCGACGCGGATGAAGACCGCCGCGAAGATTCAGACCGACCAGATGAAGGCCGCATCGAGTGCGCGCACCAAGCAGATGAAGGCGGTGGGCGAGATGCTCAACCCGCCGGAGCCGCAAGCAGCGCCAGGCCCTGGCGGGCTCGCGGGTCTGCCGCCCGGAGTGCAACCGGGATGAGACGCCGCTACATTCAGCGCGGGCTCGAACTGGTCGAGGTGTCGCTCGACTACGTGCCCGAGCCGGTCAACTCGGACGCGGTGCTGTGGAACGATCGCAGCTACCAGGACGCGAACGATCCGCGCTTCTCCTCGCGCTCGACGCATCGCGAGTACATGCGCGCGAACGGCCTGGCGAGCTTCGACGACTACAAGGAGCAGTTCAAGCGTGATCGCGAGAAGCGCCTGGCGTTCTATCGCGGCGAGGACGCATCGCGCAAGGGCGACATCGCGCAGGCCATCGAGGTGAACCGTGGGCGTACTTGACGCGCTCGCGAAAGCGGCGAAGCTCGCCAGGGCGGCGAAAGCAGCCGAGGCGCTGCGCGCTGCTGAGCAGGGCCCGGCCATCGCGGCGCGCGTCGGCGCGCCCGAGGTCGCTGGGGTGTCGACCCGCCTGGGCCCCGATGGCTACCCGCTGCGCTCGCCCTCGTTCTACCAGGAAACCGAGGCGCAGCGCACGAGCCGCCTGAATGCCGAGGTCGAGCGCCAGCGCGCGCGCGAGGCCTACCAGCAAACTCGGCAGGAGGCGATCAACCGCGCGGCGAAGGAGATGTCCGAGCAAGCGACGGCTGGCGCGCCGCTCGAACAGCCGATCCCGCACTTCAACCCGTACACCGGCCAGGGCACGCTGCCGGGCATCGATCCGCTCACTGCCGAGCAGGAGAAGCTGAAAGCGGCAGCGCGCATGCAGGCGCTTCGCAAGGACACCGAATTCGGTGGCGAGATGTACGACGAGGACCGCGCGCGCGCGGCGGTCAACGCGTTCCTCGGCGGGGCGAAGGAGAACCCGAACCTCTTCTTGTACGGGACCGCGCCGCCCGAGCACCTGACGAGCATGGAGGACATCGCCGACTACTACTCGAAGCAGTCGGGGCTGAAGATCAACGTCGACTACGGCGCTTCGGGCGACGAGCCCTACAAGATCAAGGTGCCGAAGACGCACGGCACAGGCGAGATCATGCTCGACCGCCACGGCGAGCCCAAGTTGATGTTCCACGAAGCAGGCGATTCGCCGATGTACGACGAGCGCGGCAACGTGAAGAAGGTCGAGAAAGAGAAGGAGCTTGTCGGCCCGCCGGAAGAAGACGCACCCGTCTATCCCCCGGGCCTGTGGGGCACGAAGGAGGTGCCGAAGGAAGCGCGCGGCGGCGAGCTTGTGTACGACGAGGACGGCAACATCATGTACGAGAAGAGCCGGGGCGGCGAGCAGATGCGCAACGAGCGCGGCAGGCCCAAGTACAAAGAGATCGACAACCCGGATTACAACGACGAAGAGGCGTACGAAATTTCGGTGCCCGCCAAGCACAGCAGCGCGACCTACGTCCCTGGCACGGGCTCGGTCACATCCACCGAGGGAGGCAGTTCCGGCGGCGGGCAGTTGATCTACCAGGCGATCCACAGTCACGCGTTGAGGAACGACATCCCGCTCTCGACGACGAGCGGGCTCTCTCCTGTGAACCAGCAGCGTCTGCTCGCGAACGTGCTCTCGACCATCGCGCGCCATGGCGAGAACCCGAGGAGCGTCGGGTCGACGCTCTCGGGTGAGCGGCCACGCGCGCGCGGTCGCGCGGGCGGCTTCGACGTGTGGAATGCGGAGACGGGCGAGACGGAAGCGCGGCTCAAAAGCCCCGACTATGCCGCGCGCGGCATCAACGTGAACCCGCGCGATCTCGAATTCGACGGCGAGAATTTCCTCTTCCGTGGCGAGCCGGTCACGGGCGAGCAGATCGAGAAGCTCGTGCCCACGGCCCTCTCGCCGCGATTCAAGACGAGCGGCATCGGCGCGAAGACGCTGCAGCGTTCTGCGGTGATGCGCTATCTCGAAAACGCGACGCCAGACGAGGCGCGCCGCGTCGCTCAGAACTGGAGCCCGAACCTCGGGCCGATCTTCTCCGGCGTCGGTGCCGGTGCGATCGGCCTGGGCGCGCTCGGCTCGGGGCTGCAGGATTACCAGGGGACTGACTGATGGGCCCGGCACCTGGCAGCTACGCGACGAACCGCGAACCCTTGACGCCGGAGGAGCGCGAAGCCGCGCGTCGGCGCAGGGAGAACACGCCTCCGTGGACCGACGTCCCGAAGGCGATGCTCGAAATGTACGCGGCTGCGCTTCGCGGTGTGACGAAGGCGACGCTCGGCGCGCCCGGCGAGATCGAAGACATCTTCCCTCCGCAACGCAACGACATCCCAGCCGACAACTGGCGCTATCTCGGCGGGCTGCTGCCGAAGCCCACAGGCCGCGTGTTCCCGACGATGAAAGAGGTGGGCGAAATGCTGCCGCCGCTGCATCCGCGCACGCTCTCGTCGCTCGTCGCCGAAGAGCCGGAGAACCCGTACGAGACGCTCGGGTCGTTCGCGCCGGTCGGGCCGAAGACCATCGGGCAATTCGGTCGAGCAGCCGCCGAGGGCGTGCGCGGCCTCGGGGGCGTCACGCGCTCTGCGCTCTCCGAGGCGTTGCGCCCGAGCACACCGTTCCTGCAGGCAGGCGCGATCAACCCGCGCGCGCGCAAGCTCGCCGAGGAAGGGATCGGGTTCAGTCCGCCGCAGCGCACCGGCAAGCTCGCCGAGGTGCTCCAGGAAAAGCAGCCGCCGATGGTCGCGCCGTCGAGCGAGAGCGGCAACATCTTGCCGCGCGAGCCAGGCGGCGCTGAAGCTCAACTCATTCCCGCCGAGCAGCAACCGATCGCGCGCCTCACGCCCACGGGACAAGAGCCAAGGTTGAACGCGCGCTCGCTCGCGCTCGGGCGCTCGAAGCGCGCAGCGCGCGCAGTCGACGAGTTGATCGCGAAGGGGCGCGGCGTGAATCCCGAGATGGAGTTTTTCTACGGCTCGAAGCCGCTGCAGACGTTCTCGTTGAACGAGGGGCTGTCGCAGCCCGAGTTCGAGCGGATGATCGCGCAGATGTCGAACGCGAGTCAGCGCCAGCCGGTGCCGAAGGAGAACCTGCTCGGCTCGTTCCTGTGGGGCAAGGACAAGCGCGGCGAGTTCACGCCGCAATCGCAACTCTGGACGAAGAGCCGAGGGGCCGAAGGCCTCGCCCAGGACGCGCCTGGTGTCTATCACCTGCCCGAGGGCATGGGCTCGCTCGTGCAGGGAGACATCACCGATCGCGCGCGCGAACTCGCGCTCGGGCGCACGCCCGAGGAGGTCTTCGGGCCGATGAAGCTCCTCTCGTACACCTACAACAAGCTCGGCAACGAGATGCCGGTGACCGTCGACGTGAACGCAGTTCACCACCCGGTGATGGTCGGCGGGCTCACCGATTGGCTGAAGACGCTCTCCACGAACAAGGGTGAAGGCGGTCGCATCGTGAGCCAGTTCAGGCCGAAGGCGGACTACCAGGCCGGGCGGCTCTCGCTCGCCGACGCGCGCAAGCGCCCCGGGTTTTGGGTCGACGCGCCGGAGACGCCGGGCGAGTACAAGGCCTTCGAGGATTTGTGGGGCGGCGGCGCGCAGCGCGCTGGCGTCTCGAACGCTGGCGGGCAGGCGCTCGGCTGGAACTCGGACCTGTCTGGCGCGCTCACCTCGATGCAGCACATCGAAGAGGGCGCGAGGAAAGCAGCCGCGCGCCTGGGCGTGACGCCGCTCGAAGCGCTGCGCGGTTTCGTGCAGGGCAAACCTGGCTACCAGCTTGGCGCGGGCCTGATCGGCGGCACCGGGCTCGCGGCGGCGATGAGCGGCCAGGATGCAGATCAGTACCAGTGATTTATGAGCCACGGCTAACTCTTCACCTATGACGACAACCGTCGATCGCGTTAGCCCTGGCTGCGTTTCACGAGGAACAAAATGAGCGAAGAGAACACGAACGTTGCACCTGAAGCGCCCAGCGGTGGTGAGTCGCTACGCGATGATGTCGCGAAGGCCTTCGAGCAAGTCGAATCCCGCGAAGCGCCACCTCCTGCCGACAAGGCCACGCCAACTCCTGCAAGAGCGCCTGAGGGGCAACCTGGTGAGCGTCTTCGCGGACCCGATGGGCGCTACCTCGCGCAGGACGTGCCGCCCAAGCCCGCTGCAGCCCCGCCAGCAGCGCAGCAACCCGTGCAACGGCCCGCAACCCCTCCGGCGGCTCAGAAGCCTCCCGTGGCACCGCCGGAGGCCACCGCGCAGCAGTTGCGCCCGCCGACAAGCTGGAAGCCTGGCACGCGCGAGCACTGGGGCAAGCTCCCCGCCGAGGTCCAGCAGGAGGTGGTGCGCCGCGAGGCCGAGGTCACGCGCGCGATGCAGGAGGGAGCGCGCTACCGGGAGATGCTCGGCGAGCTTCAGAGCATCGTGAGCCCGTTCGCGCAGAACTTCGCCTCCACCGAGGGCGGCGCGCTCGGCGCGATCCAGGGGTTGCTGCGCGCCGATCACACGCTGCGCCACGGCTCGGTGGCCGAGAAGGCGCACCTGGCCGCGAACATCATCAGGGGCTTCGGTGTGGACATCGCCACGCTCGACGCCGTGCTCGCCGGGCAGACGCCACCGAATGAGCCGAACGCGCAGCTTGCTCAGCAACTGCGCCAGGAGATGCAGCAGCAACTGCAGCCGCTGATGGGCTTCTTCAACCAGGTCCAGGGACAGCGTCAGCAGGCGCTGCAACACATCAACACGAACGCGGTGGGCGAGGTCGAGGCCTTCGGCCAGGATGCGGCGCACGAGTTCTTCGATCACGTTCGCAACCGCATGGCCGACATCATCGACCTGAACACCGCGCGGGGTGATGTCATTTCCCTGCAGGAGGCGTATGATCAGGCGACTTACCTCGATCCGCAGATTCGCGAGATCGTGACGAAGCGAGCAGAACAGGAGCGGGCGAACGCTGCAGCAGCCGCCGCCCAGCGGGCCAGAAGGACCGCAGCGAGCATCAGCAGTTCACCCGCTCCAGCAGGCGCAGTACCGGGACCAGCGAACGACGATCGCCGGGCCGCGATTTCAGCGGCCTGGGACGACGCAGCGAATCGCTAGGCCACCCGGCGAGTAGCGTAGCTCCCTCCTGCGCGAGGGACCGCGAACACCGCAACGGTGCCATCGCGGAGTTGCAGCAGCCGGTCAGCCCGACCGATCAAGGGCGCGTGCCATCGTAGATCGAACACGAGGGCCTCGCGGGCAAGGAGAAGTTTTCTTTGCAACCCTTGAACGGAGGCACTCGTGGCATTCCCGAACATCAGCGACATCGTCGCGACGACGATCGAGAATCGTTCGCGCAAGATCGCCGACAACGTCACGAAGAACAACGGGCTTCTGACGTACATCGAGAAAGGCGGCAACACCCGAACCATCTCCGGCGGCACCGTCATCCTGCAGGAACTCAGCTTCGCGGAGAACGGCAACGCAGGCTGGTACAGCGGCTATGACCTGCTCCCGGTCGCAGCGCAGGACGTCATTAGCGCGGCGCAGTTCGACCTGAAGCAGGCGGCATGCCCCGTCATCATCAGCGGCCTGGAGCAACTGCAGAACGCTGGCAAGGAGCAGATGATCGATCTGCTCGACGGTCGCCTCTCGGTGGCCGAGAGCACGATGGCGAACCTCATCGCGGGCGGCATCTACTCGGACGGCACCGCGAACGGCGGCAAGCAGATCACCGGGCTCGACGCAGCCGTGCCGGTGAACCCGGCGGCGGGCACCTACGGCGGCATCGATCGCGGCACCTGGACGTTCTGGCGCTCGAAGTCGACGACCGCAGGTGCGGCGCTCACCGCATCGACGGTGCAGGCGGCGATGAACACGATGTGGTCGACGCTCGTGCGCGGTGTCGATCGTCCGAACCTGATCGTGATGGACGGCTTCATGTGGAACATCTACATGGGGTCGCTGCAGGCGAATCAGCGCTTCACCGATCCGAACAAGGCCGAGCTTGGCTTCCCGACCATCAAGTACATGGACGCGGACGTCATCCTCGACGGCGGCATCGGCGGCTTCGCCGTCACGAAGACGATGTACTTCCTCAACACGAAGTACCTCTTCTACCGTCCGCACGCCGAACGCAACATGGTGCCGCTCGCGCCCAACAAGCGCTACGCGATCAACCAGGACGCCGAAGTGCAGATCATCGCGTGGGCAGGGAACCTCACCTGCAGCGGTTCGCAGTTCCAAGGGCGGCTGATCTCGCCGTGATGTCTTCTTGGCCTTTCTCCAAGGGCCTTCGTGGGAGCGCTGCGGCAACGGCGGCGCTCCCGCTTTTCTCTTCGAGGTGAAACATGACCACTACCAAGCGACATCAATCTCGTCACCACGACGACGAGGAGATGCAAGAGCCCGTCGCTGAGCCAGTCGAGGCACCCAAGGAAGTCGCCGACCGCGCGGCAGCGCCGGGACAGGAGTCGATCAGCGTGACAGCGAACAAGCCCGAGACGCTCGAAACATCTCCGCTGGTCGCGCCGCTCGGTGAAGTGATCGAGGGCGCATCGAACGACACAGACGTGCCGCCGAGTCTGCTCGGCACGAGCTACGCACCGAAGCAAAAGGAGTGAACCATGCCTGCCTCTCTTCCCGGCGAAACCAACGCCAACAACCGCACCGCCAACCCAGCAGCGGGCCAGCCGGTGACGTTCGATCTGCTCTCCGGCCCGAAGGGCTCACCCTTCGACAAGGACGCGACCGGCAACGCATCGACCGGCGCGCTCGCGACCGGCATCGGCTACGGGCTTGAAACGCTGCTCGGGCTGCTGCCGCTCTACCAGACGAACCCGGCGGCGATCAACCGGCAGGGCTTCACCGACGATTACACGCCGGGCGTGTCGACGGTGACCGGTGCCGCTTCAACCGACTCGCGCTACATGTACATCGGCGGCGGGCGAAGCAAGACCTCGGGCTCGCCCTCGTACTCGAACCCTGCTGGCGTGGCGGGCATCAACTACTACACCGCAGGCTTCGGCATCGGAGCGGCTGGCAACGGCGGCTCGCGCGATGCAGGCGCTGGCCCGGCCTTCACCGGCTTCGCGCTGAAGACCGTGACGGCTCCCGGTGCGGTCGCAATCGGCGCGGCGATCGAGGCGGGCTTCCTCAATCGCACGGGCATCGCGATGACGACCGGGCAGTCTGCCTTCGGCAGCAGCAACGCAGCGAGCGCGGCGGTCGCGTGAACGCTGGACCGCTGGGCTTCAGCGGCA
>Ga0126379_10000236_pt1 | contig 29360 bp, 25 predicted proteins | sample PanSoiMetPlot_24_FD_92640 | JGI IMG/M metagenome (GOLD analysis project Ga0126379, IMG submission 92640) | Tropical forest soil microbial communities from Panama - MetaG Plot_24 | ecosystem: Environmental > Terrestrial > Soil > Tropical forest > Bulk soil | place: Panama | collected 2016-02-17
CATCAACAACAGCCCTCCGCCGCCGCGTTCGTTCGTTGCCACGATTCCCGAATTCCTCGAGCGGTTGCTCCTCAGGCTTTTGGCGAAGAAGCCGGACGCGCGATTCGCAGACGCTGCCGCGCTGGCATCGGCGCTAGCGCAGGTACTTACGTAGTACGGAAGTCGAAAGTCGACAGTCGACAGTCGACAGTCGAAAGGGGCGGCTCACGCATGCACATCGCGTTGCACTTTTGGCACTGAAGCCGACCGTTGTCCCTTTCGACTTTGAACTTTCAACTTTCGACGGCTGTGCTGACTGCGGACCGCCTCTACGGCTGTCGCCACTCGCGGGGGATAGCCTCGCGCGATGCGTCCCGTTCGAGCGCTTCGAGATCCTCGCGCGCTTGCTTCAATTCCATCAGATCCCGATGCAGTTTGTCCTGAAGCAGTAAATAACCGGGCTGATAAGCCCAGAGATTGTTCAAAGGTTGGCCGGAAACTCGAGTGATCTGCATCCCCCCATCCTCAAGCAGTTGCTTGTCGTTTTTTACCTCAAATTCCATCCAGGCGACCCGAGCATGAGCGTCATGGAAGGCAGCGCGCCACGCGTTCGCGACGTCGCGCTCATCGTAAGTCGAGATGATCGGCGGCGCGGCTTCCGGCGAGGTTGTTCCGGCGCCAGTCCGGGAAGGCTCCCGGGCAGTTGCGATCACTGTGATTTCGTCTCCGTCGGTGACCTCGGCTTTGACCTGGGCGGGGACCTTCGACCGATCATTGGTGTAATTGGGGACCCCCTGGTCATCCACCCAGCGGTAGATCGGCTCGGCAAGCGCTGCCGGAAGCCCGTAAAAACACATCGAAAGTAAAATGAAATATCGCATGTTGAACGCTCCCCTTCTCCGCGACCGGGATTCGACGCGACCCTGATACATTTATTCAGTAGGTGGATGCAAGCGCAATCTGAAAATGAGACCAGTTTGCGACAATCGCGAGAAAACGAAAACGCCCAGGGCCGAACATCAGCGACCCTGGGCGTGATTACCGTTTTTTCGCGATTTGTTACATCACATGCTCATGAAATTAAGATACTGGGGCGTGAAATTCACGATGTTGGGGAAGATGAGCGGCAAGTCGCTGTCACTGACGCCGAACCATCGGGCCAGCGTCGCTGCGTACTGTGCCAGTCCGGTGGTCGGCAACCAGCGCCCGCGAGCGTTCGTGCCAGTGTCGACGTCGTCCGGCCCATCCGGCTGCAGCGTCGGATAGGTACCGTAGAGGTCCTGTCCGAGCACGGCCCCTCCCATCACCATTGCGTGACTGCCCCACGCGTGATCTGTACCGCTCGCCTGATTGCCGATCTTGAACGTTCGGCTGAAATCGGAGAGCGTGAAGGTCGTCACCTGATCTTGCACCCCCTGCCTGGTCAGCTCGTTGTCGAACGCCTCGAGCGCCGCTGAGACTTCACTCAGGAGGGCGCCCTGATTGTTGAGCTGGTTCGCATGGGTGTCGAATCCTCCTCGGGAGGCGAAGAAGATTTGGCGGCGCATCCCGCCCGCGAGGTCATTTCGCAAGAAGATGAATTTAGCGATCTGCTTGAGCTGGTTGCCCAGTTGAGAATTTGGAAAGGCGCCGACGGTCGGGTCAGTTCCGAGCTGGTCCCGGGTGTTGAGCGCGTCTTGGGTGATGGCGCCGCTGGCGCGCCCGATCCGCGTCGCGTCTCCCAATCCGAGGATGGTATTGACGGCGGCGAGCGTCTCCGGCCGAGGCGGGTCGAATCGAAGCGCTTGATTGAGTGGACCTGTGGGTGGCACCACCAATGGGCGCTCTGCAATTGCCGACGTGTAGACGGTTACTCCGGCCACGGAGACCTGGATCGGGAACCGCTCGGTGCTATGGATGCGATCGGCCAAGCGGCCGCCCCAGCCAGTTTGACTTGTTCCCTGGTAGCTTCCGGTCTGATTCTCCGTTTGCTGATTCGAGTGCGAAAACAGCTGGTCCGGACGAAGGTCGGGGCGGCTCAAGTAAGTCTTTCGATCCAGCGGCTGGGTCAGCGTGCCCACATTGCAGACGAACGCCAACTTGCCGGTGTTGTACAAAGTCTGCATTCCGGTGGTGTTGTAGGGCGGCCGATTGGGCAAACCGAACGCGGCTCCCTGACTCGGCGCTGGGATCTGCAATAGTTCCGACTGCGGAATAAAGAACCCGGCACTGCCCCGGACCGCCTGGTAATCGGCGAAGTTGTCGTAGGGGATGATCATGTTATTGGCGTCGTTACCCCCGAAGAGAAAAATGCAGACCAACGCCTTGTAATCGCCGGTGCCGTTTCCGTTCGCCTGGGCGAACAGGTTCATCAAAGAGAGTTTGTCGAGGCTCGAAGCGTAGGCAGCACCGCTCAACGCCAAGCAGCCTGAACCGACCAAGAAATCGCGTCTGGTATGTTTCATGGCATCACCTCTGCACCTGGAAAGCGGGGGAGGTGGAAACCAGGAACACGGCCTCCTTGACCCTCTGATCCGCGGATGTCGCACTGGAGACCGCATCTGTTACCGCGCTTCGCAAATCGTCGGCCATCGCGCCGTGGAGCAGGACCTGATTGCACGCTTCGACCAGTGCATCCACGTCGTCCGCGAAGGGAAGGAGCGATGTCACGTTGAGCATCGTCCCGTTGGGTCGATAAGTCGCTTGTCGCGACAGGCCATTGAAGATCAGCTGGTAGGCGAGGTTCATCCGGCTCAGCGCCGTCGTGGTGGAGAGGATCCCAAACTCAGGACCGACGAAGCCAGGCATTTCCCCCGGCACCTGAAAATCGGGTGGGAAGAAGTTGAATACCGTCGGCGAGCGAAGCACGTCTTGGCTCTGGGCCAGGTAGGTCGTCGGCGTGCCGGCGGGATTCGTCAGCGCGAAGTCCGAGAGCGCGTAATCGGTGGTGGCGATCGGAGGCGTGCCCGTATAGCTGTTGAAATTCCGGAGGAGGTTCGTCACCGCCAGCACTGGCTCGCGCTGCTTCCCGAAGTCGGAGCTCGATGGGTTGCGTGCCTCAGAGTCGAGCAAGATCGCCTTGATTACCGCCGTCATCTCCCCTCGGATTCCGCTGCCGTTGTCATTGAAGGCCTGAGTTACGCGAGTCACGTAGTCGCCGCTGGGATTGCTGGTGACCAGCATTTGAATCAGCGCCTTGCTGATAAAGGTGCCCGTGTTCGGATGGTTGAAGAGAATGTCGATCGCCGAGTTCAGGTCCTCCTCCGTGGTCTGCCCCGCGGGAATGACCTGCTCGAAATCCGTGCCTGCAAACAGCGTCTTGCGCCCGGCGTCGTGCCGCGACTCATCGGGGACGAGCGGGTCCCTGAAATTGAGTATGTCTTCGTCTACGGTCCCCTGATGGTAGTGCCCAAGAGGATCTGCCAGAACCCAGCCGCTGAGCGCCTTCGTCAGCTCGACGACGGTATCCTGCGTATAGGTGGCGGTGCCGTCGGAAGTGCCGTCGGGGTTGAGAACGACGAGGCCGATTGAGAACAGCTGCATGATTTCGCGCGCGTAGTTCTCGTTGGGCTCGTCTGCGGTATTGGTGATGTTGTCCAGGTACCTGCCCATCGTGGGATTGCGCGAGAGGTTGTAGAGAATGTCGCGGAAGTTGCCGAAAGCGTTCTCCTCGAGGAAGCGGAGGTACCCAGTCATCCGACTCTCATAATTGAGATCATCGTCGGCGCCGGAGGTGACCAGGATTTGATTGAGCGCGAAGAACACGCGCTGCCTCAGCTGATCCGGCGCAGTGAGAGCGTAGGTATAGAAGAGCTGCTGCAGCTGCCACATCGTGTAGTTATCCCGCTGGCAGTTTCCAGCGCAGGACGAAGGGCGAGTTTGCGGATAGGCGTTCACGTCGACCGGAAATCCAGCGCACGCACTGACCGGATTGCAAACCGTGCCGGCGATCGTTCCCGGGCAGCACACGTCAGGGAAATCCGAAACCGGCATCCCGAATTGCTGATCGAGCCAGGCGCTGTAGTCGCCGCCTAGATCTTCTTGGAGATGCTGGATGTCTTGAGGCGTCGGTCCAAAGGTCGCTTGCTCGAGAAAGCGCGCGACGTCATTCGCTCCACTCGTCGCCCTCAGGCTCGTGCCGGTCGCCTTGCCTGACGACGAGCAGCCGCCAACTCCTAAAAGCAGTAAAACGACTCCGATCATCTTTCCCACTGAGAGGCTCGACACACGTATTCCGAACATCCCGCATCGAGTGCGGGGTTCCAGCCTTCGTCTCATGAGTTTCCCCCTTCGAGTGACGGCACCGTGAGCTCCCCCCTTCGATGCCGCCGTGAAGCGTGATACAGGCGGTCGAGGACCGTCAAGGGGAAACTGTACAGCGAACGATGAACGTCAGCTCTCAGGTACCGCGCTGATCGCTATCACTGCCAGTGAGGACCCAAGCGCGAGGAAGTCTTGAACGGCGAGAAAACGATGCAACCGTCGCGGGACGGCAGGAGACCGTGCCTCCAGCTGCAAACGTCAGCGTTCGCCAACCATCGCCCGGCGCTGCAGGCGCTCTGGGCGGCGAGGTTTTTGGCCCCAACTCCTGGTGTTGCGACAGTCAGTTGCAGGCGGGAAGGGGGTTGGGTGACTTCGGCCAGACGTCGATCAACGAGATGTTGTGCGACCAGCAGTTCCCATCGCCGAGGCCGGTCCAGAAGAGGTCTGCGCCGGGAACCTCCGGCGGAAGCCGCTCGCGATCGGGATCCGACCCATTGCCGAGCACCACGTTCTCTTCGACTCGATTGTCATTCGGGAAAGGATCGATTTGCAGTATCGCCGGGTCGCACAGCACCGGCGGCAGCTGAAGCGCCGTGCAAATGTCGGTGACCGCGACGCCTAAGCTATTGTTGCCCAAAACCAGGTTGCGACTGACGTGGTTGCGCTGAACCGCGAGCATCAAAATCCCGGTCCCAACCGGCACATTGCAGACCACGTCCGGCGGGATACAGGTGTTCGCCTTGTTGTTGATCAGGACGGTGTTGTCGTGAATCGAGTTGTCTTGGTTGGAAGGGATGTCCAGGCCGGGCAAGGTAAAGGAGAGGACGCCCGCGGTATTGCCGGTGGCCAGGTTGTGGTCCAGCTCAACGCCCGAGCTGTTCTCGATCTCGAAACCACTCACGTTCCCGTGCGCTCGATTGTGGTCCACGCGAACGTCGTGCGACACCCCGACATAAATCCCAGTGTCGTTTGATCCAGTGGCGATCGATTCGGTTACTCGGCCCGGGCCGGAATGCGACGGAAAAATTCCGTATTCGCTGTTCCCATTGGCCGAGCAATTGCGGACGATGAAATCGTCCACGCAGAACAGAGAAATGCCGTCTCCATCGAAATTGTTTACCGTAAATCCTTTCACGGTCGCGCCGTGGATCCTGTGACTGGGATCACTCAGGCAAGCCGGGCCCGTCGCACCGGGCACGGCGATGGAGATACCGTCATCCTGGCCTCCGGGATTCAGCAGCACGACTGGGTGTCGCGGCGTGCCCTGGCCGATCAATCGGAGATCATCCTTGGCGACTACGACGCCGCAGGTGTGCCTGGGATCGGTTGGACACGGGCTGCCTTTCTCCTGATAGGTTCCGGGAAAGACAGCAATCGTATCGCCTGGATTGGCCTGATCGACGGCGTCCTGAATCGACTGACCGGGGTGGACGGTCAACGTGCTGGCAGAAACCGCAGTTGACAACAACAGAGAAACGGCGGCGGAAAGATTCGACAGGTTCATAGTGTCCCCCTTGTCGAGATGCGTAAGACCGAGAGCTACGTACCACTGACGGACTCTTCGTCCAACGGCCAATTTCGGACACCGTCCGAAGCGCCGGCCCGCCGCGAGAGCACGGGTCCGAAGGTAGTGGCTCCGGCAACCAGACTCGGCTAGGTTGCGCCGCCCACGGAAGGGGAATGCATGCGGACTGTTTATCAGAGGACTTTGTTTGTCGCAGCGGCGCTCGCAGTCGGGCTCGTCGCGCATGCGCAGCCGCGCGCGAACGGAAATGGGACGGTGCAACTGCACGCCGTCGATCAGGCCCACTTGGCCTGGCAGAGCCCGGGACCCGACAGCGGTCGGGAAGCGCAGATCCCGGTCACTTTCCCCGACGGCGACTGGACCAAGGTGGAAATCACCCTTACGGTGGACAGCGGCGCGACGCCGAATCTGTGCAGCTATCCGAATCCGACCGGCGACATCTACGACCGCTCAGCCAGTGTGTTCCTGATTCTCGACGAGAGCTGCATCGACGGAACGCGTTGTATCGGAACTGACGGCCAGCTTGAGCTGATGAAGGCAATCACGCCCTTCGGGACCGACACGCGGACAGGACCCCGGGCGCTGACTCTCGATATCACGCCGCTGGCGCCGCTGCTCACCGGAACGAAATACATCGGTGTATGGATTGATACCTATGATCTCAATGGCTGGTATGCCAACGTCGATTTCACTTTCACCGCAGACCCGCTTCAAGCGTCGCCGAAGCCGCCGGCCAGCGGAATCATCCCCGTGTTCTTCAAGACGTATGTGAATTCGGATGGCCAGCCGAGCATCGACCCGGTCTCCGTTGCCATTCCTCCGACCGCAACTCAGGTGATGCTTCGACTGTTCTCAACAGGTCACGGTGGAGTAGGCAGTCCTCCCTGCGATGAATTCTGTCATCGCAACAATCAGATCCTCATCGACGGCGCGCCGGCCTGGGAGCACGACGTGTGGCGGACCGATTGCAATGCGGCTCCAGGTTGCAGGACGTGGAATGCCTGCGGGTATCCATCTTGTACCTTCTCGCGAGCAGGTTGGTGTCCGGGATACATCGCCTGCTACGGCAGCGAGCCGTGCGATCAAGATCTCGACCTGACGAGTTCCCTGACCGCCGGCGACTCACACGACGTGCTGTATCAGATCCAAAACATCACGCCGGGCGGCGCCTACTGGAACTACAGCCTGGCGATCTACTGGTACGAATAGGCGAAGAGCGGGCATCAGAGCATCCCGCTGTCCTGTTTCAACATGTCCTTGGCGGCAAGCCAATCGGCTTCTTGGGGTGATCTTGTGGCACGAGTCGGTCATCGAGTGAGGGGCTGTAAGGGCTTTAACCGTTGTCTTGCAACGGGTGACCGGTTAGATGGTGACGATGGCTGGACATGCGCGGGCCGGCAGCGAACCAATGCTGTTGCAAAGCCCTGGACGAGCGCCGACCGAGGAGGGCGTGTTCTCCGAGGCGGAAGCTCGTGTGCGCTCGGGCTTGGACCGGGAGCCTAGCCGGATCGCTTTCTCTTTGCGAGGCGTCTGCCGACGGTTCGGCGATTTCGAGGCGCTGCGATCAGTTGACCTGACCATCCGCGCCGGCGAACGGGCGGCGATCATCGGTCCCAGCGGGGCGGGCAAGACCACCCTGCTGCGGTTGCTGAATACCTCTCTGTTCCCAAGCGACGGAAATGTCTCCGTCCTCGGCTGCGATCCAGCGTCGCTTCGATCGAAGGACCTGTGTGCTCTTCGCGCCCGGATCGGGACCGTCTATCAACAGCTGCTCCTGGTTCCACAGGTGAGCGTTTTGCAAAACGTGGTCGCCGGCCGACTGGCATGCACGCCGCTGTGGAAAGCAGCGCTCTCGCTCATCTCGCGCGCCGAGTCAGAGCGGGTGCGCGAGGTTTTGGATCGCGTCGGCATCGCCTCGAAAATCTTTGAACGAGTCGATCGACTCTCGGGAGGCGAGCAGCAGCGCGTGGCGATCGCGCGAGCCCTGTATCAGAACCCCGATGTGTTGCTCGCAGACGAGCCGGTCGCCTCCGTGGACCCGACTCGCTCCGCCGAAATACTGGAGCTCTTGAGCAAGGCCGGGCAGGGCCGGACCCTGGTCGTCACCACGCACCGGCTCGAGGCGTTGCTCCCCTGGGTCTCGCGAGTGGTCGGTTTGCGCGAAGGTCGCTTCGTTTTTGACAAGGCGAGCTCCGACGTCACGTTGGACGACCTGGCTCGGCTCTACCAATCCGAGCGTGCCAAATCGCTGCCCCGAGCGCCGCGGATTTCATCGCCCCCGATTGAAAGCGAAGCGGGCGCCGTTTTCGTGGGCGCCTCGAACACCCCAGGCGAATTCGTGCTGCCTCGCATCGTCCCTGTTTTCGTGCGCGACCGGCCGGGGGTTCGGGTATCGCTGACGCTCAAGGATACCGAGGAAACGACCCGGGATTTGCTCGACGGGCGAATTGACCTCGCCTTTGTCGGGGCGCGCGAGACCAATCCGCGATTGCGCTTCGATGACTTCGCGGAAGATGAAATCATCCTCGTCGCGTCGCCTTCTTTCTCGAAACTGCCGCCCGGTCGCCTGGAAGCATCGGCGGTGGCCAAGCTTTCCCGGGTGGAGCGCGAATCCGGCTCCGGAACTCGCTCGGTGGTCGAAGAGTACTTCTCGAACATGGGTGTCCCGCTCAGCCCGGCTGCGGTGGCGCTGGAAGTGGGCAGCCTGGTCGGCCTGAAGGCCGCCGTGATCTCCGGCATCGGCGTCGCCTTTGCGTCGCGGATGGCCGTCGATTCGGAGCTGAAGTCCGGGTTGCTGCGCGAGCTGGCGATCGATTCGGTGAGCATTCGCCGTCAGCTTTTCGCCGCCTGGAGGGCGGACGCGGAGCTCACGCCGCAGGCGAAGAGCTTTCTGCAGATCGCGCGCAAGGCGTGGCGAGTGGAGCTCGAAAGGTCGCGCTGAATGTACACGTTCAAGGCAGCGCCGATCAGTCCACCCCGACCCTGGTTCCTGCGATGGCCCGGGTTGGCCCTCGCCGTCGTGGTCGCCTTGGCCTACCGGGGTGCGGAGGGCAACTTCTCCGCCTTGTTTTCGAGCAGCGCGCGCGAAACGCTCTTCGAGTTCCTCCGCGGATTCTGGCCGCCTGCCCATTCCCGCGAGTTCCTATCGCTCATGCTGCGGCCGCTCGTCGAAACGGTGGCGATCGCGTTTCTCGGAATTTCCCTCGCCGTCGCCCTGGCGTTGCCCCTCTCGATCTTGGCAACCGACGCGAAGGCTCTCTCTCCCCTCGCGGACCGACGCGGTGCCGCACGGCGGTTCGCCTACGCTGCGGCCCGGCTGGCGCTGAACCTGATGCGTTCCATCCCCGAGCTGATCTGGGCAATGATTTTCGTTCGCTTGATCGGCTTGGGTCCGGCCGCCGGCGTGCTGGCGATAGGGATCGGGTATGCGGGCGTGTTGGGGAAGGTCTTTGCGGAGATCTTCGAGTCCCTTCCGCGATCGCCGGCCGAAGGTCTCGCCTCGACAGGAGCGTCGCCGCTCAAGGTCTTCGCGTTTGGCGTCTTGCCCGCGGCGATGCCACTGCTGGGCTCCTATACGCTTTACCGGTTCGACTGCGCGATCCGGGCCTCGGCGATTCTCGGTCTGGTGGGCGCGGGCGGCTTGGGGCTTCAGCTCGAGCTGTCGCTCAAAATGTTTGCCTACGACGAGGTAGCCACTCAGGTGATTGCGCTCTTTTTGCTCGTCGCAGCCGCGGACCAGGCCTCCCGGTGGATTCGCCGCGGCCTCCAGCAGAGCAAGGGGCTTCTTCGAAGCTCTCTCCCAGTGCGGGCGGGCTCCGCGGCCGTTTGGATCGCTTGCTGCGCGGCAGCGGGCGCATTTTTGCGATTTCCCATCTCCGAGCTGTTTTCGCTCGATGCGGCGAAGAATATCGGTTCGTTTGCAGCATCGATGTTTCCGCCCGACCTGAGCTTGCCCTTTCTCCGGAGCCTGTGGCCCGCAGTGCTGGAGACGCTGTCGATCAGCATCCTTGGGACCGCGATCGCGGTGGTGCTGGGATTCGCCTTCGCGTACGCGGCGGCAGCACGCATTCACCTCGAGGACGGGACCGCTGGCCGAGCCGGATTTCGGGTCGAGCGGCTGCTCGTCCACGGAATCTCCTTGCTGGCCCGCGCGATTCAAAACCTCAGCCGGACGTTGCCCGAGTTGCTGTGGGCGCTGATGTTCATCTTCGTGGTTGGCCTGGGACCCTTCGCCGGCGCACTCGCGCTGGGTCTCCATACTGCGGGGGTGCTCGGCCGCTTGTACTCCGAAGCGCTCGAGGAGGTTCCATCGGGCCCGATGCTGGCGCTGCGCGCCTCGGGCGCTTCGCGTTCGGCGGCGGCGACCTTTGCTGTTGTGCCCCAAGCATTCCCGCAACTGGTGGCCTACACGCTTTACCGCTGGGAGGTGAACATCCGGGCCTCGGCCATCCTCGGCGTTGTCGGCGCTGGAGGCTTGGGCAAGGCGCTGTTGATATCGCTTTCATTGTTTCAAAATCATCGAACTTTGACGTTGATCGCGGTGGTGGTCGCAATTGTGGCATCGGTGGATCTGTTCAGCGGCTGGCTCCGCCGACGCGTCTTGGAGGGAACGCCGAGCCGTCAGGAGGCGCGCGCTGGCGAATGGGCAGGACCGCCGGCTGCTTCGGCGACCGCGTTCTAAAAGCAGCAGCCCGCGTTGAAAGGATACGGAATGAAACATCGACGCCTGATTGCTTTCGCCCTGCTGATCGCGGCCCCATATGCGGCGTTCGGGCAGGAGACGCTGCGTGTTTCGGCAATTCCAGACGAAGCTCCGACGGAGCTGCAACGAAAGTTTGTTCCACTCGGCGCTTACCTCGAGAAGGCGGTGGGCAAGAAGATCGAGTTCACCCCGGTGAGCGACTACGCCGCGACGGTGGAGGGACTCGCCGCGAAGAAGCTGGACCTCGTCTGGTACGGCGGCTTCACCTTCGTGCAGGCGCGGCGGCGGACCGGAACTGCGAATCCGCTCGTCCAGCGCGAGGAGGATGCGCAGTTTCACAGCAAGTTCATCGTATCCACGAACTCGAAGGCCAAGACTCTGGCCGACTTGAAGGGAGCCAACTTTGCGTTCGGCTCGGTCAGCTCGACCTCCGGCCACCTGATGCCTAGGTATTTTCTGCTCAAGAATGGCATCGATCCGGAGAAGGATTTCGCAAAGGTTGCCTTCTCGGGGGCCCACGACGTAACCGCCAAATGGGTGGAGTCGGGAAAAGTCGACGCCGGCGCCCTCAACGAATCCGTCCTTCAAAAATTGCTGGATGAAAAGAAGCTCGATCCGGCCAAGGTTCGCGTGATTTGGACCACGCCGCCGTACTTCGATTACAACTGGACCGTGCGCGGCGACCTCGATCCGAAGCTTGCCGAGCAGATCAAGAGAGCCTTCCTTGCGCTTGACTATTCGAAGCCCGAGCACAAGGTCATTTTGGATCTCCAGCGGACGCACAAGTTCATTCCGACCTCAGCGGAGAACTACAAGTCGATCGACGAGGCAGCGATCTCAGCGGGGTTGATCAAAGACTGATGGATACCCGTTCGGAAATGGCCAGGATGGTCGAAGACGCCCGGCGCCGCACCTTCGCGCTGGTGGCCGACCTCACCGATCAGCAGTTGATCGGCCCAAAACTCGCCATCGTGAATCCTCTCCACTGGGAGATCGGGCACGTCGCCTGGTTTCAGGAGCGATGGGTGCTGCGCCACGCGATGCGGCGAGCGCCGATGCGTCAGAATGGCGACGCGCTGTACGATTCTTCTACCGTGCCACACGACACGCGATGGGATCTGCCGCTGCCTTCGCGAGCCGAGACCCTCCGTTACCTGGAGACTGTTCGCGACGCTGCGCTGGCAATCCTCTCCGACGCCGATCGCGCTCGAGCGGCGGAGTACTTCGTCCGCCTCAGCATTGCCCACGAGGACATGCACGACGAGGCATTCATCATCACCCGTCAGACGCTGGGGTATCCGAGCCCCGAATCGATCGGCTCACCGGTTGTGCCACTTGAGGGGGGAGCGCTCGAAGGAGATGTGCCGATTCCGGGGGGAGCGTTTACCCTCGGCGCATCGCCCGGCGAGGAGGCGTTCATTCACGACAATGAAAAATGGGCGCACTCGATCGACGTCCGCCCGTTCAAAATCGCCCGGGCTCCGGTCACACAGAGCCAGTTTGCTGAATTCGTGTCCGCCGGCGGCTACCAGCAGCGCCGATACTGGAGCGACGAGGGATGGCGCTGGCGAGAATCAACCGGCGCGGAACACCCTGTCTACTGGCGCCGGGAGTCGGACCGGTGGCAGCGCCGCGATTTCCATCGCTGGGTCGCGCTCGAGCCGCACCGCCCGGTGATTCACGTCAATTGGTTCGAGGCGGATGCGTTCTGTCGGTTCGCTGGGCGCCGGTTGCCCACCGAGGCCGAGTGGGAAATGGCAGCCGCCGGCGCGCCGGACGGCGGCAGCGCGGCCGTGCTGGGGAAACGGCGATTCCCTTGGGGCGAGGATGCGCCGACCTTCCGCCGCGCCAATTTGGATGGCAAATGGCTCGGCTGCGTGGACGTGGCCGCATTCCCCGAGGGCGACAGCGCCTTCGGCTGCCGGCAGATGATCGGCAATGTCTGGGAATGGACGCAGAGCCCCTTCGAGCCGTATCCCGGCTTTGCGGCCGACCCTTACCAGGACTACTCCCAGCCATGGTTCGGAACGCACAAAGTCCTCAGAGGGGGATGTTGGGCTACGCGCGCCAGGCTGATTCGGAACACCTGGCGCAACTTCTATACGCCGGATCGCCGGGACGTTCTGGCCGGCTTCAGAACGTGCGCGCTCTGAGCATCTGCATCGCCAGCACCACGCCTTCCCACTCGAAGAAGGGCAATCGCGTCACTGCGGTGCGCTGGTTCCGCCTGCTGAGAGCGCTGGGCCACCGGGTGCGCATCGAGGAGCAGTACAAAGGGGGCAGCTGCGATGTCTTGATCGCCATGCACGCGCGCCGCAGCCGCCCATCCATCGAGCGCTTCAGGCGCAAATACCCCGAGCGTCCACTCATTCTGGCTCTGACGGGAACGGACCTGTACAACGACATTCACACCTCCGCGGCAGCGAGGCGCGCCCTGGCAGAAGCCGCCCGCCTTGTGCTGTTGCAGCCGCTGGGCATTGCCGAGATTCCGAAGAAATTTCGCGGCGCGGCTCGGGTCATCCTTCAGTCCGCTGAACGACCCGCGGTCAAACCAAAGGCGCGAACAAGCGCCTTCGAGGTCTGCGTCCTCGGCCATCTGCGACGGGTGAAGGACCCCTTTCGGGCGGCAAAGGCAGCGCGTTTGCTGCCGGCGGCCTCGCGCATCTGCATCCTTCACGTCGGCGGCGCCCTGACCGCCGGGATGAAGTCACGCGCCTTCAGCGAGGAGTTCACCAATCGGCGATATCGTTGGGTGGGCGAGCTGACTCGAGGAAAAGCGCTTCGCCTGATGGGTCGTTGCCGGCTTCTGGTTCTCTCCTCTTGGATGGAAGGGGGCGCGAACGCCATTTCCGAAGCGCTGGCCTGGGGAGTTCCAATCATTGCTTCGCGCATTCCCGGGTCCGTTGGGCTGCTCGGCTCTGACTATCCGGGCTACTTCCAGCCGGGGGATACGCGCGGCTTGGCCGAGTTGCTGTCCCGCGCCGAGACAGACAAGGAGTTTTATCGCGAGCTCAGGGCACATTGCGCAAAATTGGCGCCGAGCGTCCGTCCGAGCCGCGAGCGCGAAGCTTGGGCAAGGCTGCTGAGGGAATTAGCTTCGGCGCACAAAAGCTGAATGATGTAGAGAGCAGACGGGCGAGGAGGACGCGGATGCCGACTTACGACGCGATCATCATCGGCACGGGCCAGTCCGGTCCGTTCCTTGCGCAAACGATGAGCAAGCAGAGATGGAGGGTTGCTGTCATCGAGCGGAAGCTGATCGGCGGGACGTGCGTCAACACCGGTTGCATTCCAACGAAAACGCTGGTGGCGAGCGCGCGCGCTGCGTACGTCGCACGTCGGGCCGCGGACTTCGGCGTCGACATCGCGAGCCCGGTCCGGGTGGATATGAAGCGGGTCAAGGCCCGCAAGGACGACGTGGCCGGCGACCACAATCGCTACGTGACCCAACTGCTCGAGACATTGCCGAACGTCACCCTCTATCGGGGGCACGGCCGATTCGAGAGTCGAAACACGGTCCGCGTCAACGACGAGATCCTGGAGGCGCCGAAGATCTTCCTCAATGTGGGTGCTCGGGCGGCGATTCCGAAAATCCCGGGGCTCGATCAGGTGAAGTACCTCACCAATTCGAGCATGATGGAGGTGGACTTTCTTCCCCAGCACTTAGTCATCATGGGCGGCAGCTACGTCGGCCTCGAATTTGGGCAGATGTACCGGCGCTTCGGCAGCGAGGTGACCATCATTGAGCTCGGCCCGCGCCTCATCTCGCGGGACGATGAGGATGTCTCGGATGCAGTGCGCGAGATCCTCGAGAAGGAAGGCATCCACGTCCGGCTAAACACCGGCGTGAAGGCCGTCGAGCCGCGAGGCAAACAGGTTGCCGTCAAGCTCGGGGAGCAGGGCTCGGACGCAATCGTGGGCTCGCACCTGCTGATCGCCACCGGGCGGCGTCCGAATACGGACGACCTCGGCCTCGACAAGGCCGGCGTGGAGCTTGACGAGCGTGGCTACGTGAGGGTCGACGACCAGCTGCGCACCAACGTCCCCGGCATTTGGGCGATGGGCGATTGCAATGGAAAGGGAGCGTTCACCCATACGTCGTACAACGACTATGAAATCATTGCCGCGAATCTGTTCGACAACGATCCTCGCCGGGTCAGCGATCGGATCCTCTGTTACGGGTTGTTCATCGATCCGCCGCTCGGAAGAGCGGGAATGACCGAGAAAGAGGCGCGCGCTTCGGGCAGACGAGTGCTGATCGGCAAAAGGCTGATGACCAATGTCTCTCGTGCGGTGGAGCGCGGTGAGACGGACGGCTTCATGAAAATTCTGGTGGACGCCGACAGCAAGGAAATCCTCGGGGCGGCCATCCTCGGCATCAATGGAGACGAAGTGGTTCAAGTGCTGCTGGACGTCATGTACGCAAAGAAGCCGTACACTGTCATTCAACGCGCGATGCATATTCACCCAACCGTGTCCGAGCTGCTACCGACCACGCTCGGCGAATTGCAACCGCTCAGCTAGTCCTATCGAGCTGCTTTCCGAGCGGCGTCCTCTTCCGCCGGAGAGGAAATGCAGAAATTCCATTTCTTCATCGCCGGGGGCGGCGACGCGCGCTCGCGCAACACCGCAGCGTGCCGAGCCTCGAGGGACTTAGCCGATTTCCCGTTCTTCTTCTCAATCGCGGTCATCATCGCTTTCCAGGCCTCGAGCGACGCGCCTTCTTTGGGCGCCTTGGTGACGGCAACCAGACTTGACAGATCCTCGAGAATCTCCGGATTACCCTTGTCGCTCTTGAACGTTTCCGTCGTGGCTGGAACTAAAACCCGATCCCGGAATTGTTCCATGTCCTGACCATCCACCTGGCACCACAGCAGACGCGCGTGCAATACGCCGAGCGCAGCGCCTACCTTGGAGCGAGATTGCTCGAGCAGGGTCCGCGTCGGTAAATCGTAATCACCTTCTGACGCGTCGTAGGAGGTGAGCATGAAGTCGACGAGCTTGCCCTTGCATTCACTGTCGCAGTTGTTTTCGAACATGTAGTGCGTCAGCCACTTGCGGTGTTCCGAGTGGAACTTCTCCAGCGCTGCCGCCTCTTGGTCGCCGACCAGCTCGCCAGTGCGAGCGCTCGCCAATACCAGCGACGCCACCAGATGCGCTCCCGGCGAGGTGGCCTCAAATCGGTCGATGCGACTCCACTGCCGTCGCTCGTACATGTTCAGCAGGGCGGGCGTGAACAACCAGCTGAGACGCGTGGCGTTGGCCTGCACCTGAATCTCGTCTTGGAGCAATACCATAGGGTTGTGTTTGCCCGGCCCGTTGCCTTGAATTTCGTCGGCGATCAGCTCCGCAAGGGCGGCTGAGCGGTCGGCGAGCTTGTCGACGTTGCAGATCTCCACCGGCCGGGTGATTCCGTAGCGCTGCTCGCAGGTGGGCTCGAACGCGCGCGCGAGTCGCCAGTAGTCTTTGTTCTGCGTGCCGCTCAGCACGCTGCGCATGTATTCCGGGTTCTCCTTGCCCAGGTCGAGCGCGTACGAGACGGCGACCTCGGAGTCCAAGATGTTGCCGCGCGTCAGCGAGAGCAGCACTCCGTAACGCTGCTCGACGTTGCCGGACCCCTGCGAAGAGAGGACTTGGAGGTTCTTGGCGAGGATGTCGGCTTTCTCGATGTTCCAGCTGTTTTCCGCCTGCTTTGCTGCCACTTGTTGCTGCGTTTCCGCCTGTTGCTTGGCGGTCTCGGACTGGCGGTATTGCCAGATCGAAGTGGCGACCAGGCCCGCAGCGCCGATCACGAAGCTGGAAAGAAAGCTATGGTACGTCTGGATGAATTTGCCGAGGCGGCTCGTCTCGATTTCGGAAGAAGGTTTGTCGGGCGTTGGCGACTCAGATGGATTGTCCATGATCGCCGCACTTTAACCGATCCTCGGATGTCGGATGCACAGCGATTCGGGGTGCAGGCGGGTCGAGCGAAGGCGTCGCAGCAATGTCGCCGCTAGAGTGGTCGTCTGCTCAGCTTGCCTCGAAGCGAACTTCAGCTCCGCCGCTTCGATTGACGTTCCGCTTGGCCGGATTCCCCTTTACCAGGACCCTCGCACCACCGGAGAGATCTGCTTCCAGCGACTGCGAAGCGGCTACCTCCGCGTGGGCTCCGCCGCTACCGCTGACCTGCACCGACGCTGCTGGAATATCCATCGCCTTGACGCCCGAGCCGCCCGACATATGGATGGTCAAATCCTTGCCAGTGCCCGACAGGTTGACCCTCGCGCCGCCGCTGGTGGCTACCTTGATTTGCTCTGCGTTGACCTTGCTGATGTTGATCACGCTTCCGCCGCTGCCGTCCGCCGCAAAAATCGAGCCGGTCGTCCCCTCGACGGTGAGGGAGCTTCCGCCGCTGCCGCCCACCGCCTTGAGCTCAGGAGTGATGATGTTCACGCGAATGCCGTTCGAGCTCGTGACGTGCCTGTCGGTCAATCCGACGATCAGGCGACCGTTCTTCACTTCGGTTCGAACCAACGGCAACAGGTTGTCATCGGCGGAGACGGTCACCGACGTTTTCGCCCCGACCGAAATCGTCGCAGTGAGTCCCTGCTCGATCCCTACCTCGGAAAAGTCGCCGACGTTGCGATTCTCTTCCTTGATGTTGCCGCTTCCGGTGACCGCTAAAGCGAGCACTGCCAACTTCGCAACAACGACCGATTGCATGTGATCCCTCCGGTGAGAGTAACCGGGAACATACGATTGGCGTCGCGGGCGATTGCAGAGGCGGCGGCTTTTTTCAGCTCAGCGGCCGCGGCGGGCCAAGGCGAAAACGATCAAGCCGATCGCCGCCAGTGCTGCGCCGAAAACTGCCAATCCGGTGGCTCCGGTCGCTTTGGTAGCAACCGGCGGCGGTGAAGCTTCCGCCGGTGGAGTCGAGGGAACCTCGGCGAGGGGAGCCAATGGGAAGCCGCCGTCGCTGTCGGAAGATGCGACTGCTCCTCCGTCTACGTCCTCGCCCTTACTGGAGGGCGAAGGCGTCTCAGCGGCTTGCGTCGGAGCGGCAACAGCATCGACCGCCGCAGCGGACGTCGCGCTCGGATTCGCCTCTCCTTTCAAGGCGGTCGGCTTCGGCGAGGAGAGCGCCACTTTTGTGCCAACGCGGGACCGGCGCTTCTGCGGTCGGCGCATGGCTTCCTCTTCTGCGGTCGGCTCGACGGGGGCAGCTTTCTTTCCGTATCGAATGGCTCCCTTGTCCGCGGCTTCGGGCTCCGTCCCCGGTGCCGGAGGAGGCAGGCTATCCTCCAGCTTGGCGCGCAGGGCGGTTTCGGCTTTTCCCACCAGCTGCAGACGCTTGGATGGCTCGGCACCGTCGTCCACGTCGATGCGCGCCCGCACCCTCATGAAGATTCCTCGCTGCGCGGTGAAGATGAACTTGCCCGGGACTTTGTACTTGATCGAGCCGGAGTTGACCGTTGGCGCCTCGTACGAGAACGTCGCGCTCAGCGTGTGCTTGCCCGGCTGCACCTCGCCTGCGTACAGGACCTTCGTGTTCGGCGTGAACGGTATCGGCTTGTCGTCCAGCACGAAGCTTGCCTCGAGCAGCTTGTAGCGCGTGGAATCGATGCCGTCGAACACCACTTCCACCGAAGCGGCTGGAAGCTTCACCATCTCGTTGAGCTGTTGCTCCATCTCCTCCCGCACGCGCTTGCTCCGGTCGTCTTCCGCGAGAGCGGGGCCGACAAACGGTATCAGCAGCAGGGCGATCTGTGCTGGACGCAATCGTTGCTCCGAATCGGAGCATGGCACGACCCGCGGACGCGGCAAAAGACGGGGACCCGGATCGACGGACGCGGACGTGTGCCGCGTCAGCAGCTTGTAGGTGATTGGGCGAGAGCGAACAGCGGCTTCCGATTGCGAGGCCGAAAGAAATCTTCCCGCAAAAGCTCGGCGAGCATCCGCTTGTCCAATGCCCAGAGCTGCAGAGCTTCTTCGCACTCGCCGAGCACGGCGACCGCCTTCGCCGAGGGGTCGAGCTTGAAGAGCTCGTTCAGGTGATGAACGAGCGCCTCCTGGCTCCCCACCTTCCACGTTTTCTCCAATGCTCCAAGTCGAATGGTCATCTCCGATTGCGGCCGATCGCGAACGTCGATCACCCTCAACTCCGCCGCCATGCCGCCGATTGCCATCGCCAGCGGACCGACCAGCTCGTCGGGCCGGACGTCCAAGGCTACCGAGAGGCCGCCTTCGAGGGCGGCTGCGCTGCACAAGCTCAGCAACTCCCCCTGCGGGCCGGCGCGGATCGAAATCGACGCCGGATCGAATGGGGTCTTGATCAGCCCAAGCTGCGAGAGGCGTTCGAGAACTGCATCCATTCGATACTGCTTCTCGCAATGGAACGCACCTTCAGTCAACTAACTTGCTCTGGTAGCCCTAGCGGCCGCGCCCCATTTGTGGCACACAGCGAGCGCCACAGTCTTCTGGAGGCTGCATGCCGAAACTGAAAATCATCCTCGGAAACAAGAACTACTCCTCCTGGTCGCTTCGGGCGTGGGTTGTTCTCAAGCAGTTGGAGGTTCCTTTTGATGAGCAAGTTGTGCCGCTCGATCAGCCGTCCACGGCGCGGGAGATAGGAAAGCATTCTCCCTCCGGTCGGGTTCCGGTTCTGATCGACGGCGATACGGTGATCTGGGACTCGCTGGCGATTTGCGAGTACCTCAACGAGCTGTTTCCAGATCGAAAGCTGTGGCCGTCCGATGCGAGGGCGCGCGCGACGGCTCGCTCGGTGAGCGCGGAGATGCATTCCGGATTCGCTGCCCTTCGTGAGAACTTGCCGATGAAGTTTCGCGAGTCATTCGCGAATTTTCAGCTCAAGCCCGAGGTCAAGGCGGACATTTCCCGCATTCATCAGATTTGGAGCGACTGCCGGAGTCGATTTGGTGCTCAGGGCCCGTACCTGTTCGGCGCGTTCACGATTGCCGATGCCATGTATGCGCCGGTGGTGAGCCGCTTTAAAACGTATAGGGTCGCCTTGGAGGGAGAGCCTGCCGCGTATGCGGAAACGATTTGGAAGCTGCCCCAGATCCAGGAATGGCTGTCGGCCGCACGCGCCGAACCCTATCGAATGGCGCGGTATGAAGTCCCTGCTCAGGCTCCGTGAACGACGTCGCCTTAAGAGATGCCGTCGACGCGGATTCGGAGGCGCTGATCGCGCTGCTCGGGGGCGTTTTCGAAGAATACCCGGGCTGCGTGATGGACGTCGACGGCGAGATGCCCGAGCTGCGTGGGATCGCCAGCCACTTCCGCCGGCTCGAGGGCCGCTTTTGGGTTGCCGAACGAAACGGCAGCGTGGTCGGCTGCATCGGCTTTGCTCCGTTGCCGAACGGCGGCGTTCAACTTCACAAGCTCTACGTGCGTGCCGATTCGCGGCGGATGGGGCTCGGCACAGCGCTGTGCCAGCTGGTCGAAGCGAACGCTCGCGTGCGTGAGGCGACCCACGTCGAGCTGTGGAGCGACACGCGATTTGAAACGGCGCACCTCGTTTATGAGCGTCGGGGATACGTTCGCGACGGCAGGACGCGCGAGCTGCACGACAAGAGCAATACGGTGGAGTTCTTCTTTCGCAAAGAGCTTTGAAATGACCCGATTGGACATTGAGAGCGCCGCCCAAAGGCTTGAGGACTTTCAAGCTGCTCTGCGGGGTATGGTCGCGGGCCTTCCCGAAGAGGTCGTGCGCCGGAAGAGGTCGATGACTGAATTCTCGATCCTCGAAAACGTCTGCCATCTTCGCGACATCGAGCGCGATGGCTATTCGGTCCGCCTTCGAAGGCTGCTCGATGAGCCCCAACCGTTCCTGCCCGACCTCGATGGAAGCCGGCTCGCGCAAGAGCGCGATTACAACTCACAGGCGATTCAAAATGCCCTCGAAACGTTCTCGAAGGAGCGGATGGCGAACGTCGCACTCATTCGCGCGCTTCGGCCCGAGCAGCTCAGCCGCACGGGTCACCTCGAGACGGTCGGCCCTGTCAGCGTCGAGCAGTTGCTCGGCAGGATGCAGGAGCACGATCGAGAACACCTCGAGCTGATAGAGGGGTTGCGAGATTAGAACCGAGCTCGAAGTGGCCGTGCTGCAGGCGTTGCGCTCAGCTTCGGCCGGCGCTGGCGATGCCGCCGATCCAGTTTGCGATCTCCTCTTCCACCCGGCGATAGATTTCCTCCTGCGGCACCGGCCCACCCTTCGGAACGGAAAGCGAATGGTCCCCGCCATCGATCGGGAGCAATTGCACTCGGGTTCTCATCGAGCGGATCGCTTTGCGAATCTCTTCCGGGCTTCCAAAAGCATCCCGCTCTCCTTGAACGATCAGCACCGGCGCACGAATGCGCGGCAGGTGAGCGTCGCGGAGGACGGGTGAACCGGGTGCGTGCAGCGGATAGCCCAGGCAAACGAGGCCGGCAATCCTGCCGGCCAACTCGTCCTCCGCCGCGGCGAGGTGGGAAGCGATTCGTCCGCCGAGCGACTTGCCTCCGATGAACAGCGAGACTGACGCAAAGCGATCGAAGACCGCGCCGATGATCGCTCGGTAGGCGTTCTCAAGCTTCGGCGCGCGATCGGGAACTTTCTTTCCCCGTTCCATGTACGGGAAGTTGAATGTGACGACGTGGATGCCGCGCTTGGCCAGGCCCGTCGCAAACCGCACGATGAATGAAGAGAATTGGCCGGCGCCCGCTCCGTGCGCGAGCACGAGCATCGACGATGCTCGGCCGCTCTCGAGCTGATACACTTGGGCCGCCAGCCGATCGCCTTCCACCTCCACCTGGAACGGGTGACGCGATTCCATGCGCGGGCACCGGGGCTGCTCGCCAGCTCAGTGGCCTCCGCTCACGAGGTTAACCAGCATGCGCAATAGATAATCGAAGCCAGAGCGGCGGGGCTCGTCGATTGCACGACTGACCAAATCGGCCGGTAACTCTCGGCTGGACACGGCGCCAGGCGGCCGGCATTGCGCGCAGTAGATCTCGCCTTCGTACGCCCATACCTGCGCGATGCCGAGGCTCGCTGAGCAGTGCCGGCAGGTAAACGGCGCGCGGGGGTTTGGAATGCTGCTCGCCCGCTGAAGCGCCTGCGCCTGGCCCGGTCCGAGCCAGGAATCCTTGGCGGGCGCCGAAGGTTTGGGAATCTCCCATCCGCGAACAGGCCGCGGTGAGGCGTCTTCGGAACTCGGCGTTGGGCGGGCGACGCCCCTCAGCGCGTCGAACTCCCCCGCATCCAGCCAAACGCCTTCGCAGCGGACGCAAATGTCGATCGCGCATGCGGCGGTGGGAACCATGGCGAGCCTTAAGTTGCACGACGGACACTGGGCGGGTCCGCCGCCGCAGACCGCACAGCGCACCAATGCCTGGCTGATCGCATGGCCCCCGCGCCGGCAGCGCCCCGGCGCATGCTGCGCGAGCGGCAGCAACACCTTGGGGGAAGGCCGATCAGGGAAATGCTCGAGCTTGCCAGGCTCGAACCAAAGACCGCCGCAGCGCAGGCAGGTCTCGATTTCGACGCTCTGGACCGAGGTGGAACCCAGCGGCTGTCGCTCGCAAATTGGGCAGTCTCTGGGGCTCAATCCTCGCTTCCACAATTCGACTTAGGCAGCGCCGTTCGCTCGGCGCTAGATTACACCATGCCAGGAGGAATCGAAGCGTGAGCACATCCGAAGCGTCGCCGGCCCAGTCGGGCCTCGAGGGGGTGGTGGTGGCAGATACTCGCCTGAGCGAGGTGGATGGGCAGCGAGGTCACCTGATAATCGCCGGCTACAGCGTGGAAGACCTTGCCGGCCACGTGCCGTTCGAATCGGCCTGCTGGCTGCTGTGGCATGGCAAATTGCCGGACTCGCGCCAGCAGCAGGAGCTTGGGCGGGCTCTTGGCGAGGCGCGCTTGAAGGCCTTTGAAGCAATCCCGCGGCTGGGCGACGCGCTTCAGATGAGCAACGGTATGGAATCGCTGCGAGCCGCGGTGGCCCATCTGACCGCGAGCGGTTCCGACGTCATAAGCCAGTCGACGGACCTGGTGGCAGCCACCGCGGTCTTTGTCGCCGGGTGGATGCGCCAACGGGAGGGACAGACTCCGCTTCGGCCGGACCCTTCCCTCGGGCACGCGGAGGATTTCCTGCGGATGGGCCTCGGCCGCTCGCCGTCGGCGTCAGCGGTCGACGGGCTCAACACCTATCTCGTCACCGTGATCGACCACGGCATGAACGCCTCCACGCTGACTGCGCGCGTAGTTGCCTCGACGGGCTCAGACATGGTCTCCGCGGTGACCGCGGCAGTGGGGGCTCTCAAGGGGCCGTTGCACGGCGGGGCTCCGGGCCCGGTTCTCGAGATGCTGCAAAGCATTCGCTCGCCGTCGCGCGCGCGGTCCTGGCTCGAGGCCGAGCTCTCCCAGGGGCGCCGGATTATGGGCATGGGCCACCGGATCTATCGGGTCCGCGATCCCCGAGTGGCGGTGCTGGAGAAGGCGATCGAGCGCCTCGCTCGCGCCGGCCTGGCGGGCGAAAAGCTCCAGCTGGCGCGCATCGTGGAGCGCGAGGCAGAGCGACTTTTACAGGAGCGTCACCCGGAACGAGCCCTCCGGGCCAACGTTGAGTTCTACACCGCAGTTCTGCTCGACGCTATCGGCTTGCCTGCGGCGGCGTTCACGACGACGTTTGCGGTCGGCAGGGTCGCCGGATGGTGCGCTCACTTCATCGAGCAACAGAAGGTCGGCCGACTGATGAGGCCGGTCTCGCGTTACGTCGGGCCTTGGCCGGAATCGGTACCTCGCTGAGCGCAGCGACTGCGACGCATCAGCCAAAGAAGCGCTGCGCTCCAACCCAAAGCGGAGGGAAGGGCACCGGCGGTTCCGCAGCCTTTGGGACCGATGGTCGTCGGATCGATGTACTGGTCCGTGGGCGGCACAGCATCGGATCGGTAAGCGTAGCTTGCGGGCATGGTGGCGCTTTGCCCGTCCGAATTGGTGACCACCACGTCAACCATCCCGGCGGGGTGGAGCGGCGTGGTGGCGCTGATCGTCGCGCTGCTGACAGTGACGTTGGTGGCATTTGCGCCGCCGAAGCTGACCGTTGCTCCGGGCGAGAAATTGTCGCCGCTCAGCGTCACCTGTGTCCCTCCGCTCAGGGGACCAGAGCTGGGTGACAGAGTCCTAAGAACGGGCGGGACGTTGCCGTAGTTGAAAGCGGCGGCAAGGGTTGCGCTTTGCCCGTCCGGGTTTGTGACGGCGAGGTCGACGACTCCGGCGACGTGCGCAGGTGAAGTTGCGATCAAGTTGCTTTCGTCGATGACGCTCGCCGCGCTCGAAGTAGCTTCGCCGAACTGAACCAGCGCGCCCGGCTGGAAGTTCGCTCCGCTGACAGCGACCAGCGTGCCCCCTTCGATCGGTCCCGTGCTCGGGTTCACCCTGTCAACCCGCGGCGCGGCGCCGAACGTGAAAGCGCCCACCAGCGTTCCGCTCAACAAATCGGGGTTGGTAACCGCCACGTTCACGGTTCCCGCGTCGTGACTCGGGGTCACCGCAATCAATTGGGTGCTGCTGACGAAGGTGACGCTTGTCGCGGCCAGCTGTCCGAAGGAGACGGTCGCGCCCGAGGCGAAGTCGCTCCCGGTCAAGGTCACCTCCGTTCCACCCGCTTCGGGTCCGCTGGACCTGTCGAGCGATGTCAGCGAAGGCGGCGTATGGTACGTAAAACCTCCAACGATGACATCGCTGATGGTGCCGGGATCGGGCGGCTTCAAAGCCAGATTCACGCTTCCCGCGTTGTGCGGGGGAACGATTCCGGTGATCGTCGTCGAGTCCACCACGTTGATGTCTAGGCCCACGGTGGTGTCGAAATACACTCTGCAGCCTTGCTCGATGGCGGAGCCCGTCAGCGTGAAGAGCGCGCCTCCGTGAATGCTGCCGACCGTCGGAATGATCGCGTCAATGGTGAGCAACGTATAGGTGTATCCATTCGTCCTGGTCGCGACCTGACTGTCTGGATTGGTGACTGTGACATTGACCGGACCAGGCGAGCCGGCGGGCGTGGTCGCGCGGATCGACGTGCCGCTCAGCACGGTCACTCCCATGGCTGCTGTTCCACCGAACGCGACCGTCGCTCCAGCTGCGAAGTTTGTCCCGCTCAAGGTGATTACGCGCGAACCGGAAGCAGTTCCAGTGTTCGGGGTGACGCTGGTCAGCGTCGGGGTTGGGAGTCGATACGTGTACCCGCCGGCAAGCGTTGAGCTCTGAGTGTCCGGATTGGTAACCGTCACATCGACCGGGCCAAAGGCGGGGTGAGCCGGGGTTCTCGCGGTCAGCCTCGTCGAGCTGACGAAGCTCACCATGGTGGCGGAGATCCCGTCAAAATCGACCGTCGCTCCCGATTGAAAGTTTGCGCCGTCGAGCGTGACCATCGTCCCACCCGCGACTGGACCGAAAGCGGGCGTGACCATCTGAAGATCGGGGGCGGTCCCGTCTATCTGAACCAGAGCGATTAAAACACCGAGGTGCGCGAAGTTACCGATCATTGGATTCCGCCGCTGAGGTGTCCTGGAAGCGTGCCCCCGCTCGCCGCCAGAGGGGCGGACTTAAGACAGACGCGTCCGCCCTGTCAAACGGCGGTTACCGTTTGGCCCGCCGTTGCGGTTATCACGAACGCGCTTTCCTCGCGGATGCCCCATCGGCCTCGCGAAAGAGGGCGAACGCGCTCGTGTATCCATGCAGAAACGTGGACGCGCCCACCGGGCCTATCTCGCCGTTGCAGAAAAAACCACCGAGGGGAATCGGGCCCAGTTTCTCCCGGAAGAGCCCGGTGTCGTGATCGGCGCACCCAAACAAGTGGATTCCGCGCCCCAGGCAGGAGAACAGCAGCGCGCCATCGGGTTTGGCCGAGTCGCGGTACTGCGAAAGGAGGCGGGTCAAATCCTCGGTAGCGGTCTGCGAGTCGCGAAGGAGGAATTGCATCACCTGCCATTGCTTAGGCGTTGCGCCGATGGCAATCGCGCCGCTGTCGGGATCCATGCCGATGATGTTGCGCACCAAAAAGTCGCCTGGATGAAACTCCACTTCCTCGGATTTCATCTCCAGCCCTACGAAGAGAGAAGTTTGCAAGAGCGCTCGGTCCTTCGCGGGGAGCGATTCGAACAGCTGGCGAACGACGAGCAGGGGGGGCCGACCATCCAGCTCGAGCAGCACATTTCCCTCGGAGGCGGTGATCATCATCGGCGTTCCAATCGGCCGGCAGCCCTGCGCCACGATGGTGTCAATAGAGATGTTCCCGCTCATTGCGATGCCCACCACTCCGTCTCGCCAGATGCGCGAATTCAAAAAAAGCGAGCTCGAACCCGGCGCCTCACCGCCACTTGCGAGTCCTCCAATCTTCCGCGAATCCGGATAAGTCGCATCCAGGCCCGAGATCAGCGCGCTGGCGTCGAAGGTGAACGGGTCGGCGAGCAGCAGGAAGTGAGGATTCTTCGTCGGAGCAGCGCCAACGAGCGCCTTCCATGCCTCGCGATCCGCTGTTTGTGCCGGGAGCTGTTTCGAGCTGACATGAAAAGCCAGCAAGTCCACCCCTGGCAGCGAGGCTGCGGTCAGGGAAAATGCGGGGCGCTGCTCGACCTCATGTCCGGCTCCGATCACGCCGTTTGCCGAGCAGCCGACGAGGAGAGAATCGGGAAATTGGGCTGAAACGAGCTTGGGAAGCTGCTGGTAGCCATTTGCATGGTGTGGAGAGACAAAGGCAAGGACCAGATTGGCAGGGGATTGGCCCAACTCGCGCCGCACCGCGTTGCTCGCTTCGGCTGCGGCATCCTCGAGGGCTGGATTCTCAGAAATGGCCGACGCCCACTTCACGTTACTTCGATGGCACATCGCTCGCCCGCGCGCAACATCCTGAATGTAGGCAACGGTCGCGAATGGACAAAAGCAGGCGAGGAGCGCTCGAAGAGAGGTTCAACTCCGCCGCTTGCGCAGTACCAACGAAGCGCCGCGGGCGGCGAGATCCTCCGCCGCATACCTCTCAATTCCTTGGCAGGGGAGCAGTGAGGGCTGTCGCGAGATCCGCCGGGGATGCCTCGCAACGGCGTCGGAAGTTGTATTCAGATTTATCAAACGCGTCGAGTCCTGCCGAGGAACGGACGGAGCCGTTTGCGTTTCGGCTTGACATTCCAGCTGGGATGCGGGAACCGCTCCGCCATGAAAAATTTCTCCCCGCTCGGTCGCCAGTGTCTCATCGTATGTTCAATGCTACTGGTTCCCCTCCACGCGCCCCGGGCCAGCATCGGTCCCTTCGGTGGTTCCGCCACGCTGACAGCAGTGGATCCGGCGAATCCGAGCAACGTCTACGCTGCTGCGGCTGAGGGTGGATTGTACAAAAGCACCGACGGCGGCGAGACATGGGCTACCGCGGACAGCGGGCTCGGCGCGCTTTGGGTATTGGGCATTGCCATCGACCCGAGCGGCACAAGCACGATGTATCTCGCTACCGGCGGAGGCGTATACAAGAGCGGCGACGGCGCTCAGTCATGGTCAGCGATCAACAGTGGACTCCAGGGCAATACAAACATTCGAGGCATTGCCGTGGACCCGACGGATTCGAACGTCCTCTACGCCGGGGCTGAGCGCGCCGGGACATCGGGAGGCGTTTTCAAGAGCGTCGACGGTGGCGCGAGCTGGTTCGAGTCAAGTGTTGCCTTGACCAACCGCGACGTCTGGACGTTGGGCCTAGCTCCGAGCGATGCGCAGACGCTCTACGTGGGCACAGCGTTCGGCAGCGCTCCCGGACTCTTCAAGACCAGCGATGGCGCCCAATCCTGGTCACCCACCTCGCTGTCGGGCCAGATTCGCTTCGTCAGCATCGACCCGAACGACTCAAACACTGTCTATGCGGGAACACTCGGCGGCCTTCCCAGAAGCTACAAGAGCAGCGACGGCGGCGCTAGTTGGTCCGAGCTCACTCGCCTGCCGCCATACGTCTCGAGCAGCGATCTATGCGGCGGACTCCAACACGCTCTACGCCTCTTCCGGAAGTGGCGTTTTCAAGAGCACGGATGCGGGCGCGACGTGGGTCGCTAAAGGCCTCGACGGCGTCAACAACGTCACCGTCGACCCGACCAGTTCCGATATCGTCTATGCGGGCACGAGTGAGAATGGAATCCAAAAGAGCTTCGATGGTGGAGACGATTGGCAGACAAAGAACGTCGGTTTCACAAATGTGGAAATTTTTGCGCTGGTCGTCAGCCCCACCGATTCAAATACGGTCTATGCCGGCACTACGAACGGGGTGTTCAAGTCAACCGATCTGGGACGAAGCTGGGTTGCAGCGAGCGACGGCCTGACGACCGAGTACGTATATTCGAACATGGCCATCGATCTGCGAGATCCGAATACTCTCTATGTCGGCACGAACGGGGGCGGACTGTTCAAAACTGTCAATGGGGCGCAAAGCTGGGCGCACGTCGAGACCGGCGGTCATCAGACCGTGAAGTGCGTGGCGATCGATCCGAATAATTCAAACATTGTTTACAGTGGGTCGTTCGTCGGCATCTACAAGTCCCTTGATGGAGGCATAAGTTGGACCACGCTCAGCTCGTTTCCCGGCCGCGGCGCCTTCAGCATCTTGATCGATCCGAACAACTCGAACGTAGTCTACGTTGGTTCCGACTTCGGCCTCGAGAAGAGCTCCGATGGCGGGTTCAACTGGACGACCGTGTTATCCGTAGGTCTTGTTTCAGCCCTAGTCCTCGATCCGACTCAGACGAGTACGATCTACGCCGGCGGCAGCAATGGAACCATCTACAAGAGCATCAATAGCGGCGCGAGCTGGACTCCGGTTTTGAGCGAGGAGAACTCGAATGTCTACGCGCTGGCGATGGATCCCAGCGACCCGCAGACGATCTACGCGGGTTTCAGCTACGCCGGTGGCGTGTACAAAACCGTGGACGGTGGAAACACCTGGTCAGAGGCGGACTCGGGTTTGATCAGCCGATACATTCAAGCGCTGGCGGTCGATTCACAGAATCCGCAGACGCTCTATGCCGGAACGAGCGCGTTCAGCGTTTGGCAGAGCGATAACGGCGCACAGAGCTGGCACTAAAGGTCATAAGAGCGCGCGTTTAATGGCGGCTCGCTTGAATGCGCCAGAGCGGGAGCTGTTGCCCCTCGGCAACAGCCAAATCGCCGTTTGTTGTCGTCATGCAACAACTCAAAAGCTTCAGCCTGTCGTCGCAACGGCCAAAAACAAACGGTGTCTCGCTTTATGAGCCCTCCCGCAAAAGATGGCTCATAACCTAAACGCAAAATGGAGATGACAATGAATACGCAGAGCAATGAGAGTGGAATCTTTGGTTTTCTTCGCAGCCGCCGAGTCTTCCGGAAAGTGACTTCCTTCATCGCCGCGAGCGCGGCGCTGGCGATCGGCGCGTTGGCGGCGCCGGCGTGGGCGTCATCTACCTGGATCAGCTGCACGCCGGTAAACACGGCCACCTATCAGAGCCGAGTCCACGTGAAGTGCGCCGCGTCAGTTGGCGGGGTCAGCTACTTCGCGGCCTCGACCTCCGACTGGGCGTACGTGGCGCGCATTCTCAGCATCGGCGAATCAGCGCTGCTGGGCGGCAGGACGCTGGACATCCTCTACGATCCAGCTGACTTGAGCGGCGCGTCGATCGGTTGCGCGACCGTTGATTGCCGCCTGATCCAGGGAATTGCAATTCGATAATCACAGTCAAGGGAGGGTTACGGAGATGAGAATTGCCTTGGCCATCGGGGCGCTGGCGCTATTGCTCCCCGGAGCTTCGCGAGCGGGCGTGTACTGGCAGAACGGCGTGCGGTCGTCGTCCATCAGCGTCTGTTTTGTCGGGGACGCAGTCACTTCCCGCCCGGCTCGCGTGCAGCAGGTGATCAGCTTCATCCGGGAATAC
>Ga0126379_10000237_pt1 | contig 29342 bp, 22 predicted proteins | sample PanSoiMetPlot_24_FD_92640 | JGI IMG/M metagenome (GOLD analysis project Ga0126379, IMG submission 92640) | Tropical forest soil microbial communities from Panama - MetaG Plot_24 | ecosystem: Environmental > Terrestrial > Soil > Tropical forest > Bulk soil | place: Panama | collected 2016-02-17
AGGGGCGAACGAGAAGCCTCAAAGGTGCGGGGGGGGGTTGGGGCCGGACACTCGTGTTGGGTCGCGCACTCTAAGAGATTCGGGCAAATGCCCACAACGCAAAAGCGCAGGGAAAAATTCAGCGCGCAAGGAAGTATCAGGTGGGTTGCACCTGCCCGCCGAAGAGCCGCAACCGGCGAGGCATCGACTGGGCGAGCGCCTCGTTGTGGGTGACGACAATCGCCGCGATCCCCAGGTCGCGGTTGACCTCGCGCAAAAGCTGATGAATCCCCTCTCCGGTCTGGGGATCGAGGTTGCCGGTGGGCTCGTCTGCCAGCAAGAGCGCCGGGCGGAGCATCAGGGCTCGGGCAAGCGCCACCCGCTGCGCCTCGCCTCCGGACAGCTCGCCCGGCCGATGATCCACCCGCGCCGCCAGCTCCACCCTGTCGAGCAGATCCCGCGCGTAGCCGAGCGCCTTCGCGCGGTCCTGGCGCTGGATCAGCGCGGGCATCGCCACGTTCTCCAAGGCGGTGAACTCTGGAAGCAGATAGTGATTTTGAAAGACGAAGCCGATCGTCCGATTGCGAAAGTCGGCAATCGCCGCCTCGCCGCGCTCCAAGATGGAGACCCCGCGGAAGAGAATGCGCCCTGCAGCCGGGGCGTCGAGCGTTCCCAGCACGTGCAAAAGGGTGCTCTTGCCCGCGCCCGAAGCGCCCACCAAGGAGACCAGCTCGCCCTCCTCGATGTCCAGGGAGACTCCGCGCAAAACGTCTATCCGCTTGCCGTGCAGAAAGTAGCTCTTGAAGACGTCGCGCACCTCGAGCAAGGCCATCGCTACTCCGACTTGAGCCCTTCCACCGGCTCGACCTGCGAAGCTTTGAGCGCCGGGTACACCGACGCGAGATAGGTGACGAGAATGGCGATCACCACCGAGATCGCGGTTTGTAGCGGCTCGATCCGCACCGGAAGCGCGGGGATATAATAGACCTGCGGGTCCAGCTTGATGCCCACCCTTTCGATGAAGAGGCACCAGGCGACGCCGGAGAAGAGCCCGAGCAGCCCGCCGGCGCAGCCGATCTGCAGGCCCTCGGCGAGGAAGATCTTCACGATTCCGCCGTCCGGAACACCGAGCGCCTTGAGGACGGAAATCTCCTTGCGCTTCTCGAGCACGAGCATGATGACGGTGGCGATGATCAGCCCGGCCGCCACGATGACGATGATGGTGAGGATGATCCCCATCACCAACTTCTCCAGCCTGAGCGCAGAGAACAGGTTCTGGTTCATCGCTCCCCAGTCCTTGGCTTTGTAAGGGTAGCCTTCGAGGGTGTCGACAATCGCCGTGGCGATGCGCCGGGCGTCGTCGATGTCCGCCACCTTGACGTCGATGCCGGTCACGCCCTCCACGTTGAAAAACTTCTGCGCCTCGTGCAGCTCGATGTAAGCGAATTTGAGATCGTACTCGTACATCCCGGAGTAGGCGAGGCCTGCCACCCGAAACGGGCGGCTCTTGGGCACCGGTCCCTGAGGACCGAGCTCCCCTCCGAGCGGCGCGACGACGTTCACCCGATCGCCGACGAAGAGGTGCAGCTTGGCGGACATTTCGGTACCGAGGATGATGCCCGGCAGCACGCGCTCGGCATTCCGGGGCGCCGAAGGCTCGATGATCGCCACGTCTTCGGGCGGGCGTTGCCGTCCCTCGGTGCGGCTGGTCAGCCGGGCGCTCACTCCTTCGGCGCCGAACCTCATGGCCGAGATGTTCTCCGGGTGAGCCAAGTTGTCGAGCGAGCCGCCGGGCAGGATGTTCTTCCGCAGATCGGTCACCTCTCCCACCGTGGCCGGATCGATCCCCTTCACCACCAGTCCGCCGCCGGTATCCCGGTCCGAGGTCACCATCACTTCGCCAAGGACGAACGGAGTGGTCGCCACCACGCCCTTCACCGCACGGATCTTCTGCATCACCTCCGGGTATTCGGTGAACGAGTCCGAGTACTTGCTCACGAAGATGTGCGCGTTGGTTCCGAGGATCTTCTGCTGGAGGTCCACTTCGAAGCCGCTCATCACCGAAAGGACGATGATGAGCGCCATCACCCCCACCCCGACCCCGCCGACCGAAAGCGCGGTCATCATCGCGGTGGGGGAATGCTCCTCCGTCCTCAGCCGGTCTAGGGCTTCGCTCGCCTTGAGCGGATCGCTCATCCCCAGAGCGCGGATGCGGGTTCGCTCCACCGCCGCGTCCGCGGCGCGGACCATGGCGTAGATGATCAGCGGCGGGACGATCCCCAGAAGCAGCACCACCAATAGGCCGAGAAGAAGCCGCGGCTTAAAGACGGCGGCGTGGCGGCGGGCGACGAAAAGCTCGAATCCGGTGCGAAGGTCGACCCTGCCGCTGCTGGTAGCGATGAAGCCGGCGGTAATTCCGAAGACCATCCAGAGCGCCAGGCCAAGGAAGACCAGCCAATAACCGAGCTCGGGCCGGCCGATCAGGCCCGCCACGTAGGTGACCTCGCGCAGCCGATAACCGAAGCGAAGCTCCAACAGGGAGCTGCTGGATAACGCGGTGAGGCCGATCGGAATCGGCAGGCCGAAGTAGAAGATGCCCACCGTCGCCTCGGGCACGGATAGCCGCCGGGCCCGGGAAGCGCCGATGAATCCCGCGGCGAAGGCGACCGCGAATCCAGCCAGCAAAGCGATGGCGAACGCGCTGATCGGCGAGGCGCGAAGGAGGCCGTCCCGGGCGGCGCCGCCCCGGCCCACTCCCGCCACCAGCGCGGTGTGCAAGAGGATCAGCGTCAGCTCGGCGAGGAGCATGCCGCCGCCGTAAGCGAGAAGCGTTCCCCAGTAGAAGTCGGTGTAACGCGCCAGCGGCGGATAGAGGGCAGCGCCGCGCGCCTCGCTCGGCGGTGATGGGCTGGCGGTGGTCCGCCGGATCCCCAAGGCGATGAGAGCCCAGCCCAACGCCCAGAGCGCCACTCCGGTTGCGAAAAGCGGCAGCTGCGAAAAGATCGCCGAGCGATTGCGCAAAGGGTCGAGCACGGCGGCAAACCCCTTGAGCACGGACACCAGCGGACCCCAGCCGAAGGCGATCAGGGCCAGCTCGCCGGCCGCGGCGCGCACAGCGCCAGCCCTGATCAGCGCGGTGGCGAGGAGCGCCCCCCCGGCGAGGGCAACCAAGCCGCCGGTCCACACGTATCCCCAGCGATAGGCAGTCTGTCGTTCGGCGATCACGGCACGATTCACTTCGGCAACGGCTTGAGCAGCGGGAAGAGAATCACATCGCGGATCGACGGCGCGTTGGCGAAGAGCATCAGCAGCCGGTCGATCCCGATTCCTTCTCCGGCGGTGGGCGGCATGCCGTGCTCGAGCGCCCGGATGTAGTCCTCGTCGTAGTCCATCGTCTCCTGCAGGCCGCGCCGCTTCGCCTCCACCTGCGCCAAAAAACGCTCGCGCTGGTCGAGCGGATCATTGAGCTCGGAGAAGGCGTTGGCGATCTCTCTGCCTGCGACGAACAGCTCGAAGCGATCCGCCATTTCCGGGCGCTCGTCGTTTCGGCGGGCCAGCGGGCTGACCGCGCTGGGGAAGTGGGTGACGAACGTCGGTTGGACGAGCGTGTGCTCCACTCGCCGCTCGAAGAGCGCGCCGATCAGCTCCCCGTGGGAAAGCTGCTCGAGCTGGGCTCGGTCAGCGGGGCTTTGCGCTGAGGCCAAAAGCTCGCGCCGCAAACGCTCCGGGTCATCGAGATCCTTTGCGCTCAAGCCCGGCGCCCGCTCGAGAATAGCCTCCGCCATCGAAATGCGCCTCCACCCCGGGGTGAATTGGATGAGCTGCCCTTGATAGTCGAACGACAGCGAGCCCAGCACCTGCTGCGCCGCCTGCGAGAGCATCTGCTCGGTGAGCTCGATCAGATCGCGATAAGTGGCGTAGGCCTGGTAAAACTCGAGCATGGTGAACTCGGGGTTGTGCTTGGTACTGATCCCCTCGTTGCGAAAGTTGCGGTTGATCTCGTAGACGCGCTCCAGGCCGCCCACCACCAACCTCTTGAGGTAGAGCTCGGGGGCGATCCGCATGTACAGGTCGAGGTCGAGCGCGTTGTGATGGGTGGTGAAAGGGCGGGCGACCGCGCCGCTCACCAGCGTGTGCATCATCGGCGTTTCCACCTCGATGAAGCCCCGCGCCTCGAGAAACTGCCGAAGGAAGCGCGTCAGCTCGAAGCGTTGGAGAAACGCTTTCTTCACCTGGGGGTTGGAGATGAGATCCAGGTAACGCTGGCGGTAGCGCGTCTCGAGGTCGACCAGACCATGCCACTTCTCCGGAAGCGGCCTGAGCGCCTTGGTGAGCGGAACCATGCGGGACGCGGCGATGGTCAGCTCGCCGCTCTTCGAACGAAATGGCTTGCCCTTGATGGCGATGAAATCGCCGACATCGACGAGCTTGAAGAGCTCGTAGGCGGCGCCGAGCGCGTCTTGTTTGAGGTGGACCTGGATCTCTCCCGACCGATCCCTCAACTTGAGGAACGCGGCCTTGCCGAATGAGCGAATCGCCATCACCCGGCCGGCGACCTCGTACTCCTCGGCGTTTTTTTCGAGCTCATCCGCGCTCTGGCTTCCGTGCTTCTCCACAATGTCGGCGGCGAGATCCTTGGGCCGATACCCACTGCTCCAAGGATTGACACCGTGCTCACGCCACTTGCGGGCCTTCTCCAGCCGCGAGGCGTAGATCTCCTGCTCCTTGCTGTGCAGGTCGGCTTCTTCGGGCGGGCGACTCATCTAAGGAGCGCGGCAGGCTAACACCGCGCCACCCGGTGGAACTTAGGTTTCCCGCCGCAGTTTTTCAAAAAGTCCGCATCCAAAAGGCACCGCTATTCGGGCAGCGCTCGGCTCGGGTTCTTCACCCCCAGCAGCTCGGCGGTGATGAGCTCCTCGAGGTCTCCATCCAGCACCGCATCGACGTTCCCCTTCTCGACCCCGGTGCGATGATCCTTCACCAACCGGTAGGGGGCGAGCACGTAGCTTCGGATTTGCGAGCCGAACTCGATGTCCTTCTTCTTTGCTTCCACCTCCTGCCGCTCCGTCTCGCGCTTCTTGAGCTCCTCCTCGTGGAGACGCGAGCGGAGGATTTTCCAGGCCACGTCGCGGTTCGCGTGCTGGGAGCGCTCGTTCTGGACGGCGACGGTGATGCCGGTGGGCAGGTGGGTTAAGCGGACGGCGGAAGACGTCTTGTTGACCTTCTGACCGCCCGCGCCGGAAGCCCGGAAGACATCCACCCGAACGTCCTTTTCCGGAATGTCGATCCGGATTTTCTCGTCCAGCTCCGGCCAGACGTAAACCGCGGCGAACGCGGTGTGACGGCGGGCATTGGCGTCGAAGGGACTGATGCGCACCAGGCGGTGAACGCCGTTTTCCGCCTTGAGAAAACCGTAGGCGTATTCACCCTGAACTGACAGCGTGGCGTTCTTGAGGCCCGCCTCCTCCCCGGCGACGTAGTCGGTGACCTCCACCCGCCATCCCTTGCGCTCGCAAAAGCGGGTGTACATCCGAAGCAGCATCGACGCCCAGTCCATCGAGTCGGTGCCGCCGGCGCCGGCGTTGATCGTCAGATAGCAATTGTTCTGGTCGTTCTCTCCCCCGAGCATGCGACCAAGCTCGAGCGAGGCGATGCTCTTGTCTACCTCGTCGAGAGCGGCGCTCGCTTCCTTCGCGGCGGACGCATCGCTCTCCTCGGCGGCCAAGGCAGCGAGAACCTGGCCGTCCTCGAGCTGGCGCTCGGTCTTCTCCATCAGGGCCACGGTCGACTCGAGCCCGGCCTTCTCCTTGAGCATTTCCTGGGCGCGGACGTTGTCGCTCCAGAAATTTGGCTGGGCCGCGTCGCGCTCGATCAGCGCGATTCGGGACCGCTTTCGGTCGAGGTCAAAGATGCCCCCGGAGCGCCTCCAGGCGCGCGCGCAGCTGGCTGATGCGTTCGGATTGGTCGACGGGCATCGGGGCCTTTCGGGGAGTTTATGCTACCATCCCTCGCCTGCCGAGCAGCTTCTTTTCCCGCGCGGCCATTTCCTGCGCCTGGGCTCGGCTCGCATGCTCATAACCGAGCAGATGTAATAGGCCGTGCGCCAAGTAGCGGTCGAGCTCCGCCTCGACGCTGCCGCCGCTCGCTTTTGCCCGCCTCTGGGCGGTCTCATAAGAGATGACGATGTCGCCCAGCACGCTACTGGGGCCAGGCGCATCGCCGGTTGGAAAGCTGAGCACGTCGGTGGCGGCATCCTTTCGGCGCCAGCGGCGGTTGAGCTGCCGAATCGAGCTGTCTCCCACGAGGAGGACCGACAGCTCGCAGCCGCGCATGGCGAGGCGCCTTAAGAATCGCCGGGCGGTCCGGGCCAGCGCCAAACCGCTCCGACGCGCGCGCGCATAGCGCACCTGGACGACGACCTGATTTGCTCGGGGTGAGCGCCGGCGTTGTCCCACGGATTTAGGCCGGGCGGCCCACTTTGGCTGCGGGGTTTTTACCGCCGATGACGACGCTGACCGGCCTGCTCGGCTCGCTCGGACGGCTGGCCCCGCCGGCGTCCTGTGGCCGCGCGCGGTAGATCCCGTCCAGCGTGCGCACGAAGGCGCCGGCGATCAGGTTCAACTCACGAAGCGTCAAGTCGCAGTCGTCGAGCTGTCCTTCCGAGAAGATCTGGTTGATCCATTGACCGACCGACGCCTTGAGATTCTCGGCTGACGGATCCGCCAGTGACTTCGAGCTCGCCTCCACCACGTCGGCGAGCATCACCAGCGCCGCCTCGCAAAACTGCGGCTTGGGCCCTGGATAACGGTACAGAGCTTCGTCGATCGGCGAGGGATTCTCCTTGCCCTCCTGCTCCTTGAGCGCCTTTTGATGGAAGTATTCGACCAGCCGCGTGCCGTGATGCTGGGGAATGGCGTCCGCCACCAGCTTGGGCAGCTTGTACTGCCTGGCCATCTCCATTCCTTCGGTGACGTGGCGCTTGATGATGACCGCGCTCATCGCCGGGGCGAGCGCGTCATGCCGATTCTCCCCCCTCTGGTTCTCCCCAAAGTAGAGCGGGTTACGCCCCTTGCCGATGTCGTGGTAATAGGCGCAGCTTCGCGCCAGCAGCGGGTCGGCCCCGATCGCCTCCGCCGCCGCTTCGACCAGGCTGCCGATGATGATCGAGTGGTGGTAGGTACCAGGCGCCTGGACGATCAGCTCCTTGAGCGCCGGATGATTGAGATTCGCCAGCTCGAGCAGCTTGAGGTCGGAAGCGTAGCCGAAGGCAGCCTCGAGGACGGGGGTCAGCGCAAGGAGGATCAGGGGAATCGCGATCGAGTTGCCTGCGAAAGCGAAGCCGGCGGTGATCAGCGCTTCGTTGGAGAGGCCCTTGCCTTCCGCCAGCCCGAACAAGAGGACGGTGGGGATGCTGACCAACCCAACCGAAAGCCCCGCCTTGAGGATTCCCACCCGGTCCCTGGCGCGCGCGATGCGGTCGGCGCCGATCAGCGAGCTGGCCAGCGCCTGGACGCAGAAGGGCAACGAGTTGCCCAGCATTATCCCGGCGAGCGCAGCCAGGACGATCGCAAAAAAGAGAGCCAGCTCTTGGTTGACGAGGAACCTCACCAGCATCGCTCCCGCCGCCACCGGTATGGCGTAGTAGAGCGCCTCGGCGGGAATCCGGGCGAATTTGTCGTGGAGAGCATCCGCGCCGGTCACCGCTAGTCGGATGAGCCAGAGGGTGGCGATGAGTAAGCAGGCCAGCAGCAGCGCATCCTTGCGCGAGGGACGGAAGCGCCGGAACGCCGCTCGATGAAAGGCGTACGCCGACGCGACCAGCAAAGCGATCAGGCCCGCCCCGCCGAGCTGGATCTCGAAGAAATCCCGCCGATCGCTGTGGGCTCGCATCGCGTCAAAGATCGCCAGGTGGCTCTCGTCGATCAGCTCGCCATCGCTGATCACCTTTTGGCCCTTCTTCACCTGAATGAGGACGTCCTTGACGCCGGCGGCGGCCTGGTTTCTGCGCGCCTCCGTCTCGGCGATATTCACCGTGAGGTTAGGTCGGATTTGACGTTTCACCAGCCGGAGCACCGCGCGGCGCAAAGTGCTCGGCGAGTCAGAAAGAAAATACCCGGGGATCGACGCAAAGCGGTCCAGCTCCGCCTTGGTCTCCTGGACGTCGTTCACGATCGGCGGCGCAACCGAGCTCACCTGCTCGCCCCCGCTGCCCAGTGACCGGACGGTGATCCCCTGCCCGCCCCACTGCGACAGCTCGTCGCGCAGGGTGGCCACCGGCCCGTGGTAGGCACGCTCGATGAGGGAGATCGCCGCCAGCTCGGCCTTGAGCGGGAAGCGCGCGGCGACCAGTGCTTGGAAGTCTTCATCCTCTATGGGAAAGAGCTTGCGCTCGAACGAGCGGCGCTCGGCCCACAAGCGGCTCGCGAGCATCTCATCGTCCACCGCCTCCGGCCGCCGTTTTTTCTTGCCCGCCGTCGATTCCTGATCCGCCGGACTCGAGCCCGGCGCGTTCTGCGCCGACTCCCGCTCGAGGTTGGCGAGGAAGTCTCGCATCCCGGCGAAGGCCTCGTGGATCGAAGCCCGGAGATCTCCAACCAGCGCCGGGTTGTAGTCGTAGACTGGGCGCACCGCGCTTCTGGCTTCCTGGCGCCGCTGCTCGGTCAGCGTCTGGTTGACCAGCTGATAATCCCGCCCTGCCTTGAAGCCGGTGGGTAAGGTGGAGTGAAAGGGCTTTCCAACGTCCTCGCGGCTGAATTCGGGAATCTGCTGAGTGTAGAGAGTGGGCGAGATGACGAAGGCGCCGACGGTGGAGACTAGGAGCAAGAGCCCCGCGTGCACCGCCGCGCCACTGAACCGGCGCGCGACAGGCCCGAGAGGCGATAACCCGCGCAAGCCGGCCCTACCGTCCGGCGCGCTCTCGTTCTGCTGCTCAGGCATCCAGACAGACCCTACGGGCGTCCGCCGGACGTTTCAAGAGCTCGCTCGTAGGAGCAAAGCGCAGTCCGCGGCTTCGTTCTTTCCTTCAACTACTTCGAGCCCTCGGTGGGCATCTCGGCGGGTCGCGCCGAGCCGCCGTCATTGGACGCGTACGCTCGAATCACCTCCTGAACCAAGGGGTGGCGCACCACATCGACCTCGCTGAAGTGGGCAAAGGCGATCCCTTCGATGTTGCGCAAAATCTCACTGGCGTGGATGAGGCCCGAGGTGCGACCGGTGGGCAGGTCCACCTGAGTGACGTCCCCGGTAATCACCGCCTTGCTGTTGAAGCCCAGCCGGGTGAGGAACATCTTCATCTGCTCGATGGTGGTGTTTTGGGCCTCGTCGAGAATGACGAACGCGTCGTTGAGCGTGCGGCCGCGCATGAAGGCAAGCGGCGCCACCTCGATCGCGCCTTGATCCAAGAGGTGACCAGCACGATCGCCGTCCAACATGTCGTGCAAAGCATCGTAGAGCGGGCGCAGATAGGGGTTTACCTTCTCGGCCAGGTCACCCGGTAAAAAGCCGAGCTTCTCGCCCGCCTCGACCGCCGGCCGGGCGAGGATGATTCGCTTGCAGCGGCGCTCTTGAAGGGATGCCACCGCCATCGCCATGGCCAGGTACGTCTTTCCGGTGCCCGCCGGACCGATGGCAAAGACGATGTCGTGTGCCCGGATGGCGTCCACGTACCGCTTTTGGCCGATGCTCTTTGGCACCACCTGGCGATTGCCGGAACGAGTGAAGACCGGGCCAACGAAGACCTCTTGGAGATGCGCGAGATTCGGCGAGCCGCGGCCAAGCACCTTGATCGCCTGTTCGACATCCTCGCGGTACACCGATCTGCCTCCGCGGATGAGGTTCCCCAGCTCCTCGACCAGCTTCACCGCGAGGGCCAAGGCCTCCGGCGAGCCAGTCAAGTGCAGCTCGCTCCCCCTCTGGCCGACGCGAACGCCCAACCGACGCTCGATGATTTTCAGGTTTTCGTTCTGACCACCGCCCAGGGTTCGAGCGACGTCGTTGTCACCCAGATCGACCTTGGCGGTGGATGCAAGCCCCTTCTCTACGCTGTATGGCCGCAACTCGTTTCGTTCCTCCTAGAGCTTCACTTGCAACCGCAAGCCGCCGCTCGCCAGCCGGTCACCTTAGCGCAATGGGGGTAACAGGATGAAGTCACCATTCTGCAACTTCCGGTAGTAATAACTTTCGTGCCAGGGGAAGTGAAGATCGTCCGGGGCCAAAAGACCTACCTCCACCAGGGTTCCGAGCTGCTCCGGAGTGGGGCCCCGCTCCAGGCGGTATAGCTCGAGCGCGCTGCGTATCCGCCGCAGCTGCGCGGTGGAGATGACGCGCTGGGCCGCCGGGTCCACGTACTGCGACGTGGAGGTGCCCTTGATTGGCGCGGTGTGCAGATTCAACCGAGGCACGATGATGAAGGCGACGCCGGCCAGAACGCCGCCGGTGAGCATGACGCGCGCGGCCCGGTTGAAAAGGCTTGCGGGTACCGAGCGACCCACGTCGTGGACCCGGACGCGCCCGGCCACCGGAACGACGCGCAGGTACTCGAGATTGACCAGTTTGCAAAGAGCCTTGCACGCCTCGAACTCGCCCAGGCAAGACAGGTCAATCAGCTTGCGGACGTCGCGATGCGGTGTCGCCAGCTCGTACATCAGGTGTTCTTCTTGGCCGAGGCTCTGTAATTCGGCGGCAAATGGATCCTCGAAACCCGGCCCATCCTGCCCGGCGACGGTGGCCGGCGGCAGCTCTTTGAGCCGTTCGAACGTCATCTCGTAGTTGCTGATTCGCTTTCGAACGAGCGGCCACTCGTCGATCATTCGAAAGCCTTCCATCAGCACCGATTCGGCGCGAAGCGGGGTAATGGGCTCGGCGCCCAGCTCCACTTCGCCCGGCTCGAACTCGTACGTCCCGCTCTTCCAGGTAAAGAGGCGGTAGAGGGTTTCAGTGGCTTGAAGCTGACGCATCTGCGCCAGCTTTTCCTCGCTCACCACCCGGCCGGCGACCAGGACATCCCCAATCCGCTGGAGCGTCCGCTTCTGCATCTCGAGCGCCTGATCGAGCTGCTGCTGGGTGATAAGCTCCGCTCGTACCAGCAGATTTCCCAGCAAGTCCTTCTTCTTCTTGAAGGCGCTCTCCACCACGACGATGTTTCCATCGCGAAAGCCGAGGCTCACCTCCGCATCCTGGGCCTTGAGGACCAGCGTGCCGCTTTTTTGCTGCTGAGCAATCAGCTGCAGAATGTCGGCGATGCCGAAGTCTTTGAGGGTTCCGCGAAGCGCCATGGTGCCTTACGACTGCTGCTTGTAGAGCCCTCGCAGCGAGAGCAGGTACACGGCGATCATCGCCGTGGCAAAGAGGGCGAGGTGGCCGAACAGCGGTTCGGTCCCGTACGGGTAACGGACCACGCCGTGCCGGCAGACAATGCTGAACAGGGCGAGCGAAAAAAAGAAGGCATGGAGGGCGCCGCGCACCGGCAGGCCGGAGAAGACGTGGCCGGCCCCGCAGCAGAGAAGGCCGACGGCGTAGGTCAGCTTTTCCTGCTCCGCCCGGTACTGCGCCACCTCGATTTGCTTTCGTATCTTGACCGCCGGCTCCACCACGTTTTTCCGGGCAAAGACGTTGACGCACTGCTGGCACAGGGCGCTGCCGACGCTAAGCTCCGGATCGCAGCGGCGGCACACTGCCCGCCCACAGCGCGCGCACGCGCTCGAAGCGATCGGCCGGCGAATCAGCGCGCCCAACCCGCTGACGGCGAAGGCAAAAGCCATGGGGTAAAGCCAGGCGACCGAAGGATCCACATTCCCGAGAAGCTGCAGCGACAGCTGTGATTGGACTTGGGCGTCGCGCTCGGCGGGATCGACGAGCCGTTCGATCTCTAGGGTCGAAAGGCCCGGGCTGAGCAGGGCCCGGTTGAGCGCCGTTTCCCGCGCGGCGAGCGTTGGCGCGAGCAGCGAGGGTTCAAGCCGCTGGGCCACATCTCCCACCGTCTGCGCCCGCTGGGTGTCGGCGGCGGCCGCTTCGACCGAGCCCGCGGCTGTCGCTCGACGCGTGTAGAGGATGGCGAGGTTGTAGAAAGGAGCTACCAAGGATGGATCGACGGAGCTCGCTGTGGTGTAGGACTGGGCGGCCCCCTCCGCGTCTGCCTTGCCGAGCAGCGCGTTGCCGAGATTCGTGAGCAGGCGCGGCTCGTTGCTTCGCTTCGCCGCCGCCAGCTCGAGGTGCGCGATGGCCGCGTCCAGCTGCCCGCGGCGAAGCTCGTAGCGACCCAAGGCCAAGAGCTCCTCGAACTGTGCGCTCTTGTCCGCGGCGCGCCGGCGGATTACCGCCGCCGAGGGCGCCGCCTCGGTGCCGCCTCGCTCCAGTTGGTAGACGTCCTCAGCGACGGTGCCGGGGAAAGTCGAAGCCGAGGCGATCCAACCCGCCCCTACCGGGGCGAGCGAAACGAGCGCCACGAGAATGATGGCCACGACGCGCTCGCGCATCGAAATGTACACCGCTGTTGCGGCGAAGAGCACCAACAGCACCGGCATCGGCCCCAAGCGCAGGACGACCGGCAGGCCCAACAGGACGAAGACAAAGACGGCGGACTGCCAGCGCATCGTCGCTTTGGGAAACAGGTGGTGGAAGTCATGCAGCAGCTGGCGCACCTCGCGCAAAAACAGCACGCCGATCACTGCCGCGGCGGTCGCGAGCAGGGCGAGAAGAGCGCAAATACCCAGATCGGCCAGAGCGGCCCGGCGGTAGCGGGGATCCGTCCAGAGGCATCGCACCGAGTGCGCGAGCGACGAGACGTACCGGGAAACGTCCGCCGGATCGGCGAATGCGTAGGCACGAGCCAATGTGAAATGGCTGAGAGGAAGGTCGGGGGCAAGCTCCACCGCCGCGCTCGCCAATGTCACCGCGCCCATCGCGTCGTTTAAGGTCACCTTCGCTTCGGCCGCGCGGGCGAATCCGATCGCGAAGGCGTCGAGGTCGGCAATTCCCAGATCGCCTTTGAGCGCAAGCAGCTCCCCCTGGGCTTCTTCGGCGAGCTTGGCATCGGGGTCGTGAATGCCCTTCTGCCACCGACGCCAAGCGGCAAACAGATCCTTATCCGTGGCGGTGGGCGCGAGGAGCGGCTTGGGCCGGCGCTCGGAGGCGGGCTGAGCGGCGGGCGCGAGGAGCGGCTTGGCTCGGTGCTCGGAGGCGGGCTCGGCGGCGGGTGCGACGGGCAAGGGCACGGGCATGCCGGCATCGGCCATCGACGAGCGGCGTACGGGCCTGACTTCATCGATCGGCGTGGGCGCCTCGACCTGACCCGGCGCCGGCGCTGCAAGCGTGGTGGTAAGCACCGCGCCCACCAGCAGGGCGTGTCGGAATGGGGGCCGCACGAGTCCTGTCCAATGATAGAGGACCCCTTCGGTGCGACAGAAGGCGCCACACCCGGCGCCGGCGTAGGAGCAGGTGATGAATTCAGACGCGGGTGCCGCCGTGGCGCGGCTGGTGGAAATCATGGAGCGCTTGCGCGCCGAGGGCGGCTGCCCCTGGGACCGAGAACAGGATCTGCGATCGCTGCGCCCCTACCTCCTAGAAGAGGCTTTCGAGGTTTTGGAGGAAATGGATCGGGTGGTGAACGGAGGACCGTGGTCGGCCTTGTGCGAAGAGCTGGGGGACCTTCTTTTCCAAATCGTTTTTCATGCGCAACTGGCCAGCGAGCAGGGTCAGTTCGAAATGGCGGACGTCGCTCGCGCGATCGCCGAGAAGATCGAACGCCGCCATCCGCATGTCTTTGGAGAAGCCAAAGTGGGCAGCACTTCCGAGGTGCTGGCCAACTGGGCTCGCCTGAAGGCGGAAGAAAAGCGCAAGAGGACGGGGCGCGTCGGCTCGGTGCTGGATGGAGTGCCCGCTGCGGCGCCCGCGCTGCTGCGCGCCGAGCGGCTCACCGAAAAGGCTTCGCAGGTTGGGTTCGACTGGCCAAGCCTCGCCGGAGTACGGGCCAAGCTGGACGAGGAGCTGGCCGAGCTCGACCGAGCGATCGAAAGCCGCAAGCGCGCCGCCATCGAGCACGAGCTCGGCGACGTGCTCTTTTCCCTCGCCAACCTAGCCCGCTTCTTGCGCACGCCCGGTGAAGATGCGTTGAGAGAGGCGAATCGCCGCTTCGTGCGGCGATTTCACCGCGTCGAAGCGGCGCTTCGCGCGGAGGGAATTTCACCCGCCGAGGCATCGCTCGAGCGCATGGAACGGGAATGGGAAACCGCCAAGCGCGAGGAGGCTGAGCGCACCTCGAAGGCAACCTCGGTTGATCCCTAGCGATTGGTTCGTACGTAAACGTTCTCCACAAACATTGTGAAGAATCTGCGGAGAACATTGTGGAAGACGCGGTGGCGATCAGTCGAGCGGGAGATCGCCCAGGCGGCCATGCTGATCGCTTCGGCGGATTCCTTTCCGCCGCAGGCACGGCAGCTTAGGACGAGAGCAGCGCCGAGTTTTCCACAGCCCTGCGCAGCGTGCGCGGTGCTTGACGCGGTTTCGTTGCCGCTGTAGTAGCCAGGCGCCCTGGTGACCGGTGGGCGTGGAGTCCGTCGTGGCAAACACTAAGTCCGCTCAAAAGCGAAATCGACAGGCGCAGAAGCGCCGATTGCGAAACGCGTCGGTGAGAACCGCCGTCCGCTCGGCGGTGAAGCGGGTGCGCGAGGCGATCGCGGCCCACGACGCGGGCAAGGCCGCCGAGGCGCTTCGCGAAGCGACGCGCACACTCGGCAAGGCGGCATCGAAGGGCGTCCTCCACCCGCGAAACGCCGCCCGCCGGATCGCGCGACTCGCCCATGCTCTGTCCAACCGCGCCGGTCGAGCTCCAGCAAATCCTTCTTAGGTTCTGACCCCAACCTGCTCTAGGGCCGGGCGAAGAGATTCCCACACGCTGTCGATTCGCTGAACCAGCGGCGAGCGGCGCGTTCCAACGCCCAAATCAAAACTTCGGCTGCTGCCGTCTCGCATGATGAGCACCAACGCATAGCGACCTTGCAGAAAGCACGCCGCGACCGCGAGCAGTGCAAGCGCGATGAAGACAGCACGCATTGCCAAGGCGGTGGCGAGCAGCAGCCCCACGCACGCCAACGCCCCGATGGCAAGGCTTTCCCACACCGGACGGCTGAGCAAGCAGACGCGCTCGATTCGCGCAAGCTCGGTTACCACCGGGCGGCCCGAGCGCGGCCTCCATTCCAGCTGCTTCGAGGACAAGAGGATCCGCCGCTGAAGGCCCAGGTCCGCCTCGAGAAAGGGCTCGTCAGGCGACGACAAAGTTGATCAGCCGCTTGGGAACGAAGACCACCTTGCGCACGCTCTTGCCGGCAAGGCTCGCCCGCACTTTGTCGTCCGCCTCCGCGGCGGCGCGGACTTCCGCTTCGCCAGAGTCCGCCGCGACCCGAATTTCGGTGCGCAGTTTGCCGTTGACCTGGACCGCGTAGGGGAGGATCTCGTCAATCACCAGCGCCGGATCAAATTGCGGCCAAGGCTGATCGGCGACCAGCGCCCGGTATCCGTAGGCTTCGGAGATCTCCTCGGCCAGATGCGGCGCGAACGGACTGAGCACGATGGTAAGGATGTGAATGGCCTCGGCCATCGCCGCGCGCTCGGCGGCGCTCTCGACACGATCGACCAGATAGAGGGCGTTGACGAACTCCATAATCCCGGCGATCGCCGTGTTGAAGGAGAGCCGCTCGATCGCCTCGCCCACCCGCTTGAGGCACTTGTGAGACGCCCGTCGAATCCGTAGCGCGCCGGGCTCGGCGCCTCCGTCCTGAGTCGCCCCGGCGACCTTGGGCTGATGCTCCGCCGCCAGCGTCCAGACACGCCTCAAAAAGCGGTTCGCCCCCTCCACCTGCTCGTCGGACCAGTCGATGTCCCGCTCCGGCGGTCCGGCGAAGAGCACGTAGGTGCGCGCGGTGTCAGCGCCGAAGCGCTCCGCCAGGGGCGAAGGAGCGATGACGTTTCCCCAGCGCTTGGACATCTTGCGCCCGTCGGGCCCGTTGACGATCCCTTGAGTCACCAAGCGCTGGACGGGCTCATCGGCCGGGGTCAGCCCCAGCTCTTTCATCACCCGACTCCAGAAGCGGAAATACAGAAGGTGCATGACCGCGTGCTCGGGGCCCCCGATATAGATGTCCACCGGCAGCCAGCGGCGAGCCTGGCCGGGGTCGAACGGCGCCAGCGAGTAGTGCGGCGAGAGGTAGCGGGCGTAGTACCACGAGGAGTCGACGAAGGTGTCCATCGTCTCGACTTCTCGCCGGGCTGGGCCCCCGCAGACGGGGCAGGTGGTGTTCACGAAGGAGGGTACCTTCGCCAAAGGCGGCTCCCCCTTGCCGGTCAGCACCGCGTGGACGTCGATATCCGGCAGCACCACCGGCAGCTGATCCTCGCGCAGCGGGATGCCGTTGCGCTTTGGATCGCATCGCTCGCAGTAGACGATCGGGATCGGCGTCCCCCAGTACCGCTGGCGTGAAAAGCCCCAATCCTTCTGGCGATAGGTCACCCTTTTCGCGCCGAGCCCTTTCGCCTCCAGAGCCACCGTCATCCGGCGACGGGCCTCGGCCGAGTCGAGCCCGGTGAACTCGCCGGAGTCGACCAGCACCCCGTCCTCTGTGAAGGCTGCGGTGAGCTGGCCGCCGGGGGGAAGCGCCGGACCATCCTTTGGCTGGATAACGACGCGGATCGGCAGCTGGTACTTGCGGGCGAACTCGAAGTCGCGCTGATCGTGCGCTGGCACGTTCCCCACCGCGCCGGTGCCGTATTCGGCGAGGACGAAGTTGGCGAGCCAGATCGGCACTTGCTCTCCGCTGAGCGGATTGACCGCGTAAGCGCCGGTGAAGACGCCCTCCTTTTCCGCGGCGGCGGCGATCCTTTCCACCCCATGAAGGGCGGCCATCCGCGCCGAGAATTTCTCCACCTGCGCCCGCTGCGCGGGCGTGGTGATCTTCGCGACCAGCGGGTGGTCCGGCGCGAGTACCACCGCGTTGCAACCGAAGACCGTGTCGATGCGCGTGGTAAAGACGCGGACCGACTCGGCTGCTCCTTTGACCGCAAACTCCGCCTCGACGCCCTCCGAGCGGCCGATCCAGTTCCGCTGCATCGTGGTGATCCGCTCGGGCCACTGGGTCAGCTCATCCAGCCCCTCGAGCAGCTGATCCGAATACCGGGTGATGCGAAAAGCCCACTCCGGCATCCTCTTCTCGATGACCGGCGAGCCGCAGCGCTCGCAGGTGCCTTCCTTGACCTGCTCGTTGGCGATCACGGTGAGGCAGCTGGTGCACCAGTTCACCTTGCTAAAGCGCCGGTAGACCAGGCCCTTGGCCAAGAATTTCAAGAAGAACCACTGATTCCAGCGGTAGTACTCGGGATCGCAAGTGGCAAACTCCCGCGTCCAGTCGTAGGAGAAGCCCAGCCCCTGAAGCGTGGCCTTGAAGGAGCCGATGTTCTCCCGAGTTCGAACCGCGGGATGCACGCCATCCTTGATCGCCGCGTTCTCCGCCGGCAGGCCGAAGGCGTCCCAGCCCATCGGGTGGATCACGTCGAAGCCGCGCATCCAGTAATAGCGGGCGTAGACGTCGCCGATGAGGTAGTTGCGAACGTGGCCCATGTGCATCTGCCCGCTCGGGTAGGGAAGCATTTCCAGCACGTACTTCTTCGGCGCCTTCGGCCGGCGTCCGGCGCGGAACACTCCCGCCTCGGCCCACCGATTCTGCCATTTGGCCTCGAACGCTTTCGGCTCGTACCGCTCCGGCATCGACATGACAGCTAACTCTTACGGGAGGGCATCGCGCGACGCAACTTGCGGCCGCCGGAGGGGCGTGAGGATGCGGTAAGCTAACGACCCATGTCTGCTCCGGTCGTTCGCATCGCCGATGTCGCCAAACACGTCAACCAAGAAGTCGAGCTGCGCGGGTGGCTTTACAACAAGCGCTCGTCCGGGAAGCTTCACTTCCTGCAGATCCGCGACGGCTCTGGAATCATCCAGGCAGTCGTCTTCAAGGGAGACGTCACCCCGGAAACCTTCGAGAAAGCAGATCACCTCGGGCAGGAAACGTCGCTCATCGTCCGCGGCCTAGTGCGCGAGGACAAGCGCAGCCCGATCGGGTACGAGCTGAGCGTCAAATCGCTCGAGGTCATTCAAGAGGCGCACGACTATCCGATCACCCCAAAGGAGCACGGGGTCGCCTACCTGATGGAGCGGCGGCACCTTTGGCTGCGCTCCTCGCGCCAGACGGCCATCTTGTCGGTGCGCCATACGGTGGAGAAGGCCATCCGGGATTTCTTCGACGAGAGCGGTTTCACGCTGGTGGACGCGCCCGTCTTCACGCCCGCCGCCTGCGAGGGCACCAGCACGCTCTTCGAGGTCCCGTACTTCGATCTGGGCAAGGCCTACCTGACGCAGTCCGGACAGCTCTACATGGAGGCGGCGGCAATGGCGCTGGGCAAGGTTTATTGCTTCGGACCGACCTTTCGCGCCGAAAAGAGCAAGACCCGCCGCCACTTGACCGAGTTCTGGATGGTCGAACCCGAGGTCGCTTACATGGACCTCGAGGAGAACATGGACCTCGCTGAAAACCTGATCTGCTTTGTAGTGGAGCGCGTGCTCGAAAAGCACCGCAAGCAGATCGAGGCGGTGCTCGAGCGGCCCACCGCGCCGCTCGCGAACGTGAAGAAGCCATTCCCCCGCATCACCTACTCCGAGGCGATCGAGCGCCTTCAAAAGGCGGGCCGTCCGGTCAAGTGGGGCGACGACTTCGGAGGCGACGAGGAGACGGTCCTCGCCAACCAGTTTGATCGGCCGGTGATCATCCATCGCTATCCGGCCGATTTGAAGGCGTTTTACTTCAAGCGAGATCCGCAGAACGCCAAGCTGGCGCTGGGCATCGATGTCCTCGCCCCGGAAGGGTACGGGGAGATCATCGGAGGCGGCCAGCGCGAGGATGATCTCGACACCCTGGAGCGGCGGATTGACGAGTTCCACCTGCCGCGGGAAGCGTTTAGCTGGTATCTGGATCTGCGCCGCTACGGCAGCGTGCCCCATTCCGGGTTCGGCATGGGCATCGAGCGTACCGTCGCCTGGGTTTGCGGGCTGCACCACGTCCGAGAGACCATCCCGTTCGCCCGAATGATGGAGCGAATCACCCCTTAAGGCGTCAGGGCGCGGTCACGTCGAACCGGTCAAATACCGTTCCCAGCCAGCGGATGGCCAGGCGCAGCTCCAGGCCAATGACGGCGGTGGCAGCCGCGCTCGCCACGGGCACGGCGGCGAAGTGCAAAGCCCTCCACAGCAGCGCGCCGGCGACGGTGCCGAGGATGGCCGCGGGGAGCAGTGCGAAAAGGAAGACCACCAACGTGCCGGCGAGCGTCAGCAGGCGCTGTCCCAAGGCCTCGATGCCGCGTGCCTGGCCGGGATCGAACGAGGCCCAAGACGGAAACAGCAGCACGCCGGCGTTTTGGATTGCGAGGTTCGCCAGCGCCAGGGTGGGCGCGAGCATCGCCGCGCTGAGCGCAATGGCAATCCGCGCCGAAAGGTCGAGGCCGGCAAGCGGGTAACTGGAGGTGGCGATCAGCCCCACCGCGAGAAGCGCCCATTGCAGTGCCGCCACGATGAGCGCCGGTCCGAGCATCTCAGCCCAGACCACGTCGCCGCCGGTCATCGGCAACGAGCGCAGGATGTCCATCTGCGCCAGATCCTGGCGAAAGTCGATCCTCATCGCCGAGGGCCCCAGAAGTACGAGGGCTGCGACGAGCAGCGCGCAGGCGGCCGCCAACACCGGCGCGGCAGGCAGCCTCCTCATCAAGCTGAGCGCGCTGGCGAACCCCATCGCCAAAAGGAAGAGCAGCATCCGCGGCACGGCGACCCGCATGGCCGCGATCAAGTTCTTCCACACGAGGGCGGTACGCGGCGGACCCTGGGGGGAAAGGCGGAAGGGCACCAGGCGGCTTTTCCCCACCGCGCCAGCGCGCCCGCGACTGCGGCGCGCCTCCCTCGCCCGGGCGCGGCGCTCGGCCGCCTCGAGCGATGCCTCTTCGAAGGCCACGTCGCTGGAGAGCACCCAACCGTAATGCAGGGCGAGGATCGCGGCGGAGGGTGCGAGCGCGGATGCGAAGGTTGGAAGGTCGCGGGCAAGCGCGACGCGGATCGGCGCGCGCACCGCGAAAAGCACCCAGGAGATCGGAGGCGAGGAGGTCAGCGCATTCACCCAGGCGAGGGTGCCTTCGAGGGTCCAGGTTGGCGGCAGCTGCGGCTTGGGGACGGCGATCGCCCACCAGGCGATCGCCGCAGCGACCGCCACTGCCACCGCCAGAGTGCCCAGCCGCCGCTTTACCCCGGACCGCCCACCCTCCAGCATGCTCGCCCGTGTCAGCGCGGCGCCGGTCAAGTGCAGGTTGAGCGTCGCGAGGCACAGCCATGCCCCGATGAGAAAGATGAGCGGTTGACCGGTCATCCATCGCCCGGAGAACACGGTCATCACCGCGGCACTGACGAACGTTCGCAGCAAGCTTTTGGTCAAGCGAAAGCCCAGCAGGGCTCGGCGGCCAATTGGCGCCGGGAAGAGGAACTGGATCTCCGCTTCGGTGAAGGTCAGCTCTGCCTTGTCGGTGCCGAATAGCCAGGCCGAGGCGATGCTGATGAGTGCGGCGACGATGAGAGGGACTTCGAGCGCGTTGAGCAGCTCGCCGGGAAGCTGGACCCGAGAGCCGGAAAAGCGAACGCGGCGACCCAGGATGAGCCAGAAGTAAAGAGCCCCGGCGAGCGTGGCAAGAAGGTACTTGGGCTGCCTCATCCGCTGAAGTTGGCGTCGGATCCGGTTCTTGATGCCCGCCCCCCAGATGAGGGCGGCAGCCGACGGCAGGCTCAAGGTTTTTCCCCGCCTGCAGCTTCGCCCGGCGCGGTGATTCGGATGAAGAGATCCTCCAAGGATTCCTGGGCGCCGGGGTGCGACTCACCCGTGCCGCTGAGGTGGCTTCGGATTTCCTCCAGCGAGCCGAGCGCAACGATGCGTCCGCTGGCGATCACCAGGATGCGATGGCACAGCTCCTCGACGAGCGGGAGCAGGTGCGAAGACAACACCACTGCTGCGCCGCGCTCCGCCCTAAGTCGCAAGGAATGCTTCATCCGTCGGATGCCCAGCGGATCCAAGCCGGTCAACGGCTCATCGAGCAGGATGAGCCGGGGCTCGTGCAGGAAGCCGCAGGCGATCGACAGCTTCTGCTTCATGCCCCGGGAAAGCTCGAGCGGCAGCGCCGCTTCCTTGCCCTTGAGCTCCAGCTCGTCGAGCAAGGCGTTGGCTTTGCTTTCCCAATCCGCGACCTCGTAGAGCCGGGCAATCAGGTTGAGGTGCTCGCGCACGGTCAGGTAGTCGAACAGCCTCGGCTCGTCCGGAAGAAAGGCGAGCGCCCGCTTGGCGGCGACCGGCTGCCCTTGCAGATCGCTGCCGCCGATGACAATCCGACCGCTGGTGGGCGGGATGATCCCTGCCAAGCAGCGAAGCGTGGTCGTCTTTCCCGCGCCGTTGGGCCCAACCAGGCCTAAAACCTCGCCGAGTCGAAGCTCGAACGATAGGCCAGATACCGCGCGAAGCTCGCCGTAGACTTTCCCGAGGCTCTCAACCTGAAGGATCGGCGCGCCGTTGAGCACCGTTTCTTCTTAGCGCAGCTTGTCTGCCACAGCACGATCGCGCATTTCACTGACTACAAAGTCTCGCCCAGTGTGTTATGCGCCGCCGAAAACAGGGGCGCATTCTGCGCGTTTTCAACCGGGAGGGAACCCAATGACGCTGCTCCGGGACCGACTGTTTTCGGCTTTTGCTCTTGCGCTTTTGGGCCCGTCGATAGACGCCTTGGCCGGGTCGACCGCGTCGTCGATCACCTTGGATGTGGAGGGGAAGTTGGCGACGATCGAGAGAGATGATTTTGGCCTGCCCCACATCTTCGCGCCCACCAACCGGAGCTTGTTCGTCGCCTACGGCTACGCGGTCGCTCAGGATCGCCTCTGGCAGCTCGAGCTCAATCGGCGCGCCGCGCGCGGGCGACTGGCGGAGCTCTTTGGGTCGATGGCCCTCCCGGCCGACCGCGTGGCGCGCAGGGACGGCTACTCCAACGCAGAGCTGGACGATCAGTTCAGCCACTTAAGCCAGACGGGTCAGGAGGTCTTCGAGGCCTACCGGGATGGCATCAACCGGTACCTTGAGGACGTCAAAGAGCTGCCGTTCGAGTTCCAAGTCCTGGGCTTCGAGCCAGAGCCCTGGGAGATTCGGGACTCGGTCGCCTTCGGCATCTTCATGACCCGCCGCTTCGGAGAGATCGGAGGGCGCGAGCTGCGCAATCGGGACGTGTGGTCCGAGCTGATCCAGCGCTACGGCGAAGATGTGGGATACGAAATTTTCAACGACTTGCGCTGGATCGACGATCCGGATGCGCCGGTCACCGTTCCGCCGGACGACGGGCTGCGGCGCGGGACGAAGGCCGCGGGCTACCGGCCGGAGCAGCTACTCGGCGCGTCACAGAGCTGGTCCGACAGTGGCCAGGCCAGCGCGCAGGAGATCTGGCAACGATTGGGCGTGGTGACCAAGCTGGGCAGCTACGCGTGGGTGGTGAGCCCGGAGAACAGCGCTGACGGAACCGCGATGCTCTACGGCGGCCCGCAGATGGGGTTCAGCGTGCCGGAAGTGCTGCACGAAGTGCAGCTCACCGGCGGAAGCGGCTTCAACGTCATGGGGATGGCGTTCGCCGGCGTTCCGGCGGTGCTCATCGGCCGCAATGATCAGCTCGCTTGGACCTCGACCACCGCGACCGGCGACAACGTGGACACCTACATCGAAACGCTCTGCGGGGTGAACCAGTACGTCTTCAACGGAACCTGTACGCCGATGGAGAGCCGAGTCGAGACGATCAACGTCCGCGGCTCGGATCCCGACTTGCTGACCGTCCTTCGAACCGTCCATGGCCCGGTGGTTTCCCAGGCGACCGACTTCGCCGCCACCCAGAAGAGAGCCCACTGGCAGCGCGAGGTGCAAAGCTTCGGCGCTTTCGTTGACTTCGACCTCGCCCAGAGCTTGAGCGACTTCGAGGCGGCGATTCCCCAGATCGTCACCTCGCACAACTTCCTCTACGCTGACCGGCGCGGCAACATCGCCTACTGGCAAGCGGGGCAGGTCCCCTTTCGGCCCAAAGGCTTTGACCCTCGCTTGCCGCTCCCCGGCGACGGCAGCGCCGAATGGCCGGGCGGCAACCGCCCGGTGCCGGCGTCGATCAATCCAGCCCAGGGATACCTCGCCAACTGGAACAACAAACCGCAGCTAGGCTACCCGAACGCTGATTCGCAAATCCTCGGCAAGCAGTTCCGCGTGGTCGACTTGCAGGACGACCTTTCCGGGCGGACCATCGCGTTGCAGGACATGGAGAACATTCCCAAGGACATCGCCCGCTTCGGATCGCTCGGACGCGAGTCGAGATACTTGGAGCCGTATCTGCTAGATGCGCTCGCTGCCGTGCCGCCCCGCGATCCGCTCGCGGTCCAGGCGATCGCGATCCTCGAGGCTTGGGACAAAAACCAGATCGAGGATGCGGTGAAAAGCACGTCGATTCAGGCTGGTGAGGTGATCTTCTCCCGTTGGCTTGGCGATATGATCTTCTCGGCCTTCGAGCCCGCGCTCGGCGCCGACCTGGCGCGAAGCGAGGCCAGCTCGAACATGCTCCTTCATGTCCTTGACGATGCGCTGGGGCCGGGCTCCGGTGTTCCGCCTAGCCGGGACTACTTCGAAGGGCGGGATCCCTACGCGCAGATGAGCGTGGCCTTCGATCAGGCGCTGGGCGAGCTGCGATCCGAGCTCGGGCCCGATCCTACCCGCTGGACGCCCCCGCGGCCAACGACCAACTTCGATCACCCGATACCGCTGATCGGACGAGTGGCGACAATTCCGGCCTCGAATCGCTCAACCTACGGGCAGATCGTCCAACTCAGTGAGCGCGGCATTACCAGCGAGAACATCTTCACGCTTGGCCAAAGCGGGTTCATCCAGCGCGTGCCCGACGGGTTCGAGCTCGACCCGCACTTTCTGGACCAGCTGCCACTGTACCGCAACTTCGAATACAAGCCGATGCAGCTGTTGGACGCGCCAAAGTGATCACCTCGGATCGCCGGGCGGGGCTTCTAAAACGAACAGCGCCTTCAAGTCGAGCAGGAGCGTGAGGTCGTCGGGCGCCCCGCAGACGCCGATCACGTAGGGACGGGCCGGGCTGGAAAGCAGTCGGGGGACGGGCCGCAAATCGCTCATCGCGACGCGGAGCACCTCGCTGGCCCCGTCCACCAAAATGGCCACCCACTCTCGACCGACGCGGCAGATCATGCACTTGGGCCGCAGAGCCGGCGGCGAGGGAGGCAACCCGAGACGCTTTCGCAAGTCGATCACCGGGATGACGTGATCTCGGACGTGGATGACGCCTTCCACAAAGGGCGGCGCGTGGGGAACCCGGGTCAGCTGTGGGGGCTGGATGATCTCATCTACCCGGCGAAGGTCGACCGCGTATTGCTCGGCGCCGACGCGAAAAGCACACAGCTGAACCGGTCGGTCCTCCTCCAGCGGCTCCTCGGCCTTCGATTCTGGGGCCAGGCGCGGCTCCCTCACAGCAAGGCCTTATGGACATCCAGCAGGATAACCAGCTCGCTGCCAAGGTGGGCCAAGCCGAGCAGGTAATCACCCCCGCCAATGCCCGGAGCGAGCGGCTCGATGGTCGACGGCTTTAGCCGGATCACCTCCCGCACTTCGTCAACCAGGATGCCCACATCCCCGTCCGGGTCGCGGACGATGAGGATTCGTGAGGAGCTTGGGATTCCTTCCAGCTCCGCGTCGGGTCCAGCGATGCCAGCGCGCTCGTGTGCAAGCTTGAGCTTCACCTTGACGTCGTAGACCGGCAGTACCTCGCCGCGGATTTTCATCACCCCGAGAAGGTTTTTTGGCGAGCGGGGAATCTCGGTGAGCGGCGGCACGCGGACGATTTCGCGAATCTCGCTGATCGGAACGGCGTAGCACTCTCCCTCCAGCAAGAAGGCGAGGTACTCGATGGCGCTCTCCTCCTCGGCGGAGGCAAGCGTTGCCGGATCGCCCTCGGTGGCTGGCCTAAACAGCCCCGCCACCTCCTCGTCGGGGTGGTAGAAGAACTGCTCGAGCATTTCCGCGAATCCGGCCACCTGCCCGAAGTCTACACGAGCTCGGGCCGCCGCTCCGGATTTACCACCTCTTCGATGATCGCTCCCGGATCGAGAACCAGGACCGGTTTTCGATCACCGAGGTCCGTGGCCCCGGCGATCCCACTGGTGTGGCGGAGCCGCCCTCGCAGCGGTTTGACCACCACATCCTGCTGCCCAAGCAAATCGTCCACCGCGAGCGCAAGGCGCTGGTGAGCCAGTCCCACCACCAGGAGAAACTGCCGGCTCAACGGCTTTTCCGGGTGTTGAAAAAGGCGAGCCAGCCTTGCCAGCGGAATGGTTTTTCCTCGCAGCGCAATCACTTCGCGCCGCTCCACCGTCCTCACGTCCTTTTCGGTGATCGAGGCGATCTCCGACACCGCGTTCAACGGAACCGCGTACACCCTGCCGCTCACCGACACTACCAGCGCGCGAACAATGGCAAGCGTCTCGGGGAGGGTGATGGTGAAGGTGGCGCCTTTCCCCGCCTCGCTGTGGATGTCGATCATCCCCGAGAGGCGGCTGATGTTCGTCTTCACCACGTCCAGCCCAACCCCGCGGCCAGACAGCTCGGAGACCCGGTTGGCGGTCGAAAATCCCGGCAGGAAGATCAAGCTGTGCAGCTCGCGCGAGGAAAGCTGCGCAGCCTGGGCGGAGCCGACGATTCCAGTGCGGACTGCGACTTGCCGAATGCGCTCGTCATCGAGGCCACGTCCGTCATCCGAGACGTCGATCACCACCTGATTACCCCGCTGGGTGGCGCTCACCGATACCAGCGCCCTCGGCCTCTTTCCCCGGCGCTGCCGCTCCTCCACCGACTCGATCCCGTGGTCCACCGCGTTTCTCACCAGGTGCATGAGCGGATCGGAGAGCGCCTCAACGATGAGCTTGTCCACCTCCACCTCGCCGCCGCGCATGGTGAAGTCCACTTCTTTTTCCGATTCGCGCGCGATGCGCCGCACCGCGCCCGCCAATTTGTCGAGGATCTGCCCCAAGGGGACCATGCGAACCTCGAGGATTCCCTTTTGCAGGTCGTCGAGCTTGCGCTCCAGCAGCTGACTCTCCCGGTAGAGCTGATGACCCCACAACTTGCCCGGAGACGGCTTGCCCGGCTGGCGGGCTTCGTCCGCGAGGCGCGCCACGTTCGCCTTGATGAGCAAGAGCTCGCCGACGGCATCCATCAGCGAATCCAACCGGCCGATGTCCACCCGAACCGTTTGGGTGAGGGCCCGACGGACCGAATCGGCATCGAGCGGCACAGCGGGCCGGGGCGGCTCCTCGGGCACGGGCTTGGGGAATGCCAAGCGCAACTCCGCGGCGGCGGCGGGTGGGGCAGGCCCCTGGCGCTGGTCGGAGCTTGGCGCCGATGTCCGCGCTTGAAACAGCGGCTGGAAAGACGCCGGCATGTTGCTCAGCGTCGATCTCAGCTTCCGCTGGCTCACCCTGGACGCAAAGATGATGTCAAAAGCGATCCCGGTGCCATCGCCGGGATCCGCCGATGGCAACGTGCTGATCACCTCTCCGATCGTCTTGAGGTTCGCATTGAGCCGCGCCAACCCTCGATCGAAGTCGGACAGGTCGAACACCGCGCGCACTTTCCAGACCTCCATTCCCTCGCGGAGGTTCTGCCTTAGCCGGTGCTCCTCGTATTCGGTGAGGACGTCTCGGACTTGGGTATCAAGCTCGAGCAAGTCGAGGGCGTCTTCGTGTTCGAGCGGGGCGGTGTCGACGAAGTCGGCCAGTCGCTCGCAGGCGGCCTCGGTGCGGCGGCTGGCCTGCTCCGAGCGGTCGCCCCGGCCCGTCTCTGCGAGAACCACCTGAAAGGTGTCCAACGACTCGATCAGGGCGTCCACTACCTCATCGGTCATCTCCAGGCGTCCCAGTCGCAGCCGGTCGAGAAGGTCCTCCATGCCGTGCGCGAGCTGGGCGATGCGCTGCTCTCCGAACATCGACGCCAACCCTTTGAGCGAGTGCGCCGATCGGAAGATGCCATTGAGCAGATCCGGCTGCAGCCGTCTGCCGACGCTGCGGTCCAAAATCGCCAGGTCGCGGTTTAAGGAATCGAGGATCTCCGCCGCCTCGGCGACGAAATCCGATAGGCCTTTGCTCGACCCGGTCATGCGATGTGCAGGTAGCGCAGCAACAGCCCTTCGAGATGACGGGGCTCGAAAGGCTTGACCAGGTATTCCGCCGCCCCGAGCGCTAGCCCCTTGGCGCGATCCTGCTCTCGACCTTGAGTGCTAATGACGAAGAGAGGTGTTTCCTTGTAGGTGGGGCTCTTCTTCACGAAGTTGATCAGCTCCAACCCGTTGATGCCAGGCATGTTGATGTCGGTGATGATGAGATCGAACCGCTGACGGCTAAGCAGCTTGAGGGCCTCGAATCCGGTCGCGGTGGTGAACGCCTCGACCCCGTCCACCGATAGCACCGTCGATACGATGAATTCGCGCGATGTTTGCGAATCCTCGACGATCAAAATTTTGTAGGGCATCCCCGGCCGCCGCAACGGGGACATGGTAGCAGAATCGGAAATGCCGCACCTATGGCCACCTAGGCCCTCCTGCCGGCAGGGCGCCCTGCACCGGATAAAAGCCGAGAGACCCCCTTGTCCGACAGCACGGCCACGTGGGAGCCAGCGAAGGCGGGGACGAAGTCGTTGAGCAGCGCAGCCGCCCGCGCCGGCCCTTCTACCTTGCCGCTGCCGGGGATTTCCAGCGCTACCGCGCGCACTTGCGCCCCCGAGAGGATGCGGGCCGAGTGCGCCATGGCGCGCGACAGGGCATCGAGGCTGAAGGCGCTGTGGATGCCGATCCCGACCGCGAAGATGCGTTCCATCGCAATCCGGCCGCCCGAGGGGACGAGCAGGCAGTCGCCCGAGGCTCCAGTGAAGAAGCGGTCGATCAGGATTCGCGAGAGCTTGCCGCACATCCGCCAGTCAACGTAGCCCGCCGTACCTCGCAGCGGGCGTTCGTCCTCCGCGACGAAGAGGCACAGCGAGTCGACGCCTGGCAGCTGGTCAAGGCTGTCGAAGCCAATGTCATGGATGGATAGGCTCATGTCTTTCCCAAGGCCTGGGCGATCCGGTCGAGAAGGCCGTTGACGAAGGACGACGAGTCCTCGCTGCCGTATCGCTTACCCAGCTCGACTGCCTCGTCGATCGAGACGCTGCGCGGAATGTCCGGCCGGTATTTGAGCTCGAAAATGCCGAGGCGAAGCACGTTGCGGTCGATTCGTGCCATCCGATCGATGCGCCAGTGCTGGCTGTATTCGCGAATGAGGCCGTCGATCTCCTCCAGGTGCGTCCGTACGCCGCTGACGAGCTCCTTGGCGAAGCGTTGGGTTTCTGGATCTACCTTGTCCCCCTCCGCGGATGCAGCCCAGGCCGCGGCGAGAGCATCGTCCGCTCCGCCGTCGGCGATCTCCAGCTGATAGAGCGCTTGCAAGGCGCGCTCCCTCGCAGTCCGGCGAGAACCCATGGCTTACTTCTTCTTTAAGTCAACCGCCTTGAGGCGGCCTTTGCCCTGGCTCTGCGACATCTTCCCGTGGAGGTTGACCATTTCAACACAAGCAGCCGCCGCTTCCGCGCCCTTGTTGCCGGCTTTGGTCCCCGCGCGATCGATCGCCTGCTCGACGGTATCGCAGGTGAGCACGCCAAAACTGATCGCGCAATCGCTGGAAAGCGACACCTCGCCGATCCCCTTCGCCACCTGCGAGGCGACGTACTCGAAGTGCGGCGTCCCGCCTCGGATGACCGCTCCCAGGCAGACCACCCCGGCGTAGCCCCCCTGCGCCGCGACCTTGCGCACCAGCCCGGGCAGATCGAATGCGCCCGGCACGCGAAACACGTCCACGTCGCCTTCCGGGACCCCGTGGCGCGTCAGCGCGTCGAGAGCGCCGCGCAGCAATTCGTCCGTGATGAAGGAGTTGAACCGCGAGCAGCAGATGGCGAAGCGCCCTTTGGGCGGGGTCAGGTTCCCTTCGAAGTATCGAGGCATCGAAGGCGCACTCTACCGCGTCCGAGAGCGGTTTCTAAGTTCCGAAGGCGCGGCCGACCGCTGGCCGCCCACCGCCCGAAGCGACGGCCCCGGCTTGCGCAGTGGGATCTGCTCCACCACGGACAGGTTGTAGCTTTCCAAGCCGACGATCTTCTTCGGGTTGTTGGTGAGCAAGCGCA
>Ga0126379_10000238_pt1 | contig 29263 bp, 20 predicted proteins | sample PanSoiMetPlot_24_FD_92640 | JGI IMG/M metagenome (GOLD analysis project Ga0126379, IMG submission 92640) | Tropical forest soil microbial communities from Panama - MetaG Plot_24 | ecosystem: Environmental > Terrestrial > Soil > Tropical forest > Bulk soil | place: Panama | collected 2016-02-17
AAACAAATTCGTTATTTGGAATAGTTCATCGCTTCTTATCAATTCTTACCCACTTGCTGCCAGGCCGCCGAGTCTCCCAATGGCGACCGGATCGCCACCGCTGAATCCACGAACCGGAGCGACTGGAGGTTTAGCGGCCTTTGTTGTTTGCCGCTGTTTTCCGGCTGCACCATCTCGGAACGTGAAGCTTGTTTTGTGGTGTCGGCATCGTTTTTGCGCTAAACTTCGGCCACCGTAGAACACAATCAAAGGAGTGCATCATGGCCCTTCGAGTGATTTGTGCCATCTTGATGGCGGTCATGGGAAGCTTGGCGAGCGTACCCGTGGCCGGCGATGGCGAAGTGCCGTCACGATATCGCTATCAAAAACTGGAAGGGCCGGACCGATACGAGGGCGTCCGCAGTGGCAGTCTGGCCGACGGCGAGGTTATAGAACTGCTGTCGGTAACTGCCCAGGCACACCTCAACCCTGCGCCCGATCCGAAGGAGATCTCCCTCGGCTTCGTGGCAACGGTACCTGCCAATGTCTCCATCACCGTGCGCGATGCGGGAAAGAACTATTGGATGGAACCGATCGATGCGAAGGGTAAGAAACTGTTCAAGGCGAAGTCCGGGTTCAACGTCTTCAGCTGGGACGCTGAGGAGGTCAGGTACATCGGGCGTGGGCCTGAAGAATTGTGCGCGCTTGTGGAGGCGCGTGGCGGCGCTGGCACTGTCATCTATCCATCGCTGATGTGGGACTCACGATCCGCTCCCTCCACCGAAATTCAAGTCAAGGAATACCAATTCGCGTTCCTGGCGAATACCGAGATCGATTTTTCGTATAAAATCCGTTCCGCGGACAAATCGATCTTGTATTCGGACGATGTAAAACATTTTTCTAAGGACAAACTCCTGCGAGTTCCCTGGACAGCGGGCGCACGTCCCGACGGCAGATATCACTTTTCAGGAGAAGTGATTTTTTACTCGGATCACCGCCGTTCGTCCCCTCAGCCGATCGAGTTCGACTTTGTTCATACCGCTGTATTGCACGTGAAGAACTAAACAGGAGTCTTAATGGCGACCGGCCCAGCAGCGCAACCAAGCCCCGGAAAAGCGACGGACGGATCCGCTCCCATTGCGAGCCCTGCCAAAAAAGAAACGTCATTCCTGTTCCGGAGTGGAGCGTTACTTTGGCAAGCCGCAGCCTTGATGCTGGTTCCATCTCTGATCGCGCTACTGGTGGTGATTCCACTCAGCCAGATCACCAAGTCAGCGGGCATCGATGCTGAGTTACTGGCGAATCATGTCTCGTTTAAGCTGATGTCCGGCTTACGGGGTGGCCGCGAAGTTACTTTGCTCAGTTCAATGAAGGTAAAGACCGTGTGGCTCAATATTGACGCGATCACAATTCCCGCGGGAGTCCTGACGGATGAACGATCCGGGAAAGTTGTGACGCGGGATGCGGTCGAGTTTCGATTTCCAAAGGACGGGCTGATTACACTTTCAGATGATGACGGCATAGTGGTACAACAAATTCGGCTCGAGGGAGAGTCTGCCGTCGACCTAGTGAAAGAGGGGCAGAACTTCGACATCGCAATAACACCCTCAGACCGGGTTCGCGGACAAATCGTCCTGGGTGCTCACACTAAGGTTTATGCGACGAATTGTGAGTTGTTTGACGAAAGCGGCAATCCAATGGCTGGTCTTGAACCACACCTTCAACAGAGATTTATCCTGAACCGAAAACCTGGGACCGTCATCGTTGATTCTGCGAAAGGAGTGGTTTTCGGCATGGAGCTGGCTCATCCAGAAGACCAGTTCAGCGGCGGCATATCGCAGTTCATGCAGGTCAGCAATCTGGCTTTTCCACTTAGAGCGGATGTAGATTCTGCGCCTGTTAGGTCGGCTTCTGTCGCCTTTTGGGGCCTGGACAGAGAGCCTTTCAGCACCAAGTCAGTCTTCGTTCAAGTCCCAGGCGATGACCCCTTAGACGTGGTTTCGCTGAGCGGGAAAAATGGCGGGCTCGATATCGGGGTTTCTGGATTTGTTCACTCGCTAAAAATCGGGAAATCCACGGGCTCGGAGCAGGAGCAGCTCCCCAATCTCTTGAATTGGATCTATCACGATCAAAAGCTCGGAATTATTTTTGGAATCTTAGTCTGGGTCTCGGGAACTGTGCTCGCTTCGGTGAAGCTGGCCGACGATCTGAAAAAGGTAACCGACAAGCCGGCAGAACGCTAAGGAAGAGTTTTTCTCTCGCCCATTTGTTTCCCCGGCTTGGCCTGCTGTGGAATCCCACCCGAAAGGCCCACTTGGTACCACGGGCCTGATTTTTGAATGTAGACGCGAATCGTGACGTCAGAAGTGCCCGGATCCGGAGTAAAGACTACGGTTCGCAACCAAGTGGCCGCTCCCGGCACAGCTAATCTTTCCCATTTGGTTCGAAGGGAGTCATCTTCCTGCCACCCGTCGCCTAAGGATCTTTTTACGCCCTTAACCAGGTCATCAAAGCGCTCTTGAGCTACACCCTGTCTATCGTCTGGCGCCGTTACGCATCCGAAGTCGGCACTCTCAGACGGCGTGAAGTTGCACCAGTCTTGTTCTGGGTAGTAGTAATCCTGAAATTCGAATTCAGGTTGCGGAAGGGGGGTACCCACCGGGGCATCTGCCGCAACACTTTGGTTCTTCTGGCTTCTACTTTGGGTTGCCTGAATCCACCTCATCAACGTGGTTCGGAACGGATCGGCTAAGTCCAGAATACCCCGGATCGCGTCGATGGCAGTCGCGTAGCACTCGTGTTTCTCCGTATTAACCTCACTGATGATGCCCAGCAGTAGATCACCATCCGTGACTGGACCGCCCGAAAAACCCTTGTCCGCCTGAACACAGGAAGTCTTGACTCTGGACTTGGGCTCTTTAAGCAAGATTCCTGTATCGGGGAGCCATGTCGCGCCGGTGGCGATTTTGTGACCCATCATCCGTACCTTGACGTCCTCTCGCAACAGATAGGCCGTTCGCCCCAATTTGAATGGCGCGACACGTGAAGGTATGTCAATTCCCGTTATTTTGAGCGCTCCAAGGTCGATGTCGGGGTCGCAAAGACTCTCCACGATTTCAGCCTCGAACGTCTTGTCACTTCCGCGGAATTGAATTGGTACAGGCTTGCTGGGATGGTTATCGGTAGCTGTGAAGCCTCGAATCACGTGATATGCAGTCAGGATTGTTACTTCTCGATCAACTCTGCGAACGTCGACGATGACTCCGGAGGCCCGTCCACCTACGGGAAGAAGGATCAACACTACCCTGTTGTCGATGGCCGTATCCTGACCCTCAACGTGAGGGATAGAGAGCAAGCAAGGTAGTACGAATAGCAGAAGAAGTCGAAGAGATTTTGACATGCGCCTCTACCTGATCGATCGGTCAATCCAGGGCGGCCGAAATTATCCGACCGGGATTGCACCGAGTCAATATCGGTTGTGAAAAACCTGTGCCAACGTCGAGCCAGAGTAATCCTGCCGAAAGAAACGATCCATTCCCGGCCTCCGAGCGGAACGGATGTGGCCACGCAAGCATATGAAAACACCCGCGGATTTTGCATTGCTCGCCGTAACTAGGCATCAGCCGTCATCTCCGCCGCTGTTTTGCCATCCCAGTAACTTTCAAGGATCTTGTTAGGGACGGAGTTATTGGGGTCACGTGCCCACTCTACAAGCCTGTACAAGGCTGCATACACTTCCATCGTCGTATCCGACCAGATATCGTTGTGATCGCGAATCATGCGTTTGTCACAGCGGATCAGCCAGTACGAACATCTGGACGGATGGAGGGAGCCGAACTTGCTGGCCCAGGCGAGATCCGCTTTGGCGGGCTGGAGCGTGAACTTCCAGCGGACCACTTTGCCGCTTTTGCCTGAAAGGTGGGCCCAGAATTCCAAAGCGTTGCCCGTTTTGTAATTCAGGTTTTCTTCCAAGACCGAGGCGTGGTTGGCCGGCGGGTTTGACGTTGGAGAGCACTCTTCCAACCAGTGGTCCACGAGCAGCGGCTGATGTCCAGGCGTGCGACGATAAAACCAGCTTTGATTGACATCGCAGTTTCCTTGGAGCTTGATCAATTGCGTGTACTGGCGACGTAACGATGGATAGAACCGGCTCAACAAATTCGCGGCAGGGTGGGCATAACGAGTGGCCGAATCTGCTGATGAAGTAAGAGAAACAAAGATGGGCGCCAGCGCCGAGATCGAGTGGGCCCTTGCCAGCGCTGCCTGATGGGCGGTGAGAAAATCGCGCATGGCCTTGGCGTATATCGACGGCGCAGCCGAATTTACGAAGAACACGAAGTCCAGGGGCAGAGGTTTCAGATGGGGCGTAGCGTTCGCTGCGTCCATATTAGGCCGGCTAAACCAGGACCATTGGTCGATGAGAGGGTCGAGGCACGTGGAATTCAACGCGCGTTCTAACATGAGCGCACCAAACGAATGCCCCATCACCAGAACGCGGCTTAACGTCTGATCGCCCACGTTGCGTCCCTTGTCTCTATCAATGGATTTCACAAGAGATGCGCAAGTGTAGATGGTGCGAGCCATTGGCACGCTGGATACCTTATGTTCGGCAGCGCGGCGGCGGCTCCAGTAGCTGAGGTTTTCCTGTAGCCAGCGGGTCCAAAGCAATCGCCGGTTCCATCGAGCGCTCACCACCGGATCACCAAACCGTTTCGACGTGGCGTCATAGGCAGGCATCTGCCCGTCTTTTTCGATATGCGGCCGGTATAGATTTCCCCGCCACCCGAGGTACACGCCGTGCACACGGTAACCCAAATTGGACACGGCGCTGCTGGCGGCAAGGCGGCCCAGAAAATCGCAGAATTTCACAACATCGGAAGACTGAGAATTGTTCTTCCATCCATGGCAATAGATGACCAGGAGCAGCTGCTGCTGACGCGCCAGTTCAGCTACCTTTTCCCAGGCGTGTTGATGTTGCTCGAAGTCAACATAGTCCCCCTGGCCATCGAATTCGACGAATGAGCAGGAATGGATAGAAGCGCCATCCGTTTTACGACTTTCGATAAACCAGCTCTCCCCGGGCGGAACGTTGGCGCCGGGCTTGACACGCATGGGTTTGCCGATTGGTGTGTTCCCGCGCAAAGCTACGTACGCCAAGACACCACCAACGATCCACCACTTGTAGATCCAGATCAGGCTCAAAACCATCGTTAAGGTCATCTTTTTTCTCTCCGGATTCTGCCGTTTACGATTCCGCCCGGCCGGGGATCACGAAACTGCCCAGTTAGCGCTCATGCTCCTTGGCGGTGGGACTGCGCGTGTCCATTGTGGTCCTTAGCCTCCGTCCATCTGGAAAGCCGCTCAACGAGCTCAGTGAAGTGCGTAGATTCGGCTTTCGACCCCGCGACGTGCGCTTTAATCCCAGCGGCATCGATCCTCTTACTTGGGTGGTGCAAAGTGTTCTCGGTCTCGGGAAAGGCCTCGAAGAGGGCGCGAAGGATGGCTCCAACATTGTTCCTGAGAAGCTGGTTTTCTCCAGCCTCTTCCCAGGCCAAGCAGAGGACGGCCAAGAGGGTGTTGACGCTCAAATGAAGATCCCGGGACCACTCCGTAACGGGCCTGGCCAACATGGCCCTGGCGATGGCGGCGACTCCCCATTCTCGTACGTAGTCAGTAAGCTCAGGCCTCCAACTCAAAAGGGCGCGCGGGATTGCCATACCGTTTCCGATAAGCATCTTGTTGGCATGGCGATGAAACAAGTCAATGGCACTGTTCTTGATCTCGTCGCTGCCCTGAAGGATGGCATCGTTTAACAAGGTCGTGAACGTATTCGGATTCAACTTCGGATTAAGTGTCTTGTCTACCAGCATGCTCTCCGCAATGAGAAGCGTCAGCTCGTATTCGCCCAGGCTGGAGAGGGCGAACAGGGCGCCGTCGCGCTGCATGTCGGGGGCAAGCTGTCCGGCGCTGTTGCTGAAGAGTTGCAGCGTGCGCACGGCAACCTCCAGCTTCAGACGCTTCTTTTCGTCCTCTTTCAGCGCTGCGTTCCGCTCAGACTCGATTTGAAGGCGCCTTTCCGTCTGTTGATCAATAGAGTGTTTCAACAGAGTGCCCACAATTGAAACGACCGTGCCTATGAAGGTGCCCACCAGAGCCAGCGCGGCAGCCACCACTTTGGAACTTGGATCGCTGCCGCTGAAATTGAAAAAGCCGAGCCGCCACATGACGAATAACAGGGCAGCACACAGGGCAATCACGCTTCCCAGCGTAACGGCCAGCCACACGTTTGATCGGCGAGCCATGACGGACGCTCCAGAGGACGAACGTGCATTCGAATTGCATGCAGCCGCAAGAATGGCTGATGCCAGTTCTCCACACAAATAAGGATCGGTTCCGATTGGCCGAGGGGTGTGACGGAAAGTGTAATCGGGGATTGTGCCAGGCGCAAGCAGATTTGTGCTCGCGCAAAAGCACTTTACAGAGGAACTGTTTGATTAGAATCAGCTCTGTAAAGTGGTGTGTTCATCAACACTTGCGAGTTGCAACCGCGGACGGACAGTTAGAGAATATCGGCCTGGTCAAGGGAGGATCTTCTAAATAATGGCTGCACCATCCTTACTTAAGCGCGTATCTAGGTACCGCCGTATTGCATGGGAATCTCTTACGGCGATTCTGGCCGCCGGCTTATTTCAGGCCGCCGTAGAGCTGACCTTTATGAACAGTAAGCTGGGGTGGCGGTTTGTCCTTGTCGTCCGTGTTATCCACCACTGCTGCTGCCAGGGGCCGGCGCGCTGCTGGTTGGTTTGAGACGGTGAATGGTCTGGATGGGAGCAGAAGCAGCATAAGAGAGCGCTGACGGTTTGGGGGTAGTTTGTTATTGACTAACAGAGCACAGGCAGCTGCTTTGGCGTACTAGCGTCGCGACGAGGCCTTGCACCAGCATTGGCCATCATCAAGGTCGGTTGCCGATTCTCTCCGAGATCGATCTGAGTACGGCTGAAACTGTCTTTTGCGCGCAGGTCTTTATACTCTCCTCATGTGTGTCGCACCTGACATCGGGCGTCAATGGGGGCTCGTAAGGGTCGTCAATTCCTGTAAAACCAGGAAGCAGGCCCGCTCGAGCTTTTTTGTACAACCCTTTGGGGTCTCGTTCTTCACACACCTCTAACGGAGCATTGATATGAACCTCGAGAAATGACTGAATTCTGTTCTTTATTTCTTCGCGTACGAGCCGGTATGGGGAAATGGCAGCGACAAGCACAATGACGCCATTTCTTGAAAGCAGCTGGGCAACAAACCCGATCCTACGCACATTTTCCTCCCGGTCCTCCTTGCTGAACCCAAGATCACTATTTAGTTGTTTCCGCAGGACATCGCCATCCAGGACCTCCGCCCGAAGTCCCCGCGCCAATAGTTCTGTGTGGACCGCGTTGCAAATAGTAGTTTTTCCGGAGCCACTCAGTCCTGTAAACCAGACTGTCAGTCCTCGCCCTGCGGCACCTGGGGGTTCAACATCAGTCGAGCAACCAACAGGGAAATCATAAGGCTCAACACTCAAGATCAGTCCGCCGGCAGCGGTATAGTTGTTAACCGGATCGATCAAGATGAAGCTGCCCAGCTTTCGATTAGCACTGTACGGTTCGCACAGCATCGGCTTGTGTGTTTCTAATTCGACTGTCCCAATCTCGTTGGCTTCGAGGCAGTGTGCATCGACTGCCTCGAAACTGTCTATGTCAGTTTTGTGAAGAATCCTCACGACGGTAGCGCAAAGTGTTTGCGTCAGATGCTTAATCAAGTATGGTGTATGGAGTCGGAGTGGGGATGGAGACATCCAGATCAGGCTGGCTCTGATCTTCTTTGTAGCGGCCGGTGGACAGGCAGGATCGGCGAGCATGCCTCCGCGGCCCAGATCAACATGGCTGGACAGCGTCAAGATCACAGACTGGGGAGATTGAGCGTCGGCCAAATTCTGCCGATCGAAAAGTATCTGCTCAATTCGCGTACCGATATTGGAAGGCAGGGCCACAACTTCCTGCCCTGCTTTCACAGTTCCTGAAACGATCTGGCCGGCATAGCCCCGAAAGTCCTGATGCGGCCGGATCACAGTCTGTACCGGAAATCTGAAACTCGTGGTCTGCAAATGAGTCACAATGGCTACATTCTCCAACAGCTCCAACAAGGACGGCCCACCGTACCAAGGCATGTGTTCACTACACCGCACGACATTGTCCCCGCGAAGTGCGCTGACAGGGACGAAGTGCAGATCAACGTCGTACATGCTGGGAGATACTTTCGCAAGCTGCTCCGAGATCGCAGCGAACACTTCACGATCAAAATCGACAAGATCCATCTTATTCACAACGAATACAATGCAGCGGATTCCAAGCAGCCAGGCGATATAGGCATGGCGCCTTGTTTGTGTCAGAACCCCCTTGCGTGCATCCACGAGGATCAACGCCAAATCGGATGTAGATGCGCCAGTAACCATGTTGCGAGTGTATTGATCATGCCCTGGAGTATCCGCAATGATGAAGCTTCGCCTGCGTGTCGAGAAGTAACGGTAAGCTACGTCAATCGTGATCGCTTGCTCGCGTTCGGCTCTCAGTCCGTCCGTGATAAGCGCTAGATCAAGGTGTCCATTTTGAGCTGCGCTTGCCTTGCGGACGCTGGCCAATTCATCTTCGTAGACTCCGTCCGAGTCGTAAAGGAGACGCCCTATCAGCGTCGACTTGCCGTCATCGACGCTGCCTGCGGTAACCAATCGGAGAAGATCCTTTTCAAGAGGGATCGACGTCAAAAATAGCCCTCCACTTTCTTCCGTTCCATGGATCCCTCCTGGTCGTGGTCGATGAGGCGATTCTCCCGCTCTGATCGACGACAAGCTCGCAACTCAGCAATGATTTTGGATGGAGTATCCGCACTCGATCGAATTGCGCCCGTACAATAGGTGCAACCAAGAGATCTCATCCGAGACATGACCCTCTGTTGAACCTCGCCGGGCAGGAGTTCAAACTTGTGCTCGAAGGGTATCAGCTGATCTCCACGAACGACCATACGACGTTCTTTGGCGAAGTAGAGCGGCACAACAGCGATTTGCTCTCGGTCAATGTATTCCCAGACGTCGATTTCAGTCCAATTGGAGAGCGGAAATATGCGCATGCTCTGGCCCTCGCCAATGCGGGTGTTGTAGAGATTCCAAAGCTCAGGGCGCTGGTTCCTGGGATCCCATTGGCCCTGGGCGTCGCGCAGGGAGAACACCCTTTCTTTGGCACGTGATTTCTCCTCGTCCCTGCGGGCGCCTCCGATGGCCGCGTCAACGTCATGGATCCTAAGCGCCTCCAGCAGGGCAGCGGTCTTTAACAAAGCACAGCACTCACTGGTGCCGAGTCGAAAAGGATTTGTGTTTTTGCTGATGGCTTCATGGTTGGTATGAACAATTAATTCCAGGCCGCGCGAGCGAGCGGCGTGATCCCGAAACTCGATCATCTCCCGGAACTTATAGGTTGTGTCGATATGCAGAAGGCGAAAAGGAATCTTGGCGGGGGAAAAGGCTTTTTCCGCGAGACGCAACAGCACCGATGAATCTTTCCCGATCGAATAAAGAATGGTAGGCCGTGAAAACTCGGCGGCTGCTTCCCGCAGAATGTATAGGCTCTCAGCCTCAAGCGTGTCCAGGTGCGAAAGTCCGGAGTGCGATATCCTGGGGAGCATCTGTGATGCCGCTCGAGGGAAGTGATCAGTTTCCATCAAAGAGTACTCCACACATGCAGGTTCGCATCAACCTTGATGTTACAGTCCGGAGTGTCCATTTGCTCTTAACCTGCGCAGTTTCGTGAAGTTTCAAGTAGTCGATGTGGTAACGAGTGCCAGAACCATGCAAGGAGCCTACGCTCGCTTACGGAGATTGATGGACTTGAAACAGGAATCAGCTAGGGAGTGCAACACCTCCATGCGGGTTTTATCATCTCTTGCTCCGCCATAGGCCTCGAGGAAGGAGAAAAGCCCGGGCGCGTGCGTCCGGCTATGCTTGTACATTCCAAGGACACTCGAGCTCCACACTAGATGGATCCGCTGATATCTGCCTACAATTCCAAAAAACATTTGATCGATCTTGATTCGAGCCAATCCGGAGGGCAATGCACCTCGTGTGGCCCGGGCCAAGGCCCTCTCCGCGTTGTGAACCATCTTCATAATGTCGACTTTCGCGGCGTAAAGTTCGCGGCTCTCAGGGCTGCTCGGGCCGCCATTCCAGAGCGCCTTCGCCTGTTGCTGGAGTTCGCTCAGTGCGTTGTCGCAGTCCAGAACGATGATTCCATCGATCAGCGCGTTCATCATCGGAACGTGATTCATCGCATAAGCGCTCTTCAAATCTTCACGGACTTGGTCGAACGTGAGGCACTTATAATCCAGCCAGAATCCGCACTCCTCCAGGTAGCCATGGCGTTCTTTGCCTTTGTGAATGGCGAACAACACATCCACGTCGCTGAGTTCGTCGGCAGTACCATCCGCGTACGAACCATAAATCAGAGCGGCATCCGCATGGACATCGCACTGAAGTTTTGAGACAGCCGCCAAAACATTTTCGTTGATAGGGCGTACAGTCATTCGTTCCTGTCTCATCAGGCGTTCCGGAGACAAGGTCAACGGGAACGCCCTACGATACGCTACCAGCCGGTGCCGCCGGACGGCCGAGCAGGTTGCTCTACAATCGGCTTTCATAAAATCAGAACTGTGACAGCGTGTAAATTGTAGGTCCGCTCACTCCACCTGCAGCAGGCGCTTGAGCTTTTTTTTGCTCAAGGGCCGTTCTTGGGCGGGTTGTTCAACATATACGATCGCGGAACCATATCCGCTAACTTCCGATGGAATGGGAGCGCGGCATCCACTTTCCGCAAACGAGAGGTGTGCAAATTCGTGCTCCGGCAGCGCGGAAAAGTTCGATAGAGTCTTTGCCGGGAAAAGAAGCAGCGCAGCTCGAAATTCGGGATCGGTCCGCGCTCGCTCTAGCGCGGAGGCGACGATCAGATGCACTCGATTACCGTCGCGCTTTTCCTTGGACCAGACGGCCTCTTTCTTCCTGGCAAATCCGAACCTGCCCATCCTTCTGAAGCAGTCGAAATACGGATTGGATTCGACCAGCAACTCGAATACGCGCTCTATCTGCGGCGTTATCTGTTCTTCTTCTGGCATCCGCTGCACCCAGGATCTATGGCGATTCGAGGATTGCCTGAAGGTAAAGTGCAAATCGTCCAGCACTACCCACCCACCAGGCTTGAGTAACCTTTCAATCAGGCAAAACGCCATACCGCTTTCATACCAACTGTGGCCTCCATCAAGGTAGCAAAAATCGAAGGTCTCAAATCGTCCTTCCTCCAGGAATTTCATCAGTCTCCAGTTGAAGGAAGTGGGCTCGAGATACACCTGCACCCAGTCTCGAAGACCGGTAATAGACAGTACCCAGTCAATATTGGGATCGAGAGCCACCGCAGTGATGCGATCAATGGTGGTAACTTGCCCGCTTCCAAGATCCTGCACCGCGCCGGCAATATAGGCGGTCGATACTCCGTGAAGAAAGCCCAGTTCAAGGCACGAGTGAAGGCGGTTGGTGACAATCAAATCGTAAAAGACCCGTGCCTCCGCCAACTTCATATAGCGCAGCGCGCCGACGCGCCGGAACACTTCTTCTGGACACACTTTACCCTGCCTCCATTGGTCTAGCCCGCAGGCACGCGGGCGGCTTGCAGCGAGGAACTGCAGCGTTTTGGCGGCACCCCAAACGCGTGAGGAACTGGAAGGCTCTGGGAGGACGAAGCATCCATCACATTGAAGTAATCCAAGGGACCTCCCTCCCATCGCTTGGGCGGTCTCGATAGGATCCAGGCATTCAGATTCCGGCGGAAATTCACAGGCAAGTGCGGGGACTGGTCAACGAAAGGTTGGTTCGAGATGATCCACAGGAAGCGCCCCGTCTGGGTCACATCGATGAACGCCGCTGCCGCCGGCCAAACCGGGGCGGAAGGATTCCAGTGCGTATCAATCCACAGCATTGCCCGGTTGCGGCCGAAGTGGCACGAGCAACCATCGGCAATGAAATAGCGAGCGTGGTCCACCTTCGCCATGCCCGGATTGCTCATATACCTGTGGACCGTGTTATGAATGGGCTTGTTGGAAAAGAACGGCGCCTGGAGGCCAGCAAAGGACGCGGTCATAATCAGCCGGTACTTGCGGCGCCATAGGAATGAACTAGCGTCTTGAAAGACAAAACGCTTCAGCCAAACGGGATCCGGCTGATCCCCACTGAACAATGCCGGTTTCAGGAAGCTTCCTTTCAATTTCAGGAAGCTACTTCTTGAAGGGGAAAGCAGGAATGTTCCTGCGAATGCGCAGCTTCCGTTAAACAGAAACGTTCTTCTGTCCATGGTCCGGGCCCTCCTTTTTGGACGTTGTTATTCTCATCGCGGTTGGCAAGGATTCTTCCGGTTGCGCCGGTTCTCCGTCTGCGATGCCGGCGGCTCCGTGCAAAGCCAGGTCGGCAAGGATCATGCTTGCGCCGATTCGTATCCCATTCATATCGATCTCTCCCAGGCGATTCTTCGTCGAACTTTTTGACTGCAGGACCTGCTCAAGCGCCAGATCCAAGTCGGAGAGACGGTCGACAACCGTTATATCTTTATAGGCTGCCAGGCGCCGGGCGTGGTGAACCTGCTCATAGTCCGTGGCGATAGGCGCGACGATGATCTTCGCCTGTCCCACTAACGATTCCATGAGAGAATTATAGCCACCACGGCAGATCACGATGTCCGCTGCTGCCTCATATACCGGCAGATGCTGACTGTCCTCGTTGACCAGCCGGATTCGCCTTCCGTCCAACCAAACATCTGCGGCAAGCGATAACCGAGACCGCGGACCGACGATGATGTCAAAGTGACATTCGGGGAAAATCTGGGCGATTTCCCAGCAGCGCTCAATGAGTGCTTCGCCGTCTTTGCCGCCGCCGGCGGTGCAGAGCACCCACTTGTCTCCTTCTTGCAGGCCCCGCTCTTTTCGTGCCTCTGCCGTTTGTGAAGGGGCTACAGACCCAGCCGCATATCCGACGTACACAAGCTTGTCAGCGATAGATGGTTCCATCGAGTACTCGGTTGCCATATCAATGATCTTGAAGTCCGACATGACCAGAATCATATGATAATGCCTGCGTAAAGCATCCAAACTCGCGGGCGTCAGTACCTCTCGGTAAACGTTCTCCGGGCTACCAAGGATGCCCCGCGAGATAAAATACTTGCGGCAACCCTTTCCCCCAGTGACAAATTGCGCGATCTCATCGTCCATACCGAGTGGTAGGTAGTCGGTGATGATAGCGTGCGGCTGGAAGTTCTCAAAGACTGCTGCCATAACCGCGCTCCGCGTTCTTTTCCCGATCAGAGATTTCTCGGGTACAAAGGGGACGCGGCCCCACTGGCGGCTGCGCCGTTCCTCAATCGAGTCGCGAGCAGGTATATGCACAAACTCACATTCTTTGGGGACAAGCCACGAAGCCTCGCGATGGCCACACAGAAACAAAACTGAAGCCCGCCCCTGGAGTGCCGCAGCCAGACGCGACAAGCGCCTTAGATGCCCCAGGCCTCGTCCATCGTGAGTGAAAATCAGGATTCGAGGTTGGATCATGCCGAAGCCCTCCTGCGCCTGGCTCGGCGACGCACTCGTTGGCGCGGCGCTCCCGTGCCCAGGATCTGAGGATCGAGGAATCGCACTCGACCGGCGCTATTGGAGATGGACACCTCTACAATATTAGCGTCACCATCCAGCAGCCAGCGGATCGCGGAAGCGAGAAACGGCGCGCTTACTTCGACCCCAGGCTGCCTCGTGTTGGCGAAGATGGCCACCTTGTCCTCACCGGGCCGGTGATAGGATCGAGCTATGAACCCAATCGCCGGGCCAGCACTTCTGCAATCGATCCAGAGCAATCCTTTGCTGCTTGCAAAGTGCCGGCGGGATACCGACACCATAAGATACCTGTGCTCGGCTATCCAAACAGTAGCTGGATTTCCGGAAAGAAAATCGGCAACCACCGCGGGGAGCCCCATGCCATCACAGAGTGGTACGCTTATCATGGGCAGCACACGCTGCAGCAGAGCAATAAAGCGGGGCTCCCAAAGTAGATCGTTCGAGGTCTTTCCATCGAATTGCAAAAGCCAGAGAGGTGGCGTTACGTCCGAGTCCACAACGGGGTCAGCGCTAACGGTCATAGTTGGAAGCCACCCTTGCAATTGATTTCTGTCCTTAAGTCGGCAGACCCGCTAACTTGTTGGTCAGACGGTCGCCATTCACCTTCGCGCGTACCTTGCTGGCTGTCGTCGTACCGGCATAGCTCTGGAGACTTGTGATTGCCGTACTCCATTGCCCGCTGGCCAGTTGGCTGAAGCACGCGCTATTTACGAAATCGGGACTCACGAGGTACATATCAGCCATTACCGTCTGCCAGGCAGTCGGAAGTGAGCTGAAAGTCACGCCGGCCAGTACGCCGGCGGCTTGTACCGCTGCGTTGTACGCCGCACCAACCGAGTTCGATACGTAAGTATAGTAAGTTTGGTTTACCTGTCTGGCCTGCCCCTCTGTCAGCGTTAACGGATGGGCCGCAAGGGCAGCCCGTGCGCTGGCGCCAATCAGCGGCGACGAATCGCTGGTTCCGAGATAAGGAGCCCAGGCACTTACCTGCGCCTGCGAGAACCCCATGGTCAAAAGCTTCGCCGAAGTCTGGTGACCGAGATCCAGGCCGCCCGCAATCGTCACCCCGGAGAGGTTACCCGGGACGTAACCGTTCAGTATGTTCCCGCCCTCATTCATAAGCAGATAGCCGAACTCGACCGATGAGAACGAGGTCCCTGAATCGTAAGGGTCGCAGTAAGCATAGGCGGGGTTGGCGGCAAGGAAGGGAACCGCTGCCACACCCCACCCCGGCAGCATGCGGAACCGGCGAAGAAGCGTCTGGGCTAAGCCAGGCGTGTCCGGAGAGGCCGCAGCCTCAAGTGGCACGTTGCTGCACAACACGCTTACGGTGTGTTTGCCGTGGCGATTGATCAATTGCACCAGTTCGTGCACGTCGGAGTTGGCAAGGCGAAAAGCTTTGGCCGCGGGCCGCAACTGCCCAGCAGCATCAAGTTCGCCTCCGTGGAGCAAGATCTCCAGACTAGTGTCCGGCTGGTCCTTGGCCTGCTCCAAGACTAGCAAGCCATAGCGGCCAAACTCGCGTATATCCTCCACAGAAGCTCCAGCCATGGGGACGACTTCTTTGACCACATATGGTTCAGATAGGGAAGTGTCAGGGGCAATGCTTTGGTCAGCTAGCGGAGGTGAGTCCGGCTCAAGCCCAGGAGCCCGGACACGACAGGGAGCGAATATCGCGCTTCCTGAGGCATCGACGACTGTTAACGAACCCTCTGCATCCTGTGGAGTTCGGAATCTGATTTGCATTTGGATCATTGTTCGAACTCTTTCCTGATGGAATGAGAGATTGCAGGTCCCCCCTTGCATATCACGACCTAAGAACTAGTGTCAAGTAAGTTCGTGCCGATAGGTTAAGGTTAGGTTAAGTTCATGCGGTAGGCTCCGACCCTGTCCGCCTATAACACTTATCCACAATAAATGTATGAAGCTAACCATTGACATGTGAATTATGGCGATGCTAGTGTGGTTGCGCCATCAACCTATAAAGTCAGTCAAAGAGGTTCTTGAAGTTTCAAAAAAGGCCGCCGGGCCTACGAAGATAAAAAAGGAATCGGGCGCACTACACTAGGTTGCCGCCAGGACGGAGGATAGTTAAGTGGCTCAACTTTGGCAGCGGCGTACTCCCGTTATAAGAATTGTTGGCCTATTTTCAGTGCTGGTAATGCTCTTGATCTACACGACGCGGGGTCAGAATGCGCCCACGCAAAGACCATTGCTCGAACCCAACGCACTCGAATTTGATCAACACGGAAAGGAAGTCCCGGCTACTTTGCAGCACATTTATCGCTGGTTCTTCCGGCATCAGAATGTGCTGGAAGAAGCGTCCGATAAGCTGCTGAGCAAGGGCATCACGACGGGATCGGTGCGGCAGAATCTTCGCTTTGAGCTACAAATGACGGAAGACGAGTTTGCTGTTTTTGAAAGCGCCGCACTCCGTTATGGCAAGAAGGAAAAAGAAATCAAGGCGCGCATCGCCGCAGCGACGAAGGCCGATTGGGCGCGGCATCCCAACACGCCGGCAGTTAGCCCGAAGGGACGAACCGCGGTGGCTGCGCTCTTGGCGGAGCAGGACGAGGCGCTGAACAGCGAGTTGGCCACCATGAAGGCTGCTCTATCGCCGGCCAGCGCGGCCGACCTGGACCGGCGGGTTGTTCATGTTTATGCGACGGGTTTCCGCGCCAACCTAGAGAAGGTCAAAAAGCCAGGGGCCCCGGCCCCGACTACAAAACCGCAGCCGGACGGCACCCCACACGGTCCAGCCGTGGACCCGGCAGACGATGCGTATGAGGAAGCGGTAGAGGAACCGGTACAAGACCCATCACCAACACCGACACCCTGCGTTAAGTGCCAAACGCCCAATGTTAGCAATTTGACATTAGAGTTCTCACCTGACGGCAGCACCGTAGTTGGCAGCGCCGATCTTTCGATTCCCGATGAGGACGCACAAGGCGGCTGCGTCGCCACGGGAAGTCTTAGCCTTGACAACAGCGGTACCACCGTGGCCTCCGATACCGTCGATGCCACAAACCCAAGCGTCACAATAAGCAGCGATGCAATCCCGATAACCGTGGGCAGTCACTACGCCGCTTCGCTCAGTGTTATTCCGGGATCGTGTGTTCCAGGACAGCCGGACTCTTGCAGCAACCCTGTGATTGCCACGCGACCAGGCTTCCAAACCGGTCCGCCATCGATTACAGGCGTGAGTCCTCCCACCATTACTTTGGGTCAATCCGGAACTATCACGTTGTCCGGCACCGATCTGGGAGGACCGCCAGCCGGGTCGGGACCAGGGGGGAACAGCGCCCTTCCACCCAGTATTACGCTCACCAGCGGTTCAGGACTCGATCTGCAGGTGAATTTTCCAACACGGTACGACGGGACTGGTAACGCCACTGGCACCCAAAACGTGGACTACACGGTTGGGCAGGACGCCAGTTTCGGTCCGCACTTCTTTCAACTCTCCACGGTCTGGGGATCGACCAACGGCAGTGTCACGGTCGTTTGCACCACTCCTACCATCCTCAACGTCACGCCCCAACCCTGGCAGAACGGCCAATTCCCTATCACGGTAACTGGCTTTGATTTCTGTCCCGGGTCAACGTTAACAGTCACGATCCCGCAGGGCACTATATCCGCGTCGAATGTCCAGGTGGGCAGCGACAATCAGACCATCACGGCAACAATTACCCTCAGCAATGTCACTGGGCCGGAGACCGCGAATCTCACAGTCACCAACATGGTTGGGCCGGCCACAATAGGCGTCCCAGTCGTGGGTTCGGGGCCGCCACCCCCGCCGGCTCCCCAGCTCTATTTCATTGATCCTTATCTGTTGCCCGGCTACCAGTCCGGAGTTATTCCGGAAAGTACGGTTCTGGGCACGCTACCCACAAATGGCGCCGATGCTCGAGGGTTGATCCACGATGGTACGGCAACTGCCATCGTCGTCTTGCCGGTGCCAGCGAACACGATCTCGGTCGACTTTGTGTTGACTAACTTGAGTGATGGAAGCCTCGCACCATATTCGTCTGACTTTCTTACAAAGCAACCTACTGGTGCGAGGTTTGTAAATGCCACTCCGATCGCCTTTCAGGGCAATTCTTACGCCATGGCGCTGGTGCAGGCTCCTTTCTCCCCCACTGGTGGCTCGATACAGGTAACGGCTATCAGATTCGGCGCCCCAGATGTAGTCGGACAGATCCCCATCGTGCGCCCGTTCGTAGTCTTGAGTCACGGCCTCTGGGGAGGGCTGACCGCTCTCGAAAATGTTCGGACGTACCTTAAAAACAACGGCTACGCAGAAAACATGATGTTGAAGATTTGTTACTCGTCCTTTGAGCACTGGGACGCGCCGCCCAATGGCGCCACGGATTGCGCCAACGCAACCGGGGTGACTGCAATTGGGAATGCTCTGACAGATCCGGCGATCGGAGCGTATCGGCAGTACGACGTGGCGCACATCGTGGGGGGGCGGGTCGACTACATCGGTCACAGCATGGGCGGCCTGATCATCCGTGCCTTCGGCGCCCAGCCGGGCTATCTGACGAATGTTCGCGACCGGTATCAAGGCGCCATTCACACGTTCATCAGCATCGACACACCGGCCCAAGGGTCCCTGGAGGCAGACTACCTGTTAGCCAATGCCCAATGCACGGCACAAAGTGGCGCATCTCTCCTTGAGCGCACCATCCTCAGCAAGGCCGGTTGCGACAGTACTATGACGGTACAGAGGTGCTTCAGCGCAGCCGGCATGCCACTTTCCGCCAGTGCGACGGACGTAACCAAGGGTGCCGTATACTCCTTGAAGCCTTCGTACATACAAGCCGTCCCCTATCCCGGCAAGCCTCCCGGCTCCAATTGGTTTGCCATCAACGCCAACTTTGGGGATCCCGGCTTTCCCTTTCAGTCTGTTCTACGGAACGTTTTGCAGGACCTTATCGGAAACTTCTATGGCCCCGACAATAATCCTACCGGCGCTCCTTGCAACGTCCTCACAGGCGACGAGCCGCCCACTCTGTCGGAAGTGCTCACCTGCGGCGTCCAACGTTGCGCCCCAGGCACCACGTTTCTGCCGAATGACGTAATTGTAACCGTGCCGAGCCAAAGTGCAGGATTTAGCCAGCTGCCAGACGGTGTCGCGCCGATGAGCGGCAACCTCGAGCATACTTCAACGCCCGGCATTAACCGCTTTATACCGCCGCTTTTGGGGATGTCGGATTCCAACGTGCTCCAGCCAACGGGATTCAGTGCGGACCGGGTAAATAGCACGATTCTCACTTATCTTACTCTGCCAATCGTGTCGCCTTTGACGGCTACCCTGAATCCCGGCGACCAGCAGCAATTCACCGCAACTTCGGCAGTGACCTGGTCGATCGATCCGCCCAATCTGGGCAGCATCACCAGCGCCGGCCTCTATTCAGCGCCACCGCCGCCCCTTGATACTCAACAAACCGTCACGGTCAGCGCCGCTTGCGCTAATAATGCGTCCACCCCGTGCGGGACGGCTGTTATAACGTTGATGCCAACGGCCGACTTTTCCATCACCACCACGCAGCCAGCAACCACCGTGACGCCCGGCGTAGCAGTTTCGTACCCCATCACCATCTCTCCGATCAATGGCTTCACCGGCGTCGTAAATCTGAGTGTTTCTGCCGCGCCTTCCGCGATAGCGCCAACCATCAGTCCCACCTCAGTCACCATTGGCAGCTCACCAGTGAATGCAACCGTCACGGTGCCCGGTACGTCAGCAGTCAACAACTACGCGATCACGGTGACAGGAACTCCACCCTCGCTGAGTTTCAGCCATACGCTTGCTCTAACTTTGGACGTTGTGGACTTCACGATCAGCGCATCGCCAAGCACGGTGACGGTGTCGGGTGGTGGAACTGCGAATTACACGGTCAGCACAGCGTCGGCGGGACCAAATGGGTTCAGCCTGCCCGTGTGTCTAAGCGTAAGCGGCCAGCCGGCAGGAGTCACTCCCAGCTTCACTCCGGCTTGCATCACGGGCGCAGGCAACTCCACCCTGAGCCTGCCGATCTCGAATACGACTTCGCCGGGGAACTACTCGCTCACGGTCACGGGAACGACTACAGCCGGCGGCGGGACGGATACGCAAACCGCCTCCCCCGCTCCTGTGCTCACAGTTGTGCCCTCGATTAGTTCGATATCACCCGGCTCGGGGACGGCCGGCACATCCGTGACCATTACAGGAACCAACTTCGGAAGTTCTCCGTCAGTAACGTTCAATGGAATAGCGGCGACCCCGACTGCTTTCAGCAACACCAGCATTACCGTTCCGGTTCCGACTGGTCCCCAGCCCGGGCCGGGCACGTTGCTGGTCGTCGCCAACGGCGTGTCCAGCAACTCTGTGGCTTTCAGCGTGGTTCCAGGCATCACGACCATCAATCCCACCTACGGTCCGGTTGGCGCCGCGGTGACCATTACAGGGACCAGCTTTAGTAATACTCCGGGCACGCTGACCTTCAACGGCACCGCAGCCACGGTCTCTACCTGGAGCAATGCCACTCTGAACACCACGGTACCGGTGGGATCGACCACGGGGAATGTGGTGGTCACGGCGGGTGGAACGTCCAGCAGCGGCACACAATTTATTGTGACCTCGCCGCAAACCTTCTATCTGACTCCGACCAGTTCCGCAACCAACGGTTGGATGACGCTGAGCGCCACTACGGGTTCCGCGGCCAGTTTCGCCTCCAGCAATCTGAGTAATCAGCCTGCGGGTGCGTATCTGATCCAGGCGTTCAATACGTCTTCAGGAGTACCCAACAGCTCCAATACGTGGCCCGCCGGCTTAGCGGGCACCTTTACCGTGTGGATGAAGCAGACCGCAGGGACTCCGGGGACATTGTTCCCCGAAGTGCAACTCTATTTGAACGGCCCGTCGGGAACCGCGATCTGCACGGCGATTGGCAGCACCGCGCTGACCACGACCAACACGCAATACAACCTGAGTTGTGCGCCGACGCAGAACATCCCCCTGACGCCATCGGCGCAGTATTATTTGTGGGTGGGCTTGAATTCGACACAACCATCGAGCAGTTCACTGTCAGCGCAGTTGGGGGTTGGGATGCAAGCTCGCGGGGCCGTACAGTCCAACGTAACGGTTCCGATTCATTGATGAAGTTGGAACCGACATAGAGTATCCACTGGGTGCAACCGGGGAGTTCTTTAATCCCTGGTTCACCAGCAGCAAGCAGGCAGCAATGGTGCTGGAGATTGAGAGGCGCTTCGTGTTCAAAGCAACGTCCGTTCTTGTTTGTGTGATGTGCATACTCTGTGCATATCATCCGTCTCTTGCGGCGTCAGAGCCTTCTCAGCAGGGAGGCATCGGCCCCGGCCAGGCGCCGGCTGCTGGAAAGGCGGCGCAGAACTGGCATGTCACAGAAGGAAGAGTCAAAGCTAAGCTACCCACAACGGAAATGACGGTGGCGCAGGCCAACAAAATACCTCTCGATCTGCATGGCCTCGAGGTGAGCCGGATCCTTGTTGAGTGGCAGGTGCCCGAGAGGGAGGGTCAGTACGCCCCGGAATCAGAAGAAGCACCCTTGCAACGGGAGTCCGATGGTAGTGCCTATGTGAATTTTGTTCCGGTGCGGCTGGGCAAACTTAAATTGAGAATTATGGTTGACTTTACGGACGGCGGCGTCGACCAGGATAGGCTGGAGGTGAATGTTGATCGCCTTCCGGACCAGCCTCCCGACAGGTTCATTCTTTCCTTGGCCGCGGACTTTACTCGTAGAGCCGGCACGCTTGCTCTCGATTTCTCGCCCCATTACCACCATGTGTTCGTGACACCGGTCGTCTTCTACAAGGGCGTTGATTCGCCCATTCCTCTCATTCCTGCGCCCAGCCAGATTCAAGACCAGCTCTCTTATACTGTCATTCCCCGAAATAGCCAGGCGTCGCCGATAGCATTTGACCCAAAGACCGGCGAGGTGACTGCTGAGCGATTAGGTCAAGCGTTGCTGAAAGTCACAATGGACGGCCAAACAGCCTATGCGTGTATGGATGTGATGCGGGACACCGGCGAGTTCGTTCAACACTCCAACTGCAGCGATTTTCTGCCTTCTGACGTGACGGAGCCGATTGACAAGCCGTTCTATATAGAGAAACGGCCAGCGCCACCAGCTCATTAACGCAGGGGATAGAAGCCCGAAGTACGTCGCGGGATTATCTTTCTCGATGCGGAATGGCCCCAGATCAGAGAATAGACGGTCAGAGCCGACCGAGCGGAACATTCATTTCAGTTTCTTGCACCCTTCCCGTCACCTTGCGCGCGTGAATCTCGCGGAGTTGACGCTGGTCGTCGACAAAGAACTCGGCCATCCGAGTTCGTAACTCCGGTGTCAGCCCCGCCATTTCGCCCAGAATGCGCGCTCCTGGTCCCTTTCCCGGTTCAAACGGCGGCAGCGGCGAGCCGGGACTGACACCCCGGAGAGATGCGATGCGGTCTGCCGTTGCGTGGCGCTGAGCAGCCAACGGCAAATCGATTACGCGAATTCCCAAAAAACGCAGGATCTCAGCCAGAGTAAGCTCAGGCGCCTGCCAAAGTAACTCGGCTTGAACCACCAGGATCTGGCTGGACGGAAACAGCCGCAGATACGGCGTCAACTGGCGATAGTAGAGGCCAACCGTGTTGTAGGCCGATTCCGGGTCGAGCAGAGCTTCCTGGATCGGACTGCGCTCCCGGCCTTCGGTGACGTTATGCAAGTAGTGCGAGACGGCGCGATCGACAGGATCCCGCACCAGGTAGATCAGCTTGACGTCCGGGCACAGCATGCGAATGCGAAGGGCCGCCTGGTCATCGAGATGGTCCTTGGTATATGCAGTGGAAGCCTCAAGGCGAAGGCCTGGATCGTTCCGAAATAGCGATTGATACCAATCGCCGCCACGCCACCAGTTGCCGCCATAGGGGTGGTTGATAAAAAAGTTGGGTTCCTTCAACGCAGAGCCAATTACCTCTGGATGCGCAGCGAGCGTGTGGAAGAGCTGTGTGGTGCCCGCCTTCATGGCCCCTAAAATGATCGCCGCCGCTGGAGGAGTACTCGTGTGATCTCGCATCGTTGCCTAGTTTACACTTTCGTTGGGCGTGGTTATTGCGAAATTTGTGTATCGGCTTTTCCAGGCGCCGCAGCGACTGCAGGAACCTTCGATATAACCCGCGTTCAAGAACCCAACTACAAAGAGCCTATTGATGCCATCCCGGCATCCAGCTAACTAGCCGCTTCTGTAATCCTGTTTTTCTTAGTCGTTGTCATGAATAACTCCCAGGGCGCTAAGGCTACTACGCACTTCCTTTAGATTATTCACAAGATAATAATCTTGGCCGCATAGAAAAGCTTGCATTTAGCACAGTCCATAGATAGAATGCGGTCCCAACTATCACTACTTATAGGTGAAGCGGACTGAAGGTGAAGAGTCGAGTAGTTTGCTGTCAACTCAATGTGGGTGTTGGATTGTCAGGTCGTGGCGGGAATGGATGCCAGCATAAAGGGCTCCAGTCCAAGAAGAGAGTGACGCAGACTTTAAAGGATCTACTTATCTTTCTGGGTTAAGCGTAGGCAGTGCGGGCCAACAAAGCATGGGTGACGGTTACCTGGGACTCCCATAGTGTCAATTACAGGCCGCGGCCGCAAGTGCGGTTTGTACTGTGGAGCAGATATATGAATCCTTTGAATATCCTGGACGGTGCGAAAGAGCTCAAGGCCCAAGTCTACTTAGTTGCTGTGCTTACATGGGTTGGGGTTGCGTCAACCCTGATGGCGCAGGCTGCGCCCGGCTCCCCACAAGCGACAGCGCACGGTCCACATATTTATTTGCAGGACACTCAGGTTCTTCCCGTGGCGCACTCGGGGCCGAAGCAGGCTCTGAAGTTGCTGAGCTCCGGTGCAGTCAAACCTTTGTCGCTCGCGCAAGGAGATTTTCAGGAGAGCGGCGTTCCCAGCCTGGTCGTAGGCTACGGGGCTCCGGGTGGTAATGTCTTGGCTGTGCATCGGGGCAATCTAGACGCTTTTGCGCCGCAGAGCCGTGAGTCTTGGGAGGCGATCCGTGACGGCCACTTTCCTTCTCCGTTCTTGCTCCAAGCCGATGCCTTTGAGGTGCCGGAGCGGCCCGACTTTTTGGAGGCAGGATATTTTAGCGGACAGGGACATCTGGACCTGGTGCTGGCAGCCCGGGGTCGAAGCAAGATTTATGTATTGGCGGGAAACGGGCAAAGCCAATTCAAGGCACCGATGGCGATTCCGGTCGCGGGAGCAATCACGGCACTGGCCGCAGGAAAGTTAGGGGCCAACACGCCGTATACCTCGGTCCTGGTGGGTGTGAGGACGGCCTCCGGTTATTTGCTGTCGATCTATCGCGGATCGGAAGCAGGGCTCGTTCATGTGGCAAGCCTCCCTGTCGCTGGGGAGCCAACGCAAATTGCTTTAGGCGATCTGAACGGAGATGGGGGAGCAGGCGCGGCGATTGTGGCGGATGGCCAGGTCATGCTCCTGGATTGGCCGGCTGGAAAAAGCCGGCCCATCCTGCAGCCCTCCGGCTTGGCTTCGTCGTCGACAGTTGCGGTAGCTGCGGGGCGATTCATGTTCGACCGTAGCCCGCAACTGCAGTTGGCGCTGTTAGAGAGCGACGGCAGCGTTCAAATTGCAGCCCACGCAGGACTCGATGCCCGACCCTGGACCGGCCCTGAAGTCAAGGTGATGATGGCGCAGCGCGGCAAGCCAAATCCATTTATCCATCCGCCAGCCGCGGCGGAAGCATGGCAGATTGTGGAGACCTTTCCCAGTGATGCGCCTCTTGGTGATGTCAATCATCCGCCGCTGCTGCTGCGCGGCCGGATTTCCAGCCGGGGGGCCGACGATGTGATGTTGGTGAACGGTGCAACATCGCAGATGACGATCATTTCACATCCCAATCTGCAATCTGGGGCTGCCACGTACGGTCCGGGCGAGAGATCGGTAAAGTCCTACGCCGCAGCTCGTCCGCTCGCCGGGCTGGCCATGCGCGTCAATGTCGACGGTCGTCCCGGACTGATCATGCTTTTGGATGGAAGCGTGGCCCCTGTGATTGCCATGCCGCTGCCCGATCCTACCTTTACGGTAAATACCACGGCGGACACCGTGGACGCCAACCCTGGAGACGGCATCTGCGCTGACAGCAACGGCCAGTGCAGCTTGCGGGCCGCGGTGATGGAGGCCAATGCGACTCAGGGCAATGACACGATCATGCTCCCGGTGGGGACCTTTCAGCTCACCATTCCTTATAACGGCCGCTTCGATTCGTCCGGTGGACATTTGGACATCAACGACGGCGTGAGCATCGTGGGTACCGCAAACCCTGACGGCACACCGGGAACCATCATCGAGGCGGGCACCAAGACCAGCAATGGGATCGATAAGGTGTTCGCGATCGACTTTCCGATCAATTTGCCAACTCTCGGTCCCAGCTTCGCGACGAGTATGTCGAACATCGTGTGCCGGTTCGGTTTGATCGGCGCGAATGAGCTTGATCAGGCCGGCGGCTGCCTTGATGCAGATGCAGGGGACGCTGGAACTGGTTCGGTCGCGTTGACGAACGTGGTGATTCAGGGCAACACCATCGCCGTTTCCGCGCCCGGGTTTTCCGATGGAGGAGGAATCGCTCTTTTTGCTGAGAACAATCTTTCGGGGGGCCTGACGATCACGCAAAGCATTGTCGGGAGCAGCAACCCGTCGGTGGTACCTGGTAATGTTGCAACCGATATAGGGGGAGGAATCTTCCTAGGCGCGTTTGTTCCTTTAACGATGTCCAACACTCAAGTTTTGAACAACCAGGCGGTTGACAATACCGGCGGTGGCGGGGCGCAGACAGGTGGGGGCATCGCTATTATCGGCACGGCTGGCGCCACCGGTTCTCCGAACTCCGCCATTCATGCCAGTCTCATTTCCGGAAATCAAGCTGGCAATCAGGGCGGAGGCATCTATACCACGGCGGGTCTGACCCTTGATAGCGGCAGCATCGTGACCGGCAACATAGCGAGTGGCTCGGGCGGCGGCCTCTACAGCAATAATACGAATGAAACGACCAGCATTAACAATGCCACCTTCACGGGTAACACGGCGACGGTCAGTGGCGGCGCCATCCAGGTAGACACGAGCACCGTCGGGAATGCGCTCAACCTCACGTTCAGCCGGGTTGCGGGCAACACTTCTCCGCTGGGAAGCGGCATTAGTAATGCTTCCGGCACCGTGACGGCTTCTGATGATTGGTGGGGTTGTAATCAAGGTCCGGGTGGGCCAGGGTGTGATCAGGTCAATGGCTCCGCGATTACATTTACACCGTTCATTACCTTGAGCTTCAAGCCGGCGCAGAGCCCCATCAGCAATGGGACCAGCACAACCTTGACCGCCAGCCTGCTCCAGGACAATCAAAACAACATTTTGTTGGCAAGCCAGATCCTCCCCATCTTGAGTGTGCCAGCGCTTCCGCCACCGGTGCCGGCCGGGTTACCGGTGCCGATCCCAATCAGCTTCGGAACGCCGAGCATCGGTAACATCACACCGCAACCACCGCCCTCGTCCATCCAATCCAGTGGCTCAGGGGCAGGCACAGCCGTGGTGACATATAACGCAACTGCTTTGGGAACTGCCACGGAGACGGTGACGGTGGATGGCGCGAACGTGACGGCCTCGATCGTGATTGTGGGGCCGTTGGCGAGTCTTTCTCCGACGAGTCTGAACTTCGGCAACCAGCAGGTGGGTACGACGAGCGCTGCCCAGACGGTGACTTTGAAAAACACCGGTACAGCAGCGTTGTCGATCAGCAGCATCACTACCAGCGGCGACTTTGCTCAGACCAACAACTGCGGAACCTCATTAGCGGCAGGTAACAGCTGCCCCATCAACGTCACATTTACTCCAACCACGATTGCGGGGCGCAGTGGAAACCTTAGCGTGACCGACAATGCTCCCGGCAGTCCGCACACGGCGAGCCTCAACGGAACCGGCACCAGACAAGGTGTTGCAGCAAGCGGCACAGTAACCATATCAGGCAACTTGCAGAACATAGGTGGCGCTGCGGCCCCCAGTCCCGACTCCGGCAGCCCGGTGGTTGGTTTTGCGGACAGCTCAGGCGTGCTTCACTGGGATTACCTGTCCTCGCACCACGCCATCGATCTGCACTTGACCGCGGCCGGCTATGCGTTCACAGATGCGACCGCGCTGAGCGGGGCTCCGGCGGCCGTTGGCAGCGGCTTCACCAGTTTTCAAGATCCATCGGGCGGCCTGCATTGGGCCTACTTGGGTTCCGACGCGCACGTTTACAACTTGTTCGAGAACTCCGGCTCCTTCGGATTCCAGGATGCTACCGCCGGCGCCGGCGCGCCGGCTGCGAGTGCAGGCAGCGCGTTGACCGGATTTGCGGAAGCAAACGGGACGCAGCACTGGGGCTTCATGAGCGTGACCCCAGCGGGTGCTCCGCATGTTTACAACCTTTTTTGGACCAGTAGTGGGGCATACGGTTTCCAGGACGCAACGGCGGCTGCTGGCGCGCCCCAGGTTATGGCTAGTTTTACTCCGACCCCGCTGTCTAGCTTCGTTGACACCTCGGGTGGGCTACACTGGGCGTATTTGATTCAAGCCGGCCCCGTCAACCATCAACATCCCAATGTCTTGAATCTGTACGACAATTCTGGTTCCTACGGGTTTTCCAACGCCACCGTCGCTGCCGGGGCTAATATTGCAGATACGGCCTCCCCACTGAGCGCATTCGCAGACCCCGGTGGGGGACAGCATTGGGCGTTCTTCGCCCAGAGCGTGCCTTGGACCATCGACTGGAACGCGTGCTGCGGCTACAGCGTCGCGTACTTCACTCCGTACGGGGCCCCCACAGGCAGCGGGTCGCTTGTCGGCTTCGCAGACCCGTCAGGTGGACGGCATTGGTTTTATGTCGGACTTGGTTCGGTCCTTAGCCATGTCTCATCGATCAGTGCCGGCGGCTATCAGTTCCAGAATCTCGGGTCTCTGAGCGGCGCCCCTGCGCCTCTTGCTGGAACCTCGGTGAGTGGGTTCGCCGACTCCTCGGGCGGGCTGCACTTTGCCTACATCGGCACCAATAAGCACGTCTACCACGTCTTTTCCAGTGGTGGCGGTTACTCGTTTGTCGATGCCAGTGCGCTAGCCGGAACCACGTGCGATGCCGGCGCGGTCGCCTTGACAATAGCCAACACTTACACGGGCACGGCGAAATACGGAAATGGTCTTGGACAGGACAGCACAGGCCCAGCTGTGGCTGCCGACCTGGTCGCGCAGATCAAGGCTCAGTTGGGGTCCAATCCTCCTTTTTCTATCAACGTACCAGCTGGCGGAACGACCATAAGTATTCAGTGGAACACCGTCGGCTCGGCCGGAAATGTCCCAGTCGTGACAACCTCAACGACAACTCAGACCGGTAGTTTCTCCATACCGTCATTCACGGGATGCGGAACAGCTACTTCGAATCCCCAGACGTGCAACAGTAGTTTGAGCGGAGGAATCGATCCTTTTCCATGAGAAAAGCGGGCTTTACGACCGGCCAGGTTCACTGGATGCTAAGGTAAGCGGGCCGAACTCCAGGAAGGGTATGCGAGCTTTAACGGGTTATCTGAGACTTCCATCGAGTTGATCACGGGCCGCAGCCAAATGCGGTCTGTACTGTGAAGGGAGTATATGAAGCCTTTAAACCTGCAGGACTGGGCGTACAAATTCAATGTTGGCGCCTGCTTACTTGCTTCGTTTACATTGATTGGACTTGCTCCATCACTGTCGGCACAGTCGGTGGCGGCTTCCTCTAAATCGACTCCGGGCAGTCCGCATATTTATTTGCAGGACGCTCAGGTTCTTCCCGTAGCCCACTCGGGGCCGAAGCAGGCTGTGAAGTTGCTGAGCTCCGGTGCAGTCAAACCTTTGTCGCTCGCGCAAGGAGATTTTCAAGAAAGTGGGATCCCGGGCCTGGTCGTGGGCTATACGGCTCCCGGCGGCAGTATCTTGGCTGTTCATCGGGGTAATTTGGATGCTTTTGCCCCGCAGAGCCGAGCGTCTTGGGAGGCGATCCGTGACGGCCGTTTTCCTTCTCCGTTCCTCCTTCAAGCTGACGTCGTTGAGGTGCCGGAGAGGCCCGACTTTCTGGAGCCAGGATATTTTAGTGGACAGGGACATCTGGACCTGGTGCTGGCAGCTCGTAAGGGAAGCCGGGTTTATGTCTTGGCGGGAAATGGCCATAACCAATTCAAGGCTCCCATGTCGATTCCCGTTTCTGGAGCAATTACGGCACTGGCCGTAGGAAAGTTGGGTCCCAACACGCCATATACCTCGGTCTTGGTCGGTGTGAAGACAACCTCCGGTTATTTGCTGTCGATCTATCGAGGATCGGAAGCAGGGCTGGTTCATGTGGCAAGCCTCCCTGTCGCTGGGGAACCAACGCAAATCGCCTTAGGCGATCTGAACGGAGATGGGGGAGCAGGCGCGGCGATTGTGGTGGATGGCCAGGTCATGCTCCTGGATTGGCCGGCTGGAAAAAGCCGGCC
>Ga0126379_10000239_pt1 | contig 29214 bp, 32 predicted proteins | sample PanSoiMetPlot_24_FD_92640 | JGI IMG/M metagenome (GOLD analysis project Ga0126379, IMG submission 92640) | Tropical forest soil microbial communities from Panama - MetaG Plot_24 | ecosystem: Environmental > Terrestrial > Soil > Tropical forest > Bulk soil | place: Panama | collected 2016-02-17
AACGTGCGGCGCGGCCCCGACGGCAACGGCTCGCCGGGACTCACGTGCGCAACCTGCCACGGCGCGGCGAATCCGCCCACGGCCTGGGGCGAGCACATGCCGCCGGGCGCGCCGAGCTGGAAGCTTCCGCCGCCCGGCCACAAGATGGTTTTCATCGGCCTCTCGAGCGGCGCCCTCTGCCGGCTCGTCAAAGACCCGGCAAAAAACGGCGGAAGGAACTTCGAGGCTCTGATCCGCCACGTCTCCGAAGACGCGCTGGTCGGCTGGGGTTGGAGTCCCGGAGTCGGCCGTGCCCCGGTCCCGATCCCGCGCGACGAATTCGTCGCCAGGTTCAAGGACTGGATCGGCGCCGGCGCTCCCTGCGCCCCGTAAGCCGTAAGCTGTCGGCCAATGACGACGGCCAAGCGGGTCACCATTGCGGCTGCGATCGCGGTCGTGCTGGTCGGCCTGGAGCTTCTCGTCGTCCTGAACAGGCTCGACGTGCCGGTGCTCTTCAGGGTGGCGCTGGCGAACCTGTTCCTGATCCCCTTCGCCCTGGCGTTGCGCCTCCCCGGCGCGAGCACTTCCGGCCCCAGCCTGGCCGTCGTCGGAATCCTGGGCTTCCTCCAGTGGTTTCTCATCGGCTTCCTGGTCCTGCTGCCGTTTGGCCGGCGGCGCAGGCCGCAACGGACGCCCTAGACTGATACGTGCGGGTCGCGGCGCTTTACGACATCCACGGAAATCTGCCGGCGCTCGAGGCGGTGCTGGGGGAGGTTCGCGAGGCGGAGGTAGATCAGATCGTAATTGGCGGAGACGTCCTTCCAGGCCCGATGGTGCGCGAGACGCTCGGCCGCCTCTTCGGCCTGGACATTGCGGTGCTTCCGATTCAGGGGAACTGCGAGGTCGCGGTCCTGGCCGAGCTCGAGGGAAGAGACCTCGAGCCCATGCCCGATTCCGCCCGTGCGGCCATTCGCTGGTCGGCCGAAGTGATCGGTCCACACGGCGTCGAGCGAATCTCGACGTGGCCGAAGACGCGGACGCTGCAGATCCCGGGCGTCGGCTCGGTGCTCTTCTGTCACGGAACGCCGCGGCACGAGAACGAGATCTTCACGAGAAAGACACCGGCGAAACGCCTCGCTCCCGTGTTTCGGGACGTGGCTACTTCCGTCGTGGTCTGCGGCCACACGCACATGCAGTTCGACCGGATGGTCGGTGGCGTCCGGGTTCTGAACGCGGGCAGCGTCGGAATGCCGTTCGGACGGCCGGGCGCGGACTGGCTCCTGCTCGGTCCCGACGCGGAGCTCCGGCATACGAACTATGACCTGATGGATGCGGCCGATCGGATCCGCCGCACGGACTACCCGCAGGCCGAGGAGTTCGCGGCACACTACGTCCTGGCCCCGCCTTCCGAAGCACAGATGCTGGAAGCGTTCGGCCGCGCCGAGCTGCGCTATTCGCCCGGGGCTTAGCCGGCAGGGAGGCGCTTCGCGGTCTGGGTCTGGCCTCCCTGTCGGTACCGGAATCCGGTCACCGCGCCGGCGGCGTCTTTCGTGAACTGGATCTCGGTCTCGCCCCAGACGATCAGGAAAAACGTCGTGTCCGAGGAAGGGAAGAGGGGCAGCTCTCTCTCTGCAGGCAGTGTCAGAGTCAGACGCCCGTCGCGAAGCGCGACTTCGGCCGCGCTGCCCCAGATCTCGTAGCGGCCGGCGTAGCTGGCGAGCGTTTCCCGGGGCACCGCCACGACCTCGTGCTTCTCGAGGAAGGCGGCGATCCGGGAATTCAGGTCGGCCGGGGCCTCGAGGGGCACGAGGTGGCCGACCCCCGGGATGACTTCGCGGCGCGATCCCCAGATTCCCGACTGGATGGCCCCGCTCATCGCGTGGACGTCGGGGATGTCCCGCTCGCCGTCGAGGATGAAGGTCGGTACGTGGATCTCGGCGAGGCGGGCGATCGCCGGGGACTTGAAGCGCAGCTCGAACTCGCCCGTGTACCGAAGGTTCTGCGGGTTGGAGGCGAGCGTCTCGAAGATCTTCCGTCTCGCCGTGTCGTTCTTGCCGCCGATCTGGAAGCGGTCCTCCGACCAGTTCTTCGCGGCCGCCCGAACGTCTCCCTTCTGGAGCGGGGCGTTGTTGCGAGTCCCGCGCTCGTCGAAGAACACGGAGGAAGGCATCCCGTGCACAACCGCTCCGATGAGGACAAGGTCCTCGACGAGCTCCGGGTGGTGGATTGCGAAATCGATCGCCAGGGCCGCTCCCGACGAACAGCCGACGACGACCGCTCGCGAAGTCTTGGAGTGCTCGAGGACTCCTGCCAGGTCTTCGACGGGAGAAAAGGCCTTGGTCGGAGCGTCGGAGCGTCCGAACCCACGGCGGTCGTAGCGCACGACGTGGTACCGGCCGCAGAGACCCGGCCAGACGTCGTCCCACACGACCGAATGGAGCAGGCCGTCGTGGAGAAGGACGATCGCCTTTCCCTCTCCGCACTCCTCGACGTAGAGCCGTCCGCCGTTGACGGCGACGAGCTCGCCTTTCGACGCCGGGGCCTTTCCCGGCGCGGCCAGCGCGGCGACGAAGCTTGCGATCAGGAGCAGGTTTGCCATGTCGCGATTCTTTCAAACCTGGTACTGGGGCTCGTTCTTCCGGGCCCAGGCCTTGTGGGCCTCGAACTGGTGGACGAAGACGCCGGCCCAGGTATCCGAGCGGAAGATCCTCGCCGAGTTGCCCTGGAGCCAGCCGCTCAGAGAGAAATTGGTGCTTCCCTCCCAGCAGTACTTCTCCTTTCCGTCGGTCGGCTGGACGACCATTCCTTTCCAGTGCCAGATCTGCTCCGGGGCGCCGCTGTGGATGCCGGCGGTGGTGATCGTGAGGTCTCCGTGCTTCATGTGCGCCGCGAGGTCCTTGACCTTCGGCGCCTCGGCCTGGCCGACGGACTGGCTGTGGTCGAGGAGAAGGTGGATCTTCGCTCCGGAGGTGTCCGCCTTCTTCAGCTCGTCGAACATCGGCTGAAGGGTGAAGCCGAAGGCGGAGATCCAGACTTCGGAAAGTTTGTTCAAGAGATCGAGAAACCTCTTCTCCGCGGTGGGGCCGTCCTCGGGGAGAAAGAAATCCGTCTCGGTGACCGAGATCTTGATCATGGGAACCTCCTCAGAATTCCCGAATGATCCCTCGCGGGCATGGTTTCTTGAGAGATTTCTCAGATTGGCGGCGGCGGCCTGAAAACGAGATTAAGACCGAGGCTGAGGCGAATCCTTTCCTCGCGCGCCGGTGAACTTCACAGTGAACGCGGGGTGTTTCCCGGTTCAGGATTCGAGGAGGTCGCGATGACCAAGGTGCCGGAAAAGGCTGGTCACGGCGTTCCGTCGGGAAGCGATATCGGCAACGCCGCCACGATCCCGCTGATCGCGGGCGGATTCTTCAGGGGACTCCATGCCTATCGCGAGATGGTTGAGCTGGAAGTCCGCCGGGCGTCCGAGGGTGGCGCTCGCTGGTGGAGCCGCCGGTTAGTCGAGATGTGCGAGGAAGCCGGGCTCCTGCGTTTAGAGGAATAGCCCGGGTTTCGTTTATCCGAGCCGCGACCAGGCGGCGATCTCGAAGCGGCCCTGGATCACGCTGCCGGCGGCGGCGGCTTCGCGGGTCATCCGTTCGTGGAGGGTTTCGAGGCCGATTTCCGCGGCCGTCGCGATGCCGAGGCGCTCCATCGTGCCGGCCAGCGAGCCGGTGAGGTCGGCGATCAGGTCGAGAGGGCCCGTGTTGTTCGCGGCTCCGGCGATGAGCGTCTCCAGCTGCATCGTGGGCGCCGGGAGACCGGCGGCGAGGAAGGCGGAAAACAGCCTGGCGCCCATCCGGACGTCCGCGCCGGATGACTGGAGAGCTTCGACGTTCCATTGGAAACACCGGTCGTAAGTCGGCGCGGAAGGGGAGGACCGGGCGCCGTCGAAGTCCGGCTCGTGGAAGAAGATCAGGCCCCCGGGTCGGACGTTTCGGGCCAGCCGTCGAATCATCGCCGCCGGGTCTGGCTGGAAGAGAAGAACATAGCGGCCGACGACCGCATCGAAGGGCTGGTCGAACGTCATCTCCGCCGGATCTCCCTCGCGGAAGACGACGTTTCCAAGAGATCGCTCGGCGGCTCGCTGCCTCGCCGTTGCGAGAGCGCTCGCGGATCGGTCTGTTCCGACGACTTCACCGCCGGGTCCGACGAGATCCGCCAGCAGGAAGGCGACATCGCCGGCGCCGCTGCCCACGTCGAGCACGTGTATCCCAGGATCGATCCCGGCGGCGCCGAGGAACCGCCGCGTGATCGGCTCGATGAGCCGCGCCTGCCGGTTCAGACGCCCGAGCTCGCGCTCGGAATGGCCGAGAACATAGGAAGCGTCCATCGGAGACAAGAGTACATTGCCGCTCCCGTGAGACTTCGATTGGCAGCGGCGGGCATCGCGCTCCTCCTGGGAAGCGCCGGTTGCTCGGACCGGATGACGCCGGCGCGCGCCGCGACGATCCTCCGGCATTCGAAGGCCTTTCTGTCCGGCGCGCCGGAGAGCCAGCCCGTCCTCGACGGCGTCACCTCGGTCGAGATGGAGACGGCGCAGGACGGGCGCGACTCCGACTCCTGCGTGGCGGTCTTCTCGTACCACCTCCCTTCGCCTCCCGGCGCGAGCGGCGCCGGGCAACTCGCCATGCCGCTGACCGCGAGCGTGTACCTGCGCCGATCCGGAGCGGCCTGGGCCGTAGACGACGCGCGGTCGAAAATTCTCATCCCCTCGTGGCCGCAGCTGCCGAGAACGTCGCGGCCGTTTTGACGTAGTCTGAGGCTCCCGTGAGGATCGTTTCCCTGCTTCCCAGCGCGACGGAGATCGTCTGTCTGCTTGGCCTCGGGGAAGACCTCGTCGGGGTCACCCATGAGTGCGACTTTCCGCCCGAGGTGGCGCGGCTGCCGAAGGTCGTTCGGCCGGCCTTCGAGTCGGAAGGTCTCTCCCAGGAGGAGATCGACCGCAGGGTCCGGTCGGCGATGCAGACGGGCACGGGCGTCTATGTGATCGACCAGGACGTCCTGTCGTCGCTCGCCCCGGACCTGATCATCACGCAGGAGCTTTGCGACGTCTGCGCGGTCCCGGAGGCCCTCGCCGCCGAGGCGGTGGGCCGGTTCCTGCGGCGGCCGCGCGTCCTGTCGCTCCACCCCCATTCTTTGAGCGACGTCCTCCTGGACATCCGGCGGGTGGGCGACGCGGCCGGACGACCGAAGGCGGCGGAAGACCGCGTGGCGGAGCTGTCGATGCGGCTTGCGGGCGTCAAGGGACTTCTCCGCGGCAACCCGCGCCGGCCCCGCGTGGCGACCCTCGAATGGTTCGATCCCGTCATGGTTTCAGGCCACTGGGTCGTGGAGATGGTCCGGCGCGCCGGCGGAGAGGAGCTTCTGGGGCGCGACCGCGAGCCCTCGGTCTCCGTCGAATGGAAGGAGGTCCTCGAGTACGCCCCAGAGGTTCTCGTCCTGATGGCCTGCGGTTTCGACGTCGAGCGCAACGCTCGCGACGTCCGGCTCCTGGCGAGCCGGCCCGGCTGGGATTCTCTTCCGGCGGTTCGATCGGGAGAGATCTACGCGGTCCACGGAGGCGCCTACTTCAACCGCCCGGGCCCGCGTGTCGTGGACGGCGTCGAGATCCTCGCCGAGATCCTTCATCCCGAGGTCTTCCCACGGCGGGAGAAGCCCGAAGACTACCGGCGCCTGTCGGTCAGTGGTCCTTCGGGACCGCCTCCATCAGAAGCGCCAGCGCCTTCTTGAAGCTCTCCGCTCCGGCCGCGTCGCCTCGATAGTGCCCGAGCCGGACGACGACGAGGTCGTGCGAGGGGATGATCATCGTCGTCTGCCCGCCGGCGCCGGACATGAAATACGCGTCCTTCGGAACCGGGTACTCGCCGTCGCCGTTCAGCCAGAAAAAGCCGCCGTAGATCGGGCGCTTGTCCGCCTCCCACGCGGGGGCGAGCGTGCTGACGAACTTCGACCAGCCTTCCGGCAGGATGCGCTCGCCGTTCCAAACGCCGTCCTGCAGGTAGAGGTTCCCGAGGCGCGCCCAGTCGCGCGCCGAGGCGAGCTCGTAGCCCTGCAGCAGGAAGTTCCCGTACGCGTCCGTCTCGACGACCATCGTCCGCATCCCGATCCTGTCGAACAGGGCGCGGCGTGGGAAAGCGAGGTACTTTCCGCCGCGCTTCTCGACAGCGAGGCGGACCAGGTAGTCGATCAGCACCGGGTCCGTGTTGTGGTACCGGCCGACCGTATTCGGCGGCCATTGGAGGGGCCGGGTCGCGGCGAACTGGAACGAGTTAACCGTTCCCGTGTAGAGGTAGACGTGGTCGGGATAGGTTCCCGCCGGATCGTAGTCGGGGTCCTGCGGCGCCTTGATCCGTAGTCCGCTCGACATGTGGAGAAGGTCCACGATCCGGATCTTCGCGCGGGGGTCTCCGGGCGCCCGCCACTCCGGCACGGGAGCCGGCTGGTCGAGCCTGTAGGCGCCTTGTTGGATCAGGATGCCCATGAGCGTTCCCGCGACGCTCTTGCCCATCGACCAGCCTTCCAGCGGCGTGCGGAGCGTGATTCCCGCGCCGTACCTCTCCGCGATCAGACGACCCTTCCAGGTCACGACGAATGCCGCGGTCATCCCTTCCGGCGGATCGAACGCGGCGTCCACTGCGGCCTTGACCTTCGTTTCGTCGAGCGAGGAGGGGAGCGGCGAATCGGGCAGCTTGTCGCCCATCGGCCACGGCTGATTCGCGGCTTTCGGGAGCCGGCTCTTGACACGCACCGGCTTGAAGAACGGACGTTTCCGTCCTCTCGGAAGCGAAACGCAGCCCTGGTCGCCCGTATAGACCGCAACCCGGGACGCGCGGCCGGGAACCGGGACCTCGACCATCTTCTTTTTGCGGTCAATGACGGGAGAGCCGAGCTTCGCGCGCTCCGCGAACGGCGCCGTGAAGCCGCCGACGTTCTCCGCCGCGAAAGCCGGATCGAGGCCGGTGATGAAAACGGCCGAGCACATGACCTTGGCAAATCCCGCCGCATGATGGTCGATCGCCTCGCCGGGCGGCGGAATGTACAGTGTGCCGAGCTCGAAGGACTTCGCCCGCTCGATCACCGCCTTGCGCGCCTCGTCGCGGGTCTGCGCGGCGGCGGATCCGAGCCCCGCCAGGACGAGGGCAGCCACGAAACAGCGAAGGGCTCTCATCACTACAGCGGAATTGTATTGGGTCGGCGGCCTCGGAAACGCAAAACCGGGCTCCTGGCGTCGGAAGAAGGGAGGCAAGAGCCGATGGAACACCACGCAACGGAAGCGGTGAAACCGCAGGCAAGCCTCAGAGCCGGACCTGGATTCCGGCGCGGAAGAGGCGAGGGGCGGCCGGGTTGACGAAGCGATAGTCGGAGAAGGCGTCTCCGAGGACCTGCTGCGCGTTCCCGACCTGCCCGAAGTCCGCGTCGCGGCGGTCGAAGACGTTCGTCACCTTGAGAAAGAGAGTGAGGCTCGCGGTCGCCTGGTACTGGACGTCGAAGCCGACGCGAAACTGCGGGCGAAGCGGCGCAAGCAAGTTCGCCTCGTCGCCGCGGAGGAACTGACCGGACAGGACCACGGCCTCGACACCGGCTTCCCACGAGCGCGCGACGCGGACCCACGCTCCCGCCTTCGCATTGTGCAGGGGGACGCTCGGGAACCGGCTGCCGGCCGGCACGAAGATGCTCCCGTCCTCGGAGTCGGGATGGTCGGGGCTGCTCTCGAGGAAGCTCGACTCAAATCGGGCGTCGAGATAGCTGTAGTCCAGGAACCAGCTCCAGATTCCGGCGGACCCCGAGGCGTTGACCTCGATCCCCTGACGGCGGGAGCGTCCGACGTTCTCGAAGTGGCCGGTGCCGCGGCCGGCGCCGTTGGCGACGAAGAGGATGTCGTCGTCCGTCGTGGTTCGAAAGAGCGCGACGCTCCAGGCGGCGAATCGCTCCCGCCCGCGAAGGCCCGCCTCGAGCGTGCGGGCAAGGACCGGGCTCAATGGAGGGTCGGAGGTGAACGCATTGGGAAGACGGCAGGGAGCCTCCGGGTCGGCGCAGGTGAGCTCGACCGGCGTCGGCGCGCGAATCGCCTCGCTGTAACCCGCGAATGCGACCCGCTCCGGTGAAAACTGCCAGGTCAGGCCGGCCATCGGGTTGAACCTGGACAGCTCGTGCCGGCCGTCGAGCGCCGTCCCGATCTGGTCGAAGAGGGAGGTGCGCGAGTGATCGAAGCGCCCTCCGGCGGTGAGCGTCACCGTTGGCGACAGGGAAAGCGCGTCGGAAACGAACGCGGCGAGGTTCGTTCTCGCCGACTTGACGCGCACAGCCGAATCGGCCGCGAAGAGGCCCGATCCGGCGGCGACGAGGTTCGAGTCGAAGCTGGCGATCTCGACGGAGGATTCGTAGCGCGTGCGTCCGTCCTCCGCCGCCACGCCGGCCACGAGCCGGTTCGGCAGGCCGAAGAGCGGCTCGCGAGCCTCGAGCTGCAGGGTCGCCGACCAGTCCGTTTCCGTTGCGCGCGTCCGATTGATGACGGCGTCGGAGCCCGCGGGAACGGGCTTTCCGTTCTGATCGAGGACGACGCGCGGCCCTTCCGGCGCTTCAGAGCAGAGCAGTCCCGGCGGGGACGTGCAGGGGAAAAAGGGCGTGGCGTCGCCGTTGGAGGACTCCGGCGCCGTCCAGCGTGCCGAGACGTTGCCGAGGAGGGCCGTCGAGGGCGAGAGCGGAAAACGTCCGCGCCAGGCGACAAGACCGTCGCGCGTGGTCGCGAGGTCCGGCCGGGTGAAGACGGCCGAGCGGTCCGACTCGAGAAGACTCTCCGGCACCGTGCCGTTCGCGCCGATCCGGTCCGAGGAGGCCTGGAGCGTCAGGTCCATCGAGCGCTCGCCGCTCCTCCAGCTGCCATCGGCGAAGACGCGGGACAGGCGCGACTCGGAGTCCCGCCGCCAGCCGTCCTCGGCCAGGCCGTCGCCGGCCAGGAACCAGGCGAAGGCGCCGCGGTGCCCGCCCGTCTCCAACGCCGCGCCCCGGCGGCCGAACGATCCGCCGGAGATCGTCGCGACCGTCCCGGGAGTGTCGAAGCCGGTCTTCGTGTGCAACGAGACGGAACCTCCGATCGTGTTCTGGCCGAAGAGAGGGTCGGATCCGGGAACCAGATCCATGCTCTTGAGCGCGCCGGGGGGGACGAGGGCCCAGTGAACCGTGTCTCCGAACGTCTCGTTCAAGCGCACACCGTCCTGGTAGACCGAAATGCCCTGAGGCGTGCCGAGCAGCGGCGACGCCTCGAATCCCCGGTAGAAGACGTCCGGCTCCAGCGCGTTGCCCTGCGGGCCCGAGAGGTTGACGCTTCCGAGCGACCGGGAGAGCGGCTCCGTCGCCCCAGTCGCCCGGCTCCCCGCGTCCACCTCGAGGTGCTGGAAGTTCCCGGGAAAATGCATCGAATCGACCGGCATCCCGTCCACCGGGGTCGGCGCGACGACCCGGACCTCCTCTTTCTGGCGGGGAGGCTCCTGCTCCTTCTTCTCCTCCTCCTGCGCCCGCGCTGTCCCCGCCGAAACGAACCCGGCCAGGACGAAGGCGCCGGCGGCGCTTCGACGAATCCATCTCCGCCTCTTCAACCCGGTCATTGTCGCCCGCGGGTCGGTCGAGCTTCCACCGGACTGGTCCAAATGAATCTGGCTCACCGCTCCTCTCGCCTTGTAGGACCGGAAAAAACGAGGGATCGAGAAATGGAGGAGCGACGATGAAAGACTTCAACCACGTCTTGTTAATCCTGCACTTTCTCGGGCTGGCGCTGGGGTTCTCGGTGTCGTTTGCGAACCTGGTGATGGGACGGCTCATTTCCGCGGCGCCGCCGCAGGAAAAGGCGGTGCTGAGCCAGTTTCCGCCGAACATGAGCCGGGTCGGCTCGATCGCCCTGTCGCTGCTGTGGGTGACGGGCCTCATCCCTGTCTTCACAAAGTGGGGAGGCTTCGCGACGCTGACATGGCAGTTCTACGTCAAGCTGGCCGCAGTCCTGTTGCTGACGGCGACCGTGCTGCGCATCCATCGGCTGGAGCGGCTGCTTCAACGGGGCGATTCGGCTGCCGGTGCGCGAATCCAGTCCGCCGGCAAGGTCGCGATGAGCCTCGCGGTGGTCGCGCTCGTCTTCGCCGTGCTGACGTTCGGCTGAGCCGTCCGCCCGGGAGCGGCTCTCGCCGAACACCGGAGGATTCGGCTCAGCGGGACGGCTGGAAGAGCTCGACCGGGTTTCCCGAAGGATCGTCCAGCACGACTTCGGATCCGCCGGGGCCGGTGAGGATGTCGCTGCGGAAGTGCAGTCCGGCCTTGCGCAGCCGGTCGGCCTGGGAGCGAACGTCGTCGACGTTGATGATGATTCGGTTCCAGCCGCCGGGTTCCGCGCGCCGCCCATCCAGCATCGGCTTTGCCGCCCCTCCGGGCCCGAAGGGAGTGCTCAGGACGAGCTCCAGGTTGCCGCGCGACAGCATCGCGAAGTTGGGAGTCGATCCCGGCCTGGCTTGAAAGCCGAGGTACTTCGTATAGAACGACACGGCCGCGTCGATTTCCTTGACCATGTAGCGCACGCGGCCAGCGCCCGGCGCCGGCTGCGACTGCGCCGCGGCCCCCAGAGCCACGGCGAAGAGACCCGACGCCGCCATGAGCAACGACCTGATATCCATTTCATCCTCCTCAACCCCGAACAAGCAATTCGGGGGCCAGAGCTAAAGCCCCGAGAGGTCGCGGTAGCGGCTGGGGGCGACCCCGAGGAGGCGGACGAAGGCGCGGCGCATCGCGTCCGCGCTTCCGAAGCCGGCGGACCGGGCGACCTGCTTCAGGCCGTTCTCGGTTCGCTCGAGATGGCGGCGGGCGGCTTCGACGCGCGCCTGGAGAACGTAGTGGGACGGCGTCGCGCCGACCTCGCGTGTGAACACACGCTCGAAGTGGCGGACGCTCATCGCCATACGGCCGGCGAGGTCCTCGACCGAGAGCCGCTTCTGCAGGTTCTCCGCGATCCAGATCTGGAGCTCGCGGATCGAGGCCATCGCGGAGGCCTGGCCGGCGAGCGAGACGGAGAGCTGCGGCTGGCCGCCCGGCCGGCGCAGGAAGAGGACGAGCTCGCGGGCTGCCTCGTGGGCGAGCGCGGGGCCGCAATCCTCCTCCACCCACGCCAGCGCGAGGTCGATGCTCGCGGAGATGCCGGCCGACGTGTAGACGTTTCCGTCCCTGACCCAGAGCGGGTCGTGCTCGACCTTCACCGCGGGGTAGCGGGCCGCGAACTCGCGGCCGAACCTCCAGTGGGCGGTCGCGCGGCGGCCGTTGAGGAGTCCCGCCTCGGCGAGCAGGAAGGATCCGACGCACACGGCGCCGAGCCGGCGCACCTGCTCCGACATCCTGCGGAGCCATGCGGAGAGCGCCGCGTCGCGGACCGAGCGGCTGGCGAGGCCGCAGACCAGCAGCACCGAATCGCACGGGCCCTTGACCTTGCGGAAGTGATGGCGGGCGAGGAACGTCAGGACACCGCCCTCGCCCTCGATCGTCGGGCGCTCCTGGTTCGTGACGACCTCGATCGAGTAGAGCGGCCGCCTCGCCAGGCGGTTGACCGAGCGGAAAACCTGGAGAGGCCCGACTAAGTCGAGCTCGTCCACGGGCGGCACCGCCACAACGACGATCCGGCGCCCTGCGGGCCTGGAAGCCATCGTCCGCGGACTATCGCCCCCGCGCGGGCTCTTCGCAAGCGAAACGGCGGAGATGGCGGATTCCGACGGATCCGTGTCGCGAAAGGACGGTTCGGTCTCCGTAGCATCGCGGCGGAGAAGAAAACATGATCAGAACTCACGGGCTTTCGATTCTCGGCGCGATCTTTCCGGCTCTCGCCATCGGGCAGGCCGCGCCCGCATCGGCTCCAGCCAGCGAGCCGGCAGCGCCGGCGGCAGCCGGTCCGTACGCCCGCATCGCATTCCTCAAGCCGCACGAGGGACAGACCGTGGACTTCGAAGCCGGCTACATCCGTCACCTGGAGTGGCACCGGCAGGCGAAGGACCCGTGGACCTGGTACGGCTGGAGCATCTGGGCGGGGGAGCGGCAGCGATGGCTCGTCTACGCGACGTTCGGGCACGCCGCCGCCGACTTCGACAACCCCGTCTCGCCCGCGGACGACGAGCGGGACAACGTCGTCAACGTCGTTCCCCACGCCGAGTTCGCCGGCAACGGCCTCTACGAGTTCCTTCCCGCCCTCTCGCGCGGCGCCGGCGTGCCGGAGCCGGACGCGCGAGTCGAGCTCACGACCGTGGATCTTCAGCCCGGCGCCGCGAAGGCCTTCGAAACTGCCATGATCGCAGCCCGTTCGAGCCTGCGAGGCGAAGCGCTCTGGTACCGGATGGCGGCGGGCGGCCCCTCTCCGCGATATCTCCGGCTGCGTCCGGTGCCGAGAGTCTCCGCCGTTTTGGATGCCAGGACGGAACAGACGCTCCCGGAGGAAACCCATCGATGGATCGCGAAGGCGACCGTCGAGATCCTGGCCCTCCGGCCGACCATGAGCTACAACCTTCCGGGGTCCTCCCCGAAATAGAGCGAACGATGTAACGTTGCGCCTCGTGCTTCGAGGGGTTCGGACGCGACTGGCCGCTCTGTCTCTTGCGGCGTCGCTGCTCGGCGGGGCGCAGGAGCTTCTCCGGGCTGCCTGCGGCCCCTTCAGCGACGTGGCTGCAGATGCGTTTTGTCCCCTTGTGCTCGAGATCTTCTATCTCGGGATCACGACCGGGACCACGCCTTCCACCTACGATCCCTCGAGCCTCGTCTCGCGGCTCCAGATGGCGGCATTTCTTTCGCGGTCGGTGGACGGAATCCTTCGGCGGTCCGGCCGGCGTGCAGCGCTCGGGCGGTTCTGGACGCCTCAGAATGAGGGAGTCCTGGGCGTGACGACCGTCGGCGACAACCCCCTCCATCCGGTCGCGGACGGCGCGGACGTCTGGGTGCCGAGCGCCAACAGTGGCACGGTGTCGCGGGTCCGGGCGAGTGACGGGCGCCTGCTCGAGACCTGGACCGGCGCCGCGAGCGCCGCGGCGGCGGTTTCCGCGGCCGGGATGATCCTCGTGACGGGAGCGACTCCTGCCGGGAAGCTCTACCGAGTCCTCCCTACGGAGCCGGCCGGCTCGGTCACGACCGTGGCGGACCTCGGGGACTCGTCCTTCGGCCTCGCCTTCGACGGCGCCAGAATCTGGACCGCCAACGAGGGCTCGGTCTCGATCGTGACACCGGGCGCGGCCCTGCCCTGGACCGTGACGACGGTCGCGGGCGACTTCGGCGTGTTGAACGGCGTCGTCTTCGACGGCGCCAGCATCTGGGTTACCGACCAGAACTCCCGGGCCCTGGACAAGCTCGATTCGAGCGGAGCGATTCTCCAGACGGTCACGGTGGGGCAGGCGCCGCAGCTTCCGGTCTTCGACGGCGCGAACATCTGGGTGCCCAACTTCGGGTCCGCCTCGGTGTCGGTCGTCCGGCCCGCCAGCGGCGTCGTGATCGCGACGCTGACCGGCAACGGCCTCGACTCGCCGACGCAGGCCGCGTTCGACGGGGAGCGCGTCCTCGTGACGAACATCGTCGGGGGCATCGTGTCGCTGTGGAAGGCGGCGGACCTTTCGGCGCTCGGGAGCGTCTCGACCGGGATCGGAAGCCAGCCCGTCGGCGCCTGCAGCGACGGCGTCAACTTCTGGATCGCCTTCCGGGGAAACCAGCTCGGCCGTTTCTAGCCGGCGGCGGGCGTCTTCGATTTCACGCGGGAGAGCTCGATCCGCTCCCGACTCTCCTTGCCGGAGGCGACGAAGTGGAAGGTCAGGGTGATGTGGTCAGCGTCCTGGAGCCGCATCTCGAAGCCATCCACGTGCGGGGCATCGGGCGAAGGCGCGTTGGTGATGTCCACGAACTCGAAGTCCAGGATGCCCTGGGCCGGCTCGATCCGCTTCGCCTTGAGCCTCGGCTGGTTCTGCGCCCCGCAGTAATGGGTCATGCGGAGGTCGCCGCCGTCCAGGTGATAGACGCTCGTCATGGTCGTGACCCCGTCCACGATCAGGTTCTCGACGACCGCCGAGCCGTAGCCCGTGACCGAGTAGGTGACGTTCATCCGGCCGCCGCCGGTCCGGGCGCCCGACCATTCGAACGTTCCCTGCCAGTCGCCGGCGAGCGCGCGGAGTTTCGCGAGCGCCGCGGCGGCGGGGGATTCGCCTCGTGAGAGACCGGCCAGGCCGAGGCAAAGGGAGCCGAGAAGAAACGCGCGCCAGGTTCTTTTCATCGGCGCCATCCTAGAGCGGCGCGAGCGGCGACCTCCAGCTCCCGGCTCGTCCCCGGATCGGGCCGGTTCGTCCCCGGTTTGCCGAGCGGGCTCGCGAGGAACGGATAGACTCCGCCTCCAAAACGGAGGAGAGTCATGAAGCCCATCGTCGTTTGCCGCATCGCCTTCTTCCTTTTCGGCGCCGTCGCCGCGACGGCGGCAGCCCAGCAGAAGCCGGCCCCCACCCTCAGGGCCGCTCTCCTCGAGCAGCTCAAGATGACGCACACCGAGCAGGACTGGTACGTGCCGGCCTCGAAGGCGGTCGTCGGCCTGACGTTCGAGCAGGCGATCTGGAAACCCGGCAAGGACGACCACTCGATCGCGCAGCTCGTCCATCACCTCGCCTTCTGGAACGGGCGGGCGCTCGTTCAGCTGCAGGGAGGCAAGCCGGGAGCCTTCAGCGGCAACAACGAGGAAACCTTCGAGCCTCCGAAGGACAAGGCGGGCTGGGACGCGCTCGTCAAGGAGATGGACGACGTGATGACGCGGTGGGAAAAGGCGGTCGAAACCGCCGACGACTCGAAGCTCGCCGGCTGGCAATCCACAATCGCCCACGTCGCCACCCACAACGCGTACCACACGGGCCAGATGCTCTACGTCCGCAAGCTCCAGGGCTCCTGGGACCCATCCAAGGGCGTGAAGTAGTTCGACCGTCCGGGGATTCCGGGCCTCGATAGAATCGCCGGAGCCTTGGCTCTCTCCGTCGGAACTCGCCTCGGCCCCTATGAGGCCCTCGCCCCGATCGGCGCGGGCGGAATGGGTGAGGTTTACCGGGCGCGGGACACCCGGCTGCGGCGCGAAGTCGCCATCAAGGTCCTTCCGGCGGCGCTTTCTTCCGACCCCGAGCGGCTGAAGCGTTTCGAGCGCGAGGCGCGGTCGGCCTCGTCGCTCTTCCGCGAGAGCTCCGACGTTGTCCTAATCGACCTGCCGTCGCGGTGACCTGTGGATCCTCACGTCCTGAGGCAGATCGTTGTGGCGACCCTGTCGATCGGGGCGGCCATCCTGGTGGCGAGGCAATGCCGAAAGCCCGCCGGCTGGCTCGGGCAGCTCAACGTCTCGCTCATGAATCTCCGCCACTCCAGGGTGACGGACTGGGGGCTCGGGAACGTTCGGTTCGAAAAGGGTTTCACGATTCTCGACGTGGGGTGCGGCGGGGGAAGAACGATCGAGAAGCTGGCGGCGATCGCCGGCGAGGGAAAGGTCTACGGCATCGACTACTCCGCGGCGAGCGTCGCCGTGGCGCGTAGGAAGAACGCGAAACAGATCGAGGCGGGACGCGTGGACATCCGGGAAGGCTCCGTGGCCAGCCTGCCGTTTCCGGACCGCACGTTCGACGTCGTCACGGCGGTCGAGACCCACTATTACTGGCCCGATCTCGTGGCGAACCTTCGAGAGATCCTTCGCGTTCTCAAACCCGGCGGGAGGCTGGCGGTCATCGCGGAGACCTACCGGGGAAGGCGGCTCGACGCGCTCTACCTCCCGGCGATGAAGCTGCTGGGAGCCACATACCTGACCGTCCAGGAGCACGGCGACGCTCTGCGGGCGGCCGGCTTCGCCGAGGCGGAAGTCGCCGAAGAGCGTGCCAAAGGCTGGATCTGCGCCGTCGGCCGCAAATCCTCCGCTGAGGGGGCCTGAGCGGGCCGGCTCTTACATGGGCGGCGGCGAGGACTCCTGGACCTCGGCTCGGAGCGGGTGTTCTGCCGGCGTTTGCAGCACCGCGTCTTTCAGGAAGCCGGCGATCTCCGCGAGCATCTCCTCGTTGTGGCCGACACCCAGGTGGCCTCCGGTAGGGAACCCGAGGAACCGGGCGTTCGGGACGTGCTCGGCGGTGTAGCGCGCTCCCTCGAAGGTGCCGTAGAGGTCGTCCTTCATGCTGATCGCCAGCGTCGGCGCCGTGATCCGCTCGAGGTCGTAACGCTCGAGGGAAGCGGCCACCGTCCCATCGTTGAGCAGTCCGGCCCGGCGCGCGGTCACCGGAAGGATCTCCTCCATCATCCGGGCCACGCGCTTCCTTTCGGCGCATTCGGCGCGTTTCACGATTCCCGGCGGCGTTCCGAGGATCGCGCGGGTCACGAACGGACGCGCGATCTTCGTCGCGGACCAGAAGAGGAAATCGGACTGGAGGGCGGTTTCGAAGAGGAACCGGGTTCCGCGCGGAATCCGGACCGGCGCGGTTCCCTCCGGCCGAGGTGCCCAGGCGAGCGGGACGAGCAGAACGAGAGCGGCCGTCCGGTCGGGATGCCGCAGCGCGAACTGCATGGCCGACGGGCCGCCGGCGGAAGCGCCGAGGATCGCCGCGCACGAGACCCCCAGGGAGTCCAGGAGATGAGCGTGCGCGTCGGCCTGCGCCTGCGGAGAGGCGTCGTCCGGCAGGGGAGTGCGAAGGTAGCCGAATCTCGACATCGCGATGACGCGGAATCCCCGCTCCGCGAGCGTTTCGCCGAAGGTGAGGCCCTGGTCAACTCCCCCGCCCGCGCCATGAACGACGAGGACGGGTTGGCCTTTGCCGGCTTCGGCGTACTCGATCGGGCCAGCGGGCGTCTCGGCGATCTGGCTGCCCGTCGAGGCGCGGAGGCGCTGACGGCGAATCTCGCGCCGGTAGCGGGTCCACGCCACCCCGAGAAGGGCGGATCCGCCGAGAACGGCCGCTGGAAGCACGCGATTCTTCTGTTCTCTGAACATGCCGCGAACCTATCGCTGGAAGCTCCGGTTGTCTTGATGCAGGTGCGTCACACGGCAATGGAACCTGAAGCCGAAGCTCTTCGTATTGCTCCTGTAAGGGGGATTCCCCATGACAATCCGAACGAACGCCCGGGTCGCCGGCCTGGCTTTCCTCCTCTACATCGTCACGGGTCTGACGGCGATGGTGCTGGCGGGAGCGGCGAAGGCGGGCGAGGGGACCGCCGCCAAGCTCGCGAGCGTCGTTCAGCACGCAACGGGGTTTCGCGTCTCGCTGGTTCTCGTGCTCGTCGGGTGCTTCTGCGCGCTGGCGCTGGCCGTCACGCTCTGGTCGATCACCCGGGACGTGGACCCGGACCTCGCGATGATGATCCTGGTCTGCCGCACCGCAGAGGGGATCGTCGGCGCGATCTCGCTCGACCGAGCCGCGGGGCAACTGTGGCTCGCGACCGCATCCGGAGCGGCATCTCTCGATCTCGCGGACAGGGCCGCGCTCGGTGCGTTCCTCCTGAAGCTGCCGGGGAGCGTCGCGGTCTCCGCCATCTTCTTCGCGGTGGGCAGCCTGATCTTCACGTGCCTGCTGGTTCGCGGGCGCCTCGTTCCGGCGTGGCTGGCCTGGCTCGGAGTTGTCGCTTCGGTGATCGTGGTCGTGGGCCTTCCCCTCGACCTCGTGCGAGTCCTCCCGTCGCTGGCCGGTCAGATCATGTGGATCCCGATGCTCCTCTTCGAGGTGCCGCTTGGAGTCTGGCTCATCGCCAAAGGCGTGTCAGCGCGCGGCCATTAGTGGCCGCGGGCTAGCCCGCCTGCCGCGAGGAAGACTCCCGCGAGGACGAAGTCGTAGGCCGCGCAGAACGCGGGATACCAGCCGGGAAGCTTCGTCGTGACCACGTTCGGCCGGTGCGCGAGATCCCAGAAGGCGTGCAGGATCAGGCCGGCCGCGATGAAGACCGGCGCCTGCCAGAGGCCCAGGAGCGCAAGAACGATGAAGACCGTCCCCACCGCCAGCTCGATGATCAGGATCGAGATCCGGCCGTCGGAGAACGCGAACCCGAGGTAGATGGCCGCGATCATGGCCAGGGAGACCGCGTGGAAGGCCAGGGGATCCGGAATCCACCGTGACCACGCGATCCAGGCATTCAGCGCGCCCCCGGCGATCCCCACGAGAATTGCAGGAATCCGCATTTGCCCCTCCTTGCTGCGTTCAGACCATTCTGCACCAGCCGGATGGAGGTCGATTAGAGTGTCGGCATGTGCCGCAATATCCGTACTCTCGCGAATTTCGAGCCTCCGGCCACCACGGACGAGATCCGGGCTTCCGCCCTTCAGTTTGTCCGGAAGGTGAGCGGGGCGAACAAGCCGTCGAAGGCGAACGAGGAGCTCTTCCACCGAGCCGTCGAGGAGGTCTCCGAGGCCGCCATGCGGCTGGTCCGGGGATGGGTCACGAGCGCCCCGCCGAAGGATCGGGACGTCGAGATCCGCAAGCACATCGAGCGGTCGCGCTTGAGGTTCGGCAAGGAGCCGAAGACCACTCCGATCGGGCCCATCCGGTAACCGGCCCCCGCAGGCTCCCGCGATGGAGAAGCTCGAGAGAAGAGCCTGGGCCGCGCTGCTTCTCACGGTGGCCGTCATGGGCCTCCTGGTGTTCCTTCCCGCCGGAACCGCTCGGTACTGGCAGGCGTGGGTGTTTCTCTCGATCTTCCTCGCCGCCTCGACCGTCATAACCCTCGACGTCGCGAGACGGGACCCCGCGCTCCTGGAGAGGCGCATGAAAGGAGGGCCACTGGCGGAGAAGGGCCGCGCCCAGAGGATCGTCATGGCGCTCGCCTCGGCCGGGTTCGCCGCGCTTCTCGTCGTCCCGGGGCTCGACCGCCGCTTCGGCTGGTCGCGCGCGCCGATTGCCGTGGCGATCGCGGGAAACGCCCTCACGCTGCTCGGGCTGTACGCCACCTCCCGCGTCTACCGAGCCAACACGTTCGCGGCCGCGACGATCCGCGTCGAGCCAGGCCAGAGAGTCATTTCGACGGGGCCCTACGCCATCGTTCGGCATCCGATGTACGCCAGCGCTCTGCTGTACCTGGTCGGGATGCCGCTCGCGCTCGGCTCCTATTGCGGGCTGCTGGTCGTCCCGGCCTTTACCGCCGTTCTCGTCTGGCGGCTGCTCGATGAGGAGAAGCTCCTCGGGAGAGACCTTCCGGGCTACCGGGACTACCAGGCGAAGGTCCGATGGAGGCTGATCCCGGGAGTCTTCTGACCACGCTCGTCGTGACGAAGTCCTAAAATGTCGGAAGGATGTCATTGCGGACTTCGCGGCGGAGGCCTAGCGTTGGTCCTGGAGCCAGGATGTCGCCGCGGCGGATCGCCTTCCTAGGATTCGACGGACTGACGGCCCTCGACCTCGTGGGCCCGGCGGACGCGTTTGCGAGCGCGTTCGTCGAGGGCGAGGACGGGCGGCCGCGGCCCTGCTACGAAATCGCCGTCATCGGGCTGAAAAAGGGGCCGTTCGTCGCGCAGTCCGGCGTCGTCTTCAAGCCGACGGCGACTCTCGAGACGGCGGGAGCCATCGACACGCTTATCGTTCCCGGGGGACCGGGCCTTCGCCGCGGATCGACGGCGCGGCGCGTCTCCGCCTGGATCGCGGGCCGGGCGGGGCAGATCCGGCGAATCGCCTCGGTCTGCACCGGGATCTACGGCATCGCGCCGACCGGGCTCCTCGACGGCCGCCGGGTGACGACGCACTGGAACCACGCCGCCGACGTGGCGGTCAAGTTCCCGAAGCTAAAGCTCGAAGCCAACGCGCTGTTTCTGAAGGACGGGCCCTTCTACACGTCGGCCGGCATCACCGCGGGGATCGACCTCTCGCTGGCGCTGATCGAGGAGGACTTCGGCCCGACGGTGGCGCTCTCCGTGGCCCGCGAGCTCGTCGTCTACATGAAGCGCTCGGGAGGGCAGGAGCAGTACAGCGAGCCGCTCAAGTTCCAGGTCCAGTCGGCGGGCCGCTTTGCCGACATCGCGGCGTGGATCCCCGGCCACCTCCGCGCCGACCTTTCCGTGGAGGCTCTCGCCGAGAAGGCGTTCGTCTGCCCGAGGCATTTCTCCCGGCAGTTCAAGGCAGCCTTCGGCTCGACGCCGGCGGCCTTCGTCGAGGCGATGCGCCTGGACGAAGCGAGGCGCCGCCTCGTCTCGGCGAATCGGTCCATCGAGGCGACGGCGGCGTCGGTCGGGTTCCGCAGCGCGGACTCCTTTCGCCGGGCCTTCGAGCGCCGTTTCGGGATCCCGCCCAGCATTTATCGAAGCCGTTTCGAAACGGGACGGCTTCCAGGAGGGACACGATGAAGAGAAGAGATCTGTTCAAGGGCGCCGCGGCTGTTGGTGTCATCGCCGCCATACGGAGCTCCTCGATGGGAGCCGCGCCGGCCCCGGCGAAGGGGGCTTCCCTGGCTCCGGCTCCGTTGAAGCCCCCCGCGAAGGGAAGCATCCCGGTCGCCTTCCTCATCTCGGACGGAGCGGTCGTCATCGACTTCTGCGGCCCGTGGGAGGTGTTCCACCACGCCAACGTCTCCGGGCGAGACGAGGCGCCATTTCAGCTCTACACGGTCGCCGAGTCGTCGAAGCCCGTTCGCGCGAGCGGGGGAATGATGATCGTCCCGACCTACACGCTGGAGACCGCGCCGCCGCCGAAGGTCACCGTCATTCCGGCGCAGGGCGACCACAGCGACGCCGTTCTGAACTGGATTCGAAAGTCGGCGGCTACGGCCGACCTGACAATGTCGGTCTGCACGGGAGCGGCTCTGCTGGCGAAGACGGGGTTGCTCAACGGAAAGTCGGCCACGACCCACCACGCGGCCTACAAGGAGCTGGCGCTTAATTTTCCCGACGTCCACGTCAAGCGCGGGCTGCGGTACGTCGAGGACGGGAAGATCGCCTCGGCCGGCGGGTTGTCGTCGGGGATCGACCTCGCGCTTCGCGTCGTGGAGCGGTACTACGGGCGCGAGGCGGCCACCCAGACCGCTTACGGGATGGAATACCAGGGCGAAGGGTGGTTGAAGCCCGAGTCCAACGCGGTCTACGCCGTCGTCCGGCCGTCGAAGAGCGGAGCGCCGCTCTGCCCGGTCTGCGACATGGAGACGGATCCGAAGGACTCGCCCAAGTCCACGTTCCAGGGGAAGACGTATTACTTCTGCCAGCCGTCGCACAAGACGACGTTCGACGCCGACCCGAAGAAGTGGATTGACGGTTAAGCCGGGGCGCGGCGTTGGGGCTTCGCGCCCCAGACGAGGAGCCAGACGATGATCGGCAGCTCCGCGGCGGTCAGCACGCTTGTGACGCGGCTGATCGCATGCGCGTCCTGAGGGAGGAGCAGCTCCGCAAGGGAGGCGGCGATGTAGCCGCAGCCCGCGACCATCAGGAGAACGCCCAGGAAACGCGGGATGAAGCCGGAGCGGATCACGCAGATTCCGAAGGGGAAGAGCCACAGGCCCCAGAAGACCTGGGCGACGACGATCAGCCCCAGGCCATGCAGATGAAGAGACAGGTACGCCAGGGCGTCGCGCTGGCGCGGATCGAGAGGCGACAGAACGGTCGAGGCTGTGCCGCCGCCCGCGAAGTCCAGCGCCGCGAACTCGGTTGAGACGTTGAGAAACGATACCGGGATCGACAAAAGGATCAGCACCATCATCGCCAGGGCGGCCTTCTCCCGGACCGGCTTGAAGAGCCGGTAGAGAACCAGCGCGACGAAGATGAAGAGGGTCATGCCGAGAAGCTCCGCCGCGATGCCCACCCGGAGGAGCGTCTCGGAGGCGCGGATGCGCTCGGCGGTCGCGGCGGCGTCTCCCTTCACGAAGACCTTGCCGGGGACGTAGAGGAGCGCGAACGCGCCGGGGATGCTGCTGACGAGGTACAGGAGGCCGGCGAGCCGGGCGGTCCTTTTCGTCTCTTCCATGCCCTGACTCCTGATACGCAGCGGCCGCGGCGGTGTTCTTGGATCCGTCCCTGGAAACCCGCGGAGGGCCGGTCCGTATGAAGAGACATGGTACCGAAGGGACTCCGCTTCGCGCTGGCCTTCTCCCTGGCGGCGACCTCGTCGGCCATGGAAGCGCAGGACGCGAAGGCGATGCTCGGGGTCTGGCGAGGGACCTCACTCTGCGCCAACCGGGAGGTCACGCCGGCCTGTAAGGACGAGGAGGTCGTCTACGAGTTCCGCGAGACCTCGCCTCCGGCCGCCGGGAAGCTCACGATGGCAGCCGACAAGATCGTCAACGGCGAACGGCAGCCGATGGGCGAGCTGGACTTCGTCTGGGACCCGAAGGCGGGCGCCTGGGTCTGCGAGATCCAGAGCCGGTACCACGGGCTCTGGAGCTTCGCGCCGCCCAAGGACGGAGAGCTCGCCGGCACGCTCGTCCTGCTGCCCGAGAAAACCGTCGTCCGAAAAGCCGCGGCCAAGCGCGCGAAGACGCCTTAACCGCTGTGGCGGATGTTCATCACGTCGCCGTCTGAAACGACGTAATCCTTCCCTTCGAGCCGCAGCGTACCCCGGGAGCGGGCGTTGGCCTCCGACCCGGCTTCGAGGAGCTGGTCCCAGCGGATGGTCTCGGCGCGGATGAAGTGCTTTTGCAGGTCCGAGTGGATCGCGCCCGCCGCGTCCTGCGCTCGGACTCCGCGGGGCACGGTCCACGCTCGGCACTCGTCCTCGCCAACCGTGAAGAAGGAGATCAGGCCAAGCAGCTCGTAGGTCTTCCGGATGAGCCTCGTCAAGCCGCTTTCCGCGAGCCCGTAGCTCCCGAGAAACTCCGCCGCCTCTTCGTCGCTCATGTCCGCGAGCTCGGCCTCGACCTTGCCGCAGACGGCTGTCGCGCCGGAGTTGGGATGCGAGGCCATCTCCGTGACGTTGTAGCGGGCCACGGCGGCTTCCAGGTCCTTGCCGAGGTCCGAGCTCTCGCTGATGTTGACGACGTAGAGGATCGGCTTCTGGCTGAGAAAGTTGAAGCCGCGCAGGCGCTTCCGGTTCTCCGCATCGAGCCCGAGCGCGCGGATCGGCTGGCCGCCCTCGAGCTGGGCCTGGCAGCGGAGCAGCAGCTCCTGCTCCCGAACCAGGTCGTCGGTCCTCATCTTCTTCAGGTCCTTCTCGAGCGCGACCATCCGTTTCTCGATCTGCATTAAGTCGGAGAGGATCAGGTCCTCTTCGACCTTGCGCGCGTCGGCGGCCGGATCGATCTCGCCGGCCCGGGGAATGGCCGGGTCCTCGAACGCGCGCAGGACATGGGTGATCGAGTCCACCTCGCGGAGGCGCTGCGCGTACGCCGACTCCTTGAGCGCCTCCTGGCCGATAGCGGCGAGGTCCACGTACTCGACCGTGGCGTGGATCGTCTTCTTCGGCTTGTAGAGAGCGGACAGCCTGTCCAGCCGCTCGTCGGGGACCTTCGCGACGCCGACGTGGGCGTCGCGCGAGTGTGCGGCGCCGGCGCCGAGCTGCGCCTTCGTGAGGATCTTGAACAGGGACGTCTTGCCCGCCTGCGGCAGGCCGATGATTCCGCTCTTCACGAGGCTTCGAAGCTCCGGCGGATCAGGCGCCCGGGGCGTGAGGGGGATAGAGCCGGTCGAACTCCGGGTCGCCGTGAAGCGATGCCAGGTCGGGGTCCCGGCGCGTCCACTCGGCGTCCTGGTAGCCCGCCTCCCAGGCCTTGCGCAGCGCGTCGACCGCGTCAGTCTTCCGGCCGATGTTGGCGAACGTGCACGCGGCGTTGTACAGCACGGTGGCCTCGTTGGGCCGCAGCGTCATCGCGAGGTTCGTCTCGCGGATCGCGTCGTCGATGCGATGCTCCTGGGAGTACATGCCGCCGAGCAGGATCCTCGCCCGAGCGTCCTCCGGCACCTCGCGCAGATGATTCTCCAGTGCCTGCATCAAACGAAGACGCACGTTGCGAGTGGCTTCTTCCTTCCCAAGAGCGCCGAGTGCGTTCATGATCGGAATGTAGACGTTGTAGTCGGTCCCCGCGGCCTCGATCGCCTCCTCGGCCAGGGTCGCCACCTCCTGGTACTTGCCGGAGGAAAAGTGCGCCCGCAGCAGGAGGTAGTACGCTCCCTCGCAGTCCCGCTTTCTGGAGATCGCGGCGCGGGTCAGCCGCACGGCGTCGTCGTAGCGGCCGCCGGCGTAGAGGATCCACCCCTGAGAGACGAGGACCTCGGGGATGTCCGGCGCCAGGGCGACCGCGCGAAGCGATGCCGCCTGGGCGCGGTCCATGTATTGCCCCTTGCCGCTGCTGCCGCTGGACCAGTACTGGGCGTGGGCGCAGCCGTTGGCGATCGCAGCCCAGGCGAGCGCGAAGTTGGGGTCGAGCTGGACGGCGTTCTCGAACATCTGGAGGGCGAACTCCATGTCGCGCGTGGTGCGCCGGCGCGCGTAGCTCCGGCCGCGCAGGTAGAGGTCGTAGGCCTGGAGGTTCTCCGTCGGCTTCGCGGCGAGCTCCGCCTGCTCCTGCGGCGTCAGCTTGATGCGCAGCGCCTCGGCGATCTTGTGCGCGATCTCGTCCTGGACCTCGAAGATGTCGGACATCTCGCGGTCGTAGCGGTCCGACCAGACCGGAAACCCCGTCGAGCCGTCCACGAGCTGCGCGTTGATCCGCAGCCGGTTCCCGGCGCGGCGCAGCGTTCCTTCCAGGGCGTAGCCGGCCGAAAGCTGGCGGCAGACGTCGGCCGCCGTCGCCTTCTGGTCGCGGAACGTCAGGACCGTCGTTCGCGGGAAGACGGAGAGGCCGGCGATCTTCGAAAGGTCCGTGAGGATGTCCTCGGTGATCCCGTCGCGCAGGTACTCGTCGTCCTTCTCGCGCGAGAGGTTCTCGAAGTAGAGGACGGCGATCGAGCGCTCGGCGTGGCGCGCCCCCGGCTTCGAGTCGGAGGACGGCGCGGCGCCAGAGCGGCTGCCCTCGAGCTTGCGGCGCAGGCGCATCAGGTCGGTCTTCAGCTCCGTGGCGGTCTGGTAGCGGAGCGTGCGGTCTTTCTCGAGCGCCTTTTCGAGGATCTGGGCGAGGGCGCCGGGCATCGCCGGGTTGGCCTCCGCCAGAGGCTTCGGCTCGCGGTTCAGGATCGCGTCGAAGACCACCGCCTCGGTGTCCCCCTCGAACGGCCGGTCGCCCGTGGCCATCTGGTAGAGGATCGCGCCGAGGGAGAAGAGGTCGGTTCGAGCGTCGGTCGGGAGGCCCCGCGCCTGCTCGGGCGACATGTACTGGACGGTGCCGAAGACGGTCCCGGCGGCGGTCAGGTCGCGGCGATTCGGAGGCGCCGTCGGCGAGACCGTCTCGTCGCTGGGCGAGTCGGTGCGGTCGATCTTGGCCAGGCCGAAGTCGAGGATCTTCACCTGGCCCCGCGTGGTGACCATCATGTTCATGGGCTTCAAGTCGCGGTGGATGATGCCCTTGCCGTGCGCGGACTCCAGGGCGTCGGCGATCTGGATGCCGTAGTCGAGCACCTGCCCGACTTCCAGAGGTCCGGCGGCCATCTTTGCGGAAAGCGATTCGCCGTCCACGAGCTCCATCACGATGAAAGACTGCCCGTCGGCCTGGTCGATCGCGTGCACGGTGCAGATGCCCGGGTGGTTCAGCGCCGAGGCGGCGCGCGCCTCGCGGTTGAACCGCTCCAGCATCGGCCCGTCCTGCGCAAGTTGCGAGGAGAGGAACTTCACGGCGACGTTGCGCTTGAGCCTCGTATCCTCCGCCTCGTAGACCACTCCCATGCCGCCGGACCCGAGCTGCCGCAGGATCCGGTAATGCGAAACTGTTTTTCCGAGCACGAGCTCCTCCTCAGGGGCCCCCGGCGCCTGTTCCAATGTGTCACCCGGGTGCTGTCGCTGAGCCCTTAGTCTACCGCTTCGGACGTGCCGGCGTGAACGCGAGGATTTGAGGATGGCGTCTTCCAACAAACGAGGCGACGGAGTGGTCGTTTTGACCGATTTTGCCGCCGCCGACGCCGCGGCGATGCGCGATGCCGACGGGGATCCGGAGCATCGCCGGCGATTTGATTTCCCGGACGATTTCGTTCCCTCGCTCGGCCACTCTCTCGCGGTCGTCGCCCGCTGGGAGCGCGAACGGGAGGCCGGGACCCGGTTGACCTTCGCCGTGCGGTCCGTCGAGTCCGGAGCCCTCCTCGGCGGCTGCGAGCTGCATCCGTTGGGTTCAAGCGCGGCCAACCTCTCGTACTGGACGTACCCGCCGCATCGAAACCGAGGCGCCGCTTCGCGCGCCGTGGCCATCGCGATCCGGATCGCGTTCGAGGAGCTCGAGCTGGCGCGCCTCGAAGTCGTCGTGGACCCGGACAACGAGCCCTCCCGGAAGGTCGCCCTCCGCAACGGGTTCGTCGAGAGCGGGACGCGGGGCAGCCGGCTCCTGTACCTTCGGCAGAGGGATCCGGCGTATCAGACCGTCTGACGTTCCAGGAGCGAGCGGACGCGCTCCAGCGTCGAGGGGCGGGGCCTTCGGCGCGTGGAGAACGCGACGTAGCCGTCCGGCCGGACCAGCGCGAGGCCCCGGCGAGGCTCCGGTCGCAATTCGAGGATTTCGGGGAAGGAGGCCGCGAGCCGCTTGGCGGCCTCGTCAGCCTCGGGACCGGCGCGGTCGTCCATCAGGAGGAGAAAGCGGCTGGCGATTCCCTTGCCGCCGCGCATCCAATCCTCGAAGCAGCGCTCTCCGGTCCCTTCGACGATCGGGCTTCCGCTGTAGGTCACCCCGAGCTGGGAGAGCCTCTGCACGAACGCGTGACGGAACGGGGGAAGGCGCGTCACGATCGGGATGAGCGTGTCGCGCAGCGCCTGCGCGACCCGGCTCGCCGTTCCCATCGCCTCCGTCAGGAAGTGGGCGGTGCGGATGACGCCCCGGATCACGGGCCGGCGCTCGGCGCTGTAGGTGTCGAGAAGCCGGTCGCCGGCGCGGCCGTTCACCGCGAGGTCCAGCTTCCAGGCGAGGTTCCACGCGTCGGCCAGTCCGGTGTTCATCCCCTGCCCGCCAAACGGACTGTGGATGTGGGCGGCGTCGCCGGCCACGAACAGGCGGCCGACGCGGAGGTTCGCCACCTGCCGGTGATGGATGCGGAAGTAGCTCGACCAGTAGAGGTCGGTCGCTTCGAGCCCGCGCGGCGCCCGCTCGGCGAGGATCCTCCGGACGAGATCGAGCGAGGGGACGTCTCCCTCCGGCCTGTCCACCGTCGCCACGATGCGCCGGCGGGTCGCGCTCATCGGAAAGATCGCCGCGGGGCCGAGGGCGCTGGGGCAGAGCTGCATTTCGCCGGCCGGGAGCGCCTCGTTGGTCGCGACATCGGCGAGAAGGAAGAGCGCTTCGTACTGCGCCCCCTCGAACGTGAGGTTCAGCAGGTGCCGGACCGCGCTGTGGGCGCCGTCGCTGCCGACGACGTAAGCGGCCGTCGTCTCCAGGCGCTCTCCCTTGCGTTCGAGTGTCGCGCTCACGTGATCGCCCTGCGGGGCCGCCCCGACGAGCGAAGTCTCGTATTCCACTCTTGCGCCCTTGCGCCGCAGCTCCTCGACCAGCAGCTTCTCGGTGACGTCCTGGGGAACCATCGCGACGAAGGGGTAGGGGCTGTTCTCCGGGGCGAACGGGATGCGCGCGAGCGTGCGGCCCTTTGACGCGATCGCGACCCGCGTGACGCGGTTGGCCGCCTCCAGGAACGGCGCGGCGACTCCCGCCATGTCGAAGATCTCCAGCGTGCGGGGAAAGATGGCTAGCGCCTTGGAATGCTCCGACTGCGCCGCCCGGGCCTCGACGATCCGGAAGCGGAGACCCCGGCGAGCGCACTCGTTGGCGAGGAAGAGGCCCACCGGCCCCGCGCCGACGATCAGGACATCGGTCTCGAAAGCGCTCTGCGGCAACCGGCGGGCATCCTACGGCCGCTTCCTCCCCGCCGCAAGCAGGGCGGCCAAGAACCTTTGGGCGTCGGGGCCGTAACTGCCCGCAGATGTTTCTGACTCGAAGACGAACCTGGCTCGGCCTGGCCCTGGCGCTTCTTTCCGTCTCGGTCGCCCGCGCGCAGACGGCATCACCGCTTTCCCTTCCGCCGGACTCGCCCCGGTGGCAGCTCGAGGGAGAGGCGAAGGCCGCCGAGTACCAGGGGCGCCGCTGCCTCGCCCTCGACGGCGGTGCGGCGATCGTCAAGGACCTGGAGATGCGCGACGGCGTCATCGATGTGGACGTCGCGACGCCGGCCGCCCGGGGTTTTTTCGGTTTCGAATTCCGGATCTCGGAGGGCGGCGCCAACGGGGAGCGCGTTTATCTCCGCCAGCACAAGTCCGGGGCGCCCGACGCGATGCAGTACACGCCGGTCCTGAACACCGGCATGAACTGGCAGATCTACAACGGGCCGGGCTTCACGGCCGCCGTCGACATCCCCAGGGATACCTGGTTCCACCTGCGCCTGGAGGTGGCCGGAGCGCAGGCGAAGCTGTTCGTCAAGGACATGGAGAAACCCGCCCTCGTGATGACCGACTTGAAGTCCGGCATCCAGAAGGGGAAGGTCGCGCTCTACGTCCTGACCGGCGCGACGTACTACTCCAACTTCGAGTACCGGGAGACGCCCCCGGCTCCATGGGAGCGCCACCTTCCGCCGATGCCTCCGGACACGCTGACGAAGTGGAGCATCTCGCCCGCTTACGACGCCCTCTCGCGCAACCTCGAGCTGCCGCTCCCTGCTTCGGAGGCCGCCGCGATCCCGTGGCAGGAGGTCGAGGCGGAGCCGCCCGGCTTCGTCGTTCTCTACCGCTACCGCGAGGCTCCTCACCCGAGGGTCACGTTCCAGAGCGACTTCTCGACCCGCCTCCAGCCGCAGCCGGGTATGAGGGTGGTCTACGCGAAGACGACGATCGTCTCGGACCGCGACCAGGTCCGCAAGCTCTGGATCGGCTACAGCGACGACGTCAGCGTCTTCGTCAACGGAAAGATCCTCTGGCGCGGCCGGAGCGCTCAGAGCTTCCGGGACCCGGGCTTCCTCGGGATCGTCAACCCGGAGAACGACGCGGTCTACATAACGCTGAAGAAGGGGAGCAACGAGCTGATGCTGGCCGTCAGCGAGCTCGGAGGCGGCTGGGGCTTCGTCTGCCGCGTCACCGACGTGCCGCGCTGAGCCCGCGAGGGAGATAATCGCCGGCCGGACCGGATTTTGAGCTCGAATCGCACCTCCGGGCGCCCGCGGAAAGGGGAGTACGCCGCATACGG
>Ga0126379_10000240_pt1 | contig 29200 bp, 21 predicted proteins | sample PanSoiMetPlot_24_FD_92640 | JGI IMG/M metagenome (GOLD analysis project Ga0126379, IMG submission 92640) | Tropical forest soil microbial communities from Panama - MetaG Plot_24 | ecosystem: Environmental > Terrestrial > Soil > Tropical forest > Bulk soil | place: Panama | collected 2016-02-17
GCGCCGGTCAGAGGGTTGTAGACGACGCTCCCGCGGTCGTGGAGGTACGGGGAAACCGTCTCCGCCTCGACCACCGCGGAAGCCGCCGGGGAGGCGGGAAACCGGCTCTCACTCATTCAAAAAACGACCCTCTCCGATCTGCGATTCTAGACCGGTGTACGGTCCGGGGCGCCAGAACATCGCCCCATCGCCCCGATCGCTCCAAAAAAAGACGCCCCGGCCGGAGCCGGGGCGTCGGGAGTGCGATTCTCGCCGCTCAGAACTGCGGACGTCCCTGGATGAACGTCAGGTCGTTGGTCTTCAGGTCCACCGTGACGGCGTAGGCGCCGACGCGGCCTCCCGAGGTGACCGTGACCTTGATCGTGACCGGCGCGTCCGGGTTGTTCCAGCCGCTCAGCGACCTCAGGAAGATCTGGCCGAAGTGGCCGGCGCCTCCCTGGGCGTTCTGGTTGAGCCCGAAGTCGAACGAGCCGACCTCCTTGCCGTCCGGACCGATCGCCGAGATCCTCCCGGTCGTGACGCCCGGATCGAGAGCGAAGAGGCCGATCACGGAGTAGAAGCGCTCGCTGTCCTCGGCGCCGGCGACTAAGAGCGGCGCGTTGCCGGGCTTGGACGTCTGCAGCGAGGAGTAAACGCCGAGCTGCGTCCCGGCCGTGCCGGTGCCGTCGGACGGGTCGTCGTAGTTGCGGGAGCTGATGACGAGCGGCTTGGTCGCGGAGTCCGCGTCCTCGAAGTGGAAGATGCGAAGCATCCCGGCCGTGTCGCCCGACAGGTCCACAGCGGTGTCCTTCTTCATGAGCGAGTCCACGAGATCGTCGTACGTGAGCAGGCCGTTGCCCGGGATCGTGATCCCGACGACCTGCGCCTTCTGCTCGACGCCTCCCGCTCCGTGGGTGAAGTAGTACTCGAATCCGAGCGTCCTCGCGCTGGAGCTCTTGTTGAAGATCCTCAGGTCGGTCCGCCACTGCGCCCGCGGAGTGTCGAGGTGGCTCGCCCCGGCGACGTAATAGGAGATGACGCCGGACTCGGCCTGGGTCAGGGGCGTGTCGTCGGTGATCTGGACGAGGTCGCTCGTCTTGCGGTCGAGCGCCGTCCCCGAGGCGATCAGGGTCCCGAAGGTCGAACCGGGCGCGCGGCTGGCCTTCAGGACGTACCGCATGGACGCGTCCTTGAGGCCGAGGTCGTCGTCGCTCGGCGCCGACTGCTGGTACCCGCCGATCTTGAAGTCCCGATAGCCGACATACTGGCCCGTCGCGTCCTTGATGAACTGCTGGTTGCCCGCCTGGTCATAGGCCATCAGCCGGAAGGTGCCGGCCTTGGAGTCCGCGTTGTAGAGGGTGACACGGAAGCGGTAGAGAGCGTTGGAAAGCAGTCCGATGATCGTCTGGTCGTTGGTGACGGCCTGGCTCACCTCCTGCGTCGAGACTCCGCCGCCCGTGATCTTGTAGGACGGGAAAGCGGCGCCGTAGGAGGCGCCCTGGGGGTCGGAGGACGCGGCGAAGTAGACGCGGGCGGTCACGATCGGGTCGGCGGAGCCGTCGTACTTGAAGACGAGTGTCCCCTTGTTGCTTCCGCCGTTCAAGAACTTGACCACGTCCACCTGCGACCAGGAGGCTCCCGGCGCGAGCTGGAAGGTCAGCTTCGGATCGTAGGAGACCTGCGAAAGATCCGGCACGTCGCCGCCGCTGTCGGAGTAAGCGACGAAGGCGGGGCTGACTGTCAGGTTGCCGGTGCCGGGATTGCTGACGGTCACGTCGGTGCCCCAGACGTCCGCGCCCAGGTCGAGGTGCGCCGCGCCCGGAACGATGATCGCGCGGAACTTGACCGGATCGACCGTGAAGGACGCGTTGCCGCTCCTCGTCCCGATCGTGGTCGTTCCGTCGCCGGTGACGGTCAGCGTGGCCGTGTGGGATCCCGCTGTGGAGAAGGCGTGCGTCACGGTCTTGCCCGTGGCGGTGCCGTCGCCGAAGTCCCAAGCGTAGGAGTTTGCCTTCGTCTCCGTGGCCGTGAAGGTCATGGTCGTGAAGGCCTCGACCTCGTAGGAGTCCGGCCCGAGCGTCGTCGCGCCGGTGACGGTGAACGCCGCCGACGGTCCCGGCGGGCCGCTGATGTCGATGTTGATGGTGGCCGACCCGGTGCCCGAGGTGTTGACCTCGTCGCCCGTCACCGTGAGGGTCGCGGCGTAGGGGCCCGAGGCGGAGTAGGAGTGGGTCGCGGTCCGGCCCGTGCCGGTCTGCCCGTCGCCGAACGACCAGGTCCAGGTCGCGGCGTTGGCTTCGTTCGCCGAGAACGTGATCGGGGTGCTCGTCGGGGCGGTCCACCGTCCGTTGAAGACGTTCTGCGTGACTCCGTTGCCGGAAAGGGTGTTCTGGACTGACGGATTCCCCAGCCCGCCGATCGTGACGCTGAAGTTGGGGCTCAGCGCCGTCGATCCGCTCGAATCCCGGACCATGGCGACGATGGTGTGCGCGCCCGAGGTCGCGTACGTGCAGGTCGCCGTCTGTCCGAGAGCGGCGAAGCTCCCGAGCGGGTTGAAGTCGCACTGCCACGAGAAGCTGTAGCCCCCGGAGCCTCCCGACGCGTTCGCCGAGAACGTCAGAGGAACGTTCTTGGCGCCGTTGCTCGGCCCGGTGACGCTGACCGAAAGGTTTCCGCCTCCGATGATGGGCGGAGTCGGAGTCGGACCCGGAGGCGTCGGGACCGGAGTCGGCTGCGCCGCGGAGATGTTGACGGGTAGCGTCGTGGACGATCCGTTCACCGTGACCCGCAGGGTGCAATTGCTGCAGGCGGAATTCGGCGTCCACGTGATCGGCGAGTTGGCGTCCTGCGAGGTCCCGATGGAGTTGCCGTTCAGGTCCCACGCAGCGGGTGGATGGGGGTTCAGCGGGATGTTCTCGTTGTCCGAGAGGCTGTAGGTGGTCCCGATCGACAGCGAGCAGGGACCGAAGCAGAACACCGACGGATTGATCAGGATCTGCGGGTTGGCCACCCAGTCGGTCGTCGTGACGGAGGCCGAGACGGTCTGCGTCTGGGCGGGGCCGCTCGGCGGCGTGTAGCCGTATTTCAGGTACAGGCAGAAGTCGCCCTTGGCCGAGGGCGCGGTGACGGTGGCGGTGCCGCCGACGTTCAAGAACGTCCCGCCGACCGGGTTGGTCCCGATGGGGGGCGGCGACGTGCAGGCGCCGGGGTTGAAGAGATAGTCCACCGAGTTGAGCGTCGCTCCCGTCGCCTTCTGCATCTGGTTGGTCAAAGTCAGGGGAGTGTTGATCAGGACGGGATTCGGCACGACCGAGAAGGCCGCGACGAGGCTCGCCTGGACGACGTTGCCCGAGGCCGTCGCCTGGAACCCGCCCGGATAGGTCACCGTCAGCGTGAACGTCGTGGCGCCGGTCGGCACGCCGGGAGTCATCCCCGAGACGTTCGGCGTCCCGGTCCCCGGGAACGTCCAGTCGAACTGCACCGGGTTGCCCTGCGTCGCGCTCGCGTCGGCGACGCCGCCGATCAGGACGTTCAACGTCCCGCCGCTCTTGGCGCAGGTCCCGGTGGCTCCGGTATAGCCCACGATGTTGGCCTGGGCGCACTGAACGGCGATGAAAGAGGAAACGAACGTGTTGGTGCTGATCCCGTTCACGTTGGCCGACTGCATCGCGAAGCGGTAGCTCCCGCCCCCGGCCGGGTTCGACAGGTTGAGGCTCTGGATGCAGTTGGTCCCGAAGCGGATGTCGCCGGCGATCTGTCCCTTGGGATCGCAAGGGAAGAAGCCCGTGATCGTTCCTTCTGAGGCGGGAGGGCCGCCCTCGTCCTTGACGAACGACGAGCCGTTGTAGATGAAGTCCCAATCCACCTCGGTGATCGGCGACACGGTGGCCGAGGTGTCCTTCAACTGCCATTGGTCGCCGTAGTAGTTCGTCTTGTCGGTGCGGTTGGCGGCGGAGAGGTTCGTCGCCGAGGCGGAGGCCGTGGGGGGCGTGTTGGGATTGCCGCTGGCCTGCCACGTGAAGTTCTTGCCGTCTCCCGCGGCCGTGACCTTCCAGGTCCGTCCGGCGAGGTCGGCGGTTTGCGTCGAGGGGCTCAGGATGTCCTGGGTCGTCGGTCCCACGAACTCCCAGGTCCCGAGCTTGAACTCGAAGAAACCCGTCCCGTCCGTGCGCCCTCCTCCGCAACCGAGCGTCGCCACGCCGCACTGTCCGGAGAGCTGGCGTGCGACAACGCGGGTCCCGGCGGTGTCGACGCTGGTGATGCCGTTGCAGTCGCCGATCACGTAGATATTGGTCACCGGAGTCGGCTGACCGGTGCCGCACTTGGCCTCGACCTGGACAATTCCGCCCTGCAGGGCGACCGTGTCGAGCCAGAGAAATCCGAAGTCCGTCTTCTGCATCACGTACCGGTCGTTGTAGATCGGCGGAACACCGGTGATGCTGACGATTCCCCCGGTGTTGACCTGGACGGTCTGCGCGCTGGCCACGGTGGAGGACAGCAAGACGAGCGCGACGAGGAAAAGAGGCCAGGCCTGCAAACGGCGGCGACGCGACAGTATGTGGGGAGCGACGTTCATGAGTGGACAAACCTCCTGGGAATGCCTTCGGATTGACTGCATCGGTCGTTTCCGGAGCCGGATTTCATATTCCTCTTCATGGATGTAGTTAGGAGGAATCTGAAATCGGGCCGGCGGGCTGACTCAGCGACCTCTGCTTAACTTGTGAGGGTCTGTTCTTCAGGAACGAGACCTTCCGATCTAAGAAAAAAAGAGTGGGCGGGACTTTGCGTCCCGCCCACTCCAGAAGAAACGACTATGGGCCGGTCCCGACGATCACCGGGATGGCGGGCAGAGAGACCGTCACGCCGGAGCCGGAGGTCGGACCGTAGCAACCGGTACCCGTGGTGCAGGAGACGCCGAGCGGCTGGCAGTTCGTCGGATCGAGCTGAGCCGCCGGGATTCCGGCAACGAGGAACGCGGTGGCGCCCAGGATCTCGTAGTCAACCCACGCCTGATCCAGGTTGCCGCCGAGCGGACCGGTGTTGTTGAAGAACGACATGCTCACCCAGCCGGCCGGCCACACGGGGTGGGAGAAGGCCGAGATGTTGGTGCGCTGCGTCTCCAACGGGAAGTTGAACGTCGGCTGCGAGCACGGGGACGGGCAGACGCCCTGCGTAACCGTGTTCTCGTCTTCATCGAAGAAGGTCAAGGTCACGGTCGGCTCGGACGTGTTGCACTTGCCGACTGCGAAGCCGAGCAGGTCAGCCAGACCGCCGCTGATCGCGGAGGAGCCGGCCGATCCACGCCACACGTAGAAGTTGGAAGTAACGCCAGGCGACGCATCGAACCAACGGGCCGCGTACTTGAGGCCCAGGGGCTCGCGCTGGTCGCCGCCGCCGCAGTCAAAGCCGGACTGCGGAGCCGGGAACGTGTTGAGGCAGCCCAGCGGATCCGCAACCGTCACGTAGCGACGATAGAAGGTGCGGCGTCCGACAGGAGCCGTGCTGGCGGGGTTGGTCGGGACGGCGGTGGTGTCGGCCAGGGAGGCATCCGCCTCGATGGCGACGGCCGCGTACCCTTCCGTGCCGACGCCGGCGCCGGAGGTGTAGATGTAGTCACCGAACAGGTTGTTCTCCATACCGATCGCATCGTTCGTGTAGTACGCCGGATCCGACGGGTTGGAGAGGTTGCAGTAGTTCGCGTGGTCGATCGTGATGTAGCCGTGAATCGGGTTGGTGATGACGCCGTCGGTGCCGCCGCACGTCGTGGTGTCCTTGGTCGCATCGAGCGAGTCGAGGACCGAGAACAGGAACGCGGTCGGGAACGGCCCGGCGGGATAGGAAACCGTTGCGAGTGTGTTGTCGAGACCCGTTGCCGGGCTCGTCGGTCTCACACGCAGGTAACCTCCGGCGGACGGATAGACCGGCGCGCTCGAGTTGCGCTGGCAGACGTCACCGGTGATCGTCACCTGAATGCCGTCCTTGACCTCGGGCTGGTGGTTGATGTTCACCGGCGTGATCGGCAGGTTCCCCCTCAGCACCGAGGCCACCGAGAACGACTGAATGTCGAAGCCGGTGAGCGCGATGTTGAAGTCGAGGACGAGCTCGGTCCGCTCGTTGAACACGTTGACGTGAGCGAGCATCGGCGCGGCCGAGGCGTTGCCGATCGTCACGAGGGTGTCCAGAGCGCTCGTGCCCGTTCCCTGGATGGTGCCGTCCGCGTTGAACGTCGCCTGGAAGTAGGGAATGAGCAGCGTCGCAGCGGGACGCTGGTCAATGGTGCACGTGATGGCGCCGGCGCTGCTCGCAATCGCGAGCACGGCGACCACCGCCATACACGTCAGGAAGGTTTTCTTCATTATTGAGATCTCCTCGTTACTGTTAACTGCGAAAAAAACACGCTTGAGTTCCTTCCTCCGCGCGATCCCATCACCTCCCATTTTTCTCGTTTTTCAGAACCTGATTTCAAGATTGGAGTTAACCGGGAGTTCATGCACCTCCGTGGTTTGCGGCCATCTTGGGCGCTCGGAGCGCCCCTGTCAAGAGGAAATTCCGAAAAATATGCTTCCTGATCATGAGGACAGGGTCAACTCGTTTCGGACGCATGGGTTAGCGCTTGTTCAGCCAGACCGACCAGCCGCCCTGGTCGTTGGGACGGTAAGAGGCCACCGTCTTGGAGAGAACGATGTCGAGCCGGCCGTCCCCGTCGAGGTCGGCGAGCTCGATCCACTGCCCGAGCGAGTCCAGGACCGGCTCTTCGTTCTCGGCCATCTCCGTGAAGGTCCCGTCCGGCTTCTGGAAGAAGATCCGCAGCTTGTTCTGCTCGGTATCGGCGAAGACGACGTCATCCAGGCCGTCGCCGTCGAGATCCCCCATGGCCAGTGCGTACTGCGAGGACTGTCCCGCCTTCTTGCGCCACACGCGGTGGCGGCTCCAGGTCCCGCCCTCGTAGCTGTAGACGGTGATGCCGATCGCCCGCGCCTCGGTGGGATCGTTGGTGATCATGTTGTACGCGTCGGCGAAGGCCGAGGCGCGCTGCTTGCCCCAGGTGCCGGGCACCGTCGCGAAGTGGTACGAGTAGATCTCGATGGCCGGGAACCGGATCGGCTCGAAGCGCCCGTCGCCGTTGTTTCTCCAGAGAAGCGTGAGCGCGCCGATGTAGTTGGAGGCCGTCAGGATGTCCGTCTTGCCGTCCCGGTCGTAGTCCCAGGCGTGGATGCAGTTCGAGTAGAAGCCGCCTGCGATCCCGTCCTGCTTGTACTGCCACCGGTTCCCGCGGTTGAGGTACACGCGCACCTGGTCCTGGGCGTCGGAACGGCCGCCCACGTTGTCGACGGCGGCGACGATGTCGAGCTTGCCGTCCCCGTCCGCGTCGACGAGCGTGATCGCCTGCGAGGAGAAGTCGCGCGTGGGGAGCCCCGACCTCACGATTCGGAAGGTGCCGTTGCCGTCGCCGAAGAGCGAGATGAGCCCGGCGCCGTGCGAGGCCGCGACGACGTCGAGCTTGCCGTCGCGGTCGATGTCGCCGACGGCGACGGCGCCGTAGTCGAGAGAGAAGGTGGTGCTGGGCTTGCCCTCCTCGACGAACTGCACGGGCCACGGCGTGAAGTGCCCTTTGCCGTCGCCGATCCAGACGTGGAGCTTCGCGTCGCCCAGCCGCGAGGGCGGAGCGATGATGTCGGGGATCTTGTCGCCGTTGATGTCGCGGATGACGAAGGAGGCGCGCCACAACCCGCTCGCGGGAAGGCCGCTCTGCGCGACCGGCTCCAGGCGCAGCTTCCCGGCTTCGCGCCGCGGCAGAAGGTCCTCGAAGTCCGACAGCGGCGGGCCCGAGGGCGTCGGCGTCATCGCGGGCGGCGGCGGCGCCTGGCCGGGGGCCGCCGGGGAAGCCGGGGTCGGCGTCTGGGACTGCTTGAGCATCCTCTCCAGCGCCTCGGTCTCGGCGTTCCTCTTGTTCGTGTAGATGTAGTAGTACTTGTCGTCTTCCTTGTAGAACTCGACGGCGGGGCCCACGAGGGGGTGGCGGATGTGCCGCTCGTCAACCCGGATGTACTCCTCCTTGGGCAGCCGCTCGACGAAGTGGTATTCGTCTTCCTCGACGATGTTCGGATTGGTCCTCGACATGATGCCCGGCGTCGGAGTCGGAGGCGCCGAGGCCACAGTGGGCTTGGACCCGCCGGAAGGGGCGACGCAGGATGCCGCGAGCACCGCCACGGCGAGGACGAGCAGGGATCGAGTGCGAATCACAGAACCTCCTCTTTCATGGGTGGGATGGGGAAACCGCGAGGAAACCGCTCACTGAAAACGGCCCGACCGCGAAATTCTTCCCCTTTTCTCGGCGTCTCAACACGGACACTGCCTTAGAGAAGGTCCGCGAAGTGAGGACGCGCGCGCAGGAAGAGGGCCGCGGCGAGGACGGCGGCGACGCCGGAAAACACCGTCAGGTAGAGGACGGAGGAAGCGTCGGGAGCGGTGTGGAGCGTGAAGGCCCGCCGGTACCACTCCGCTAAGTGCGCCACCGGGTTGACCGAAAGGACCCAGCGGAAATTCGACGGGATCATCGAGGGCGGGTAGACGATCGGCGTGGCGTAAAAGACGACCGTCAGCGCGATGTTGACGCCGTGAGCCACGTCCCGGACGAGAGTCGTCACCGTCGCGGCGAAGCAGGCGATCCCGAAGGTCATCAGGGTCTGGACGGCCAGGGCAGGGATGGTCAACAGCAGCCAGGGGAGCGAGAGGTGCCCGAGCCAGCCCAGGTAGGCGGCGTAGATGACGAAGGCGATGACCTGGTTGACAACGGCGGCAAAGACGACCGAGAGGACCAGCGTCTCGACCGGGAAGACGGTCTTCTTGACCATGGCAGCGTTGTCGGCCAGGACCGTGGAGGCCCGGGAGATCCCCTCCTGGATCGCCATCCAGGGCAGCAAGCCCGCCAGCAGGAACTCCGGGAAGGTCGAGAAGCCCTTTTCCACAGGGATCCGGAGGATGACGCCGAAGACCCAGGCATAAAGGAGGATCCAGAGGAGGGGCTGGGCAAAGGCCCAAAAGATGCCCAGCCGGGACCCGGCGTACCGGGCCCTGATATCCCGCAGAACCATCTCTTTGACGAGAAAAAGGCGGGCGGAGAGCCTTTTCCTGTTGCTTGACATCGGCGGTGGGATTATAGTTACGGCAGTTTATGATGCAATAGCATTTCCCGAGAACCAAAAACGCCCAACGACGCGACACCATGTCTTCCCACTCGCCCCGCAAAATCAACCTGGTCGGCTCGCGCATCCGGGAACTGCGCAAAGGCCGGCACCTGACCCAGACCGAGCTCTCCGAGAGGATCGGGATCGCCCAGTCCGATCTCTCCCGGATGGAGCAGGGCGAATACAAAGTCGGCCTCGACACCCTCTTCAAGATCCTCCAGGTCTTCGATTTGAAGATGGGCGAATTCTTCGGCGAGACCGAGGCGCCCGAGGCCTCCGGCGCCCGCGAGCTCGTCTCGGACTTCCAGGAGCTCAACGCCGAGTCGCAGCGCGAAGTGCGCGATTTCGTCCGCTTCAAGAAGCTTCAGCAGCACGAAGAGAAGGCCGCTCCGCCGGCCCCGCCCCCGCCGAAAGAGGAAGAAACATCTTGAGTTCGCGTCGCGAAACTCTAGAATCGCCAGGGCGATTCCTTCGATGAGCGAGCGACGCAAACACTTGGAGTTTCTGCGCCGGACCGCGCGAGACGCGATCTGGGCGGGCGACTACGAGCGCGCCCTGACGCTGTACGACGACGGCCTGTCGCTGGCCCGCTCGTGGAAGGACCGCGACCTCGAGGACCTCTTCACCTGCAACCGGGCCACGACGTTGATCGAGATGGACCGGCGGGACTTCGATCTCTCGCGACTGAAGGAGATCCTGCTTCGCAATCCGACGAGCTACAACGGCGCGCTCGCGGCCTACGTCTCCGCCAACGCCCACGAGGCCCGGAACGAGTACGGCCGGGCGCTCTTCTACGCGCAGACCGCTCTCGCCAAGAGCCGCGACATCGGCAATGAGGAGTTGACGGGAACGTCGCTGAACCTCCTCGCCAACCTCGAGCTCCACGAGAGCCGCTTCGAGGCGGCGCGCGACCTCTTCCAGGAAGCGGTGGACCGCCTCGAGTCGCAAGGCGAGAGCCTCTCGCGGCAGGCCGCCGTCGCGACCGACAACCTCGGCTACTGCCACATCGCGCTCGACCGCGTCGAGATCGGCCTTCCGCTCGTGCACCGCTCGCTCTCCGTGCTCGACAGCCTCGGCGCGCGTCAGGCGATGGACTACCCCGCGCTCGACCTCTGCTTCGCGCACGTCAAGCTCGAGAAGCTCGACGAGGCGGAGAACTGGGGAATCCGCGCGCTCGGACTGGGCAAGGAGTTCGGCCGCGAGGACGTCATCAAGAACTCGCACTACCTGCTGGCCGAGACGTACTCGGAGATGGGACGGACCGCCGACGCGGAGGACCAGTACGAGGCGCTCGCCAGCTACTACCCCGACTTCCCGGCCCTGAAGCACTACCTCTCGCAGATCTCGCTGATGGAAGTCATCAACCTGAGGGCCTGACCGGATGATCGCGCGCTTCCTCCGCCCGCTCGCCGCCGCCGCGCTCCTCGCGCTCGCGGCCGGTCCGCTCGCGGCCGAAACGAACGCGCCGGCGCCGGCCTACGAGGAGAAGTCGATCCTCTCGCCGGACGGCACGCTCTACGTGATCCGCTCGGGCTCCGCGACGGACCTAGGCGTCGTCGGCGGAAACCTCGGGCCATCGGACAAGCTGATCGAGTGGACCTCGCGCAGCCAGGACGGGCAGATCCAGGCCGGCATCATTCCGGGCACGGTCAACGCCGACGTCAAGCACAACCTCGACATCGCGTACGACGAGCCGTCGGACTCTCTCGTCCTCCTCTGGAACGAGGAGCTGACGGTCCTGAACGTCCTGCGGCTCGGCGTCTACCGCAACGGCACCTGGTCGGTGGGCAACCTCCTTCCCAATCTCGGGATGGCCCACGCGTACAACCCGCAGATGCTCCTCTCGCACCTCTCGGTCAACATGGTGGACCCGAGCGGAAACGCGATCACGAAGACCCGGACGCTGCTTTCCGTGATCTGGTGGGAGGAGGCGCAGTACGCGCAGGCCCGCTACGCGCCGATCTTCCTCGACGACGACCAGGACCCGGGCGACGTCCAGGTGTACGACCTGCCGGCGTTGATCGGGAGCGGCGGGTCGACTCCGACGGCCGGGCGCTCGACGGGAGCGTACATGTTCCCGGCCCTGCAGGTCGACGGCATGAGCGGGTCGCTGCTGGCGAGCTTCGCGGACCTCTCCGCGGGACGCCACTACGTCATCCGCGTTTCCTTCCCTACCGAACTCGGCCGTCCCGGTCCGGACAACGCGACGTGGATGCGGCGCCGGATCCCGGTCGTCGGCGTGGCCTCGGACAATCCCATCGGCGACGTCGGCCCGATCGTCATCGGCGACGTGAAGACGCTGATCGGCTTCGCCTACCGGCCGACGCTGGCGTGGAACACGGGCACGGCGATCGGCTACACCCGCTTCGACGGCAAGGCGTGGTCGAGCGTGCGCACGATCCAGCTCTCCGACACCATGACCGCGGACCGCGCGATGCGCCTGGTCCAGGAGATGGCCACCCGCAATTGACAGCTCGGCGCGGCTACGCGCCGCGCGGTTCGTCAATCAGAGAGACAGCGCCCCTAGTCATCCTGGGGTACGCAAAGCGACCAAAGGATCTTGGTGGAGAAGCCGCGAGAAAAGTCTTCACGCGGCTCAGTCGTGTAGATGCTTCGCTGGCCTTCGGCCTCGCTCAGGATGACAAGGGGGATCAGAGTCCGCGCGGCAGGTCCTTCCTCACCGGCTCGTCGTAGAGCGAATCCAGCAGCGTCGCCGCGTCGCTTCCCGCCGGCGTGACCGCCCGCGGCACGACCACCCGGATCGTGTAGATGTGGTCCCCCGTCTGCCCGGTGCGCGGGTTGCGCACACCCTGCCCGCGCAGCCGAAGCTTCTGGCCGCGCGTGCCGGGCGGGATCTTCGCGCGGAGCGTGCCGCGGATGGTGGGCACGTCGATTTCTGCTCCCGCGTAAGCCTCCTTGACCGTGACCGGCACGACGCCGTGGATGTCGTCGCCGCGGCGCTCGAAGTACGGGTGCGCCGTGACCCGAACGGTCACGAAGAGATCGCCCACCGGCCCGCCGCTGACGCCGGGCCCGCCCTTGCCCGGAACTCGGATGACGCCGCCGTCCTCGGTGCCCTCGGGAATCTTGATGCGCACGTTCTCGACCTCGGCGACGCGCCCGCGGCCGCGGCACGTCGGGCAGACCTCGCGCCCTTTGCGTCCCGTGCCGCCGCACTCGGGGCATTCCTTCTCGCGGCGAAGCGACAGCGACGTCGCCCCTCCAAGGACCGCCTCGCGGAAGGGGATCTCGATCGTGCCGGTCGCGTCCTCCCCTTTCTGCGGGCCGCGGGCGGCCCGGGCGCGTCCGCCGAAGAGGTTGCCGAAGAGATCGCCTAGGTCGCCGCTCTCGAAGTGGAAACCCTCGAACGGGGACCCCTCGAAGCCGCCGCCCGCCCCCGGGAATCCGCCAGGCCCGGTCCCGGTGCCCTCGAATCCCGGACCGGGCCGGCCGGCGTGCCCGAACCGGTCGTAGGCGCGGCGCTTCTCCGCGTCGCGCAGGACGTCGTAGGCCTCCTGGACCTCCTGGAACTTCTTCTGGGCCGACTTGTCTCCGGGATTCACGTCGGGGTGGAGCTTCCGGGCGAGGCGTCGGTAGGACTTCTTGATCTCGGCCTCGGAGGCCCCCTTCGCGACCCCCAGGACCTCGTAGTAATCCCGCTTTTTCATCAGTTTCCGGGATTATAGCGGTGCCGAAAATACGCTATTGACAGCGGCGGGCGGTCTAATATTATTAGTCGCAAAGCAACCAGCTTCTAATCTTTTAAGGGCCGCGGAGATGAGCATCGACGACATCGATCTCCGGATCCTGGACATGCTGCAGCGCAACGGGAAGCTGTCCCAGGCGAAAATCGCCGGGGCCGTCGGCCTGACCACGCCCTCCGTCAACGAGCGCATCAAGAAGATGGAGCGGCACGGGATGATCCGCGGCTTCGTCGCCCTTCTCGACCACGAGAAGATGGGGTTCCCCCTGACCGCGTACGTGGACGTTGCGCTCGAGCATCCCCGATTCGAGAGGGGGTTCGTGGACGACCTGGAGAAGCTGCTCGGCGTGCAGGAGTGCCATTACCTCGCCGGCGAGTTCGCTTACCGATTGAAGGTCAAGGCGGGTTCGCCCGCGTCCCTTGCCGATTTTCTCCAGCACCGCATCATGACGATCAAGGGCGTCGCGAACATCCGAACGCAGATTTCGCTTTCCTCGAAGAAGGAATCCACCCTCCTTCCCCTCCCCGTCCCCGAAGAAAAGAAGTAGTCAACGCCCGGGCCCGAGGAGCACCGCTTCTAAGGTGCGGATGCGTCTGCGCGGCGAATGTCGTGCTACGCGCTGCGGTCGATGCGCAGCCGCGGAGCGACGGTAGACGGAGGGCCACCGCCCGGCTTTCGCCGGGAGGGGTCGGCCTAATGGCCTGTTTGGCGGGAGCCTAGGAAAAGAGGAAGAAGACGAGCCGGACCGGGCGGTAGGACGCCCGATCGGTAAAGAGGATTTTTTTGGCGGGAGTTGGCCAGATGTGATTCATAGCTTTGTCCGCCAGGTCTTGCAATCGATGTGCCAGGCGGGATGCTAAAACCGGTACGTCAACCCTCCGCCAGCAACGAGCGGATAGCGTCCCTGGGTCGAGAGAATCCCGTGGACCGTCAGCCTCAGCGTGACGTAAAGGCCCTTGACGAACAGCTGGAACTGGCCGTCCGCTCCCGCGTGCCACCCGAATGCGGTCTCGCGATTGTCGCGGTAGTTCGCGAACTCCGGCTCCACGGGTCGCGGTTCAATCTTGTAGCCGCCGATTCCCACGAAGAATCCTGACTTGAAGAAGCCCTCGGAGAATTCGTACGAAACGTCCACCATCGTGTACTTGACGTCCTGAGTCAGATCGGGAAGCGGTCCCACGGTGGACCCGTCCGGGTTCGTGAAGGTCTGGCCCGCGTTCTCCCCCTTCATCCGCATCTCTCCGTAGGTCGCGCGCAGGATGACGTCCGGCTCGAGGGCGAACTCGATGTACCCGTTGACGTCCTTCGGCTTGAACTCGTCCAAACGGAAATGGTGCTCGATGTCGGCGACCGCGCCGATGTTCACACCGACGCCCCATGTCTGCGCGCGAGCGCCCGCGGCCAGGAGAAGAGCGGCGACCGCGAGGAAAAACGTTCGCTTGAAAAGAACCACAGACACCTCCAAACGCAGTCTATCCCTTACAATCCGACGCCGATGTTTACGGACGCCGGGCTCGATTCGCGGAGACAAATCTGAGTTCGTTGCTCCGATCTGCCGCCGGCTTTTTCTTTCCGTCCCGCTGCCTCGGCTGCCACACCAGTTCGGTCGAACGGTTTTTTCGCGGAGGCGTCTGCGAGGCCTGCTGGACGGCCCTCGAGAGGCCCTCCGCGATCCGATGCGGCGTGTGCGACGAGCCACTGGGCTCTCCGGGCGTCCCGGGCCGCGAGGGAGCGGCGAAGCGTTGCGGTCGATGCATCCTCTCTCCTCCTCCCTACAGAACGCTCGCGGGGGCCGCTCCGTATCGCGGAATCGCCCGCGAGATCCTGATCGCGGTGAAGTTCGGCGGCGCCGACTTCCTGGCGCCGCGCCTGGCGGAGGTGATGACGGAGCGCCTGGTCCTTCCGCCGCGCGTGGAGGAGATCGCCGCCGTGCCGGCGACCGCCCGCGCGCGGAGAAGCTCCGACCACGCGGCGGAGTTGCTCGCGGACGCGGTCGCGAATCGGCTGGGCCTTCCCTTCGACCGCCGCCGCCTCCGCAAACTCCGCTCGACGGCCAGGCAGAGCGGCCTTCCGCTGTCGGAGCGACAGGGCAACGTCCGCGAGGCCTTCCGCGCGGCGCCGGGAGCACCGCGCCGTGTCCTTCTCGTGGACGACGTCGCGACGTCGGGCGCTACGGCGCGCGAGTGCGCTCGCGCGCTGCGGCGTGCGGGAGCGGAGACGGTGGACGTGTGGTGCTTCGCGCGCGCTTCGCGCGACGACCTCCTGCTGCGATGAACGCGCTGAACACGCTGATCGTCCGGACGCTGCCGCTCGTGCCGCTGCCGGTCGTGCGAATGGTCGCCTCGCGCTATGTCGCGGGAGAGACCCTCCAGGACGCGGTCCGCGCGGTGCGCGGCTTGAACGCGGAAGGGTGCATGGCGACGCTCGACGTCCTCGGCGAGGACGTGACCGACTTCTCCGAAACCGACCAGACGGTTTCCGAGTACCTCGAGGCCCTCGAAGGCGTCCTCGAGAACGGCCTCGACTCGAACCTCTCCGTCAAGCTGACGGCGTTCGGCTTGAAGCTCGATCCCGCCCGTTGCCGGCGGCAATTCCGCAGGGTCCTCGACGCCGCTCAGGGACGGGGCGTTTTCGTGCGGATCGACATGGAGGATTCCTCCGTCACTGAGGAAACGATCCGCATCTATGAGGAGTCGCGCAGGCTGACGCCGGGAACCGGGCTCGTTCTCCAGGCCTACCTTCGCCGCAGCCGCGCCGACGTGTCGCGGCTCGCTTCGCTGAAGCCGAACGTCCGGGTCTGCAAGGGCATCTACGTCGAATCGCCGGAGATCGCCTTCAAGGGGCGCGAAGAGATCCAGGACAACTTCATGGCCGTCGTCGAGGACCTGTTCGCGGCCGGATGCTACGTCGGGATCGCGACGCACGATGAGGTCCTCGTCGCGCGCTCGCTTGCGACGATCCGGAGGCTCGGGCTTCCTCGCGAGGCCTACGAATTCCAGATGCTCCTCGGCGTCGCCGTCGGCCTTCGGCGGCGGCTCGTGGCCGAGGGCCACCGCCTGCGCGTCTATGTTCCCTTCGGGAAGTCGTGGCACGCCTATTCGCTTCGGCGTCTCAAGGAAAATCCCTCGATCGCGGGACAGATCATGAAGGGATTCCTCCGGCGGGGCTGAGTGCCGAGCGCCGGGAATTCGAGTCCCGATCGGGCATTTTTCAACCTCGAACGAGGAGACGGTAAAGCGTTGGGAGAGAATCCGGTTGGCCTGGCAGCCCCCTTTCAAAAAGTCAGCTTGGAATCCCCATCCGGGAGTCATATACTCGGCGCCGGGACCCTTCGAGGTCCTGTTATGAGACGTCGCCCCGCTGCCGCGTTGGCTTTCCTTTTGCCGGCGTTTCTCTCCGGCGGCTGGGCTCTTGCCGCGCCGACCGCGTCGCCCGTCCTCGCCTCCCCCGTGGCCCCGCCGATCTCGGGCATCGTCAGCCACCTGGAGAAGCCCATCTCCGGCGCGCTGGTCATCCTCTACAACCTCGGCGATACGTCGCTCTCGCGCTCGCGGACGGCCACGGACGGGACGTTCGTCCTGGCGTCGGCGCCCGTGGGCGTTTACGACCTCGTGGCCTACAAGAAGGGGTTCGTCCCGGCGCTGGTACGGCTCTGGCACCAGGCGCCGTCCGAGGGCATCAGCGCCGTACGGATCCAACTCGCCGCCCGAAACGAGAAGGCCAGCTCCAACGACCCCACGGCGAGCGTCTGGGAGCTTCGCGAGAAGGTCCCCGCCGACGTCCTGAGAGAGCTCTCGATCGAGGCCGCCGCCGATCAAGCCGCCGCTCCGGCGCTCGACCACGTCCGGCTGGACAAGACCATGGCGGGCGAAGTGCGCACCGTCACGGGGATGCCGCAGGGCGACTCGACGCTCTCCCGGACCGCGGTCGGCGTGCATGGAGGCCTGCCCAATGGCTGGCGGTACGACCTGCACGGCGACTATTCGGCGGTCTCGGATCCAGCCGGGATCTACGACACATCGGCCACGACCGGCAACGCGGCCGGCCTGGCCCTCGAGGTCGCGCCGTCCGACGATGACCAGATCAGCCTAACGACGAGGAAGCACACCCTGAACCTCCACGACGACCGGGTTGCGAGCATGCAGGCGCACGGAGTCGCCTGGTCGCGCGGCTCCGAGGAAGGCAACGTCGAGTCCGTCGCGGCCCGCTACATCGACGAGACGAACCTCTACCGGGCGACGTCGGCCGGCTCGAATCTCTTTCCGATCGCATCGCGGACCCTGGAGGTCCGCGCGAACTACGCGCGGGCAGCCACGGACACTCCCGGCGTCTCGGTCTCGATGACCTACCGGCATCGCGAAGGATTGGTCGGACCGTCCGCGGTCGGGGCCGACGGCGCGTTCCTGATGTCCGCTCCCGACGGCGAACTCTCCGCCGGGACCTCGCTAAAGGTTTCCGAACGCGCGGAGATCGACGGAGGCGTGGTCGGGCGCTACCTGGCGGGCGGCTACGGAATCGCGCCGACGCTGGGAGCGCGCTACGACCTGGGGTCGAAGACCTACGTTTACGTCCGAGGCCTCTATCGCGTCGTGGATTCCGGGACGGGCTCGGGCACGGTGCTCCCGCTCATCACGTCGGTGGACGACAACGGCGAGGCCACGTCGGCGCGCGGCGTGACGGTCGGCTTCGAGAAGAAGGCCGGCCCCGACATGTCGATCAAGGTGGAAGCCTCCGACCAGAAAGTCAGCGAAGCGGTGCGGGCGTTCTTCGAGGGCGACTTCCTGACCGACTTCGACAGCATCTACCTCTTCGACGGAAATACCGTCCGGCAGTACAAGCTCGCGGGCAGCCGCCGGCTCACCGACACCCTTTCGGGAACGGTTTCGCTTCGGTACGGCTCGATCGCCGGGGAGCCGACTCCGGAATCGGCCATGAGCTACGGCATCGTGGACAACACCGGACGCTACTGGTCCGCCCGCGCGGCCGTGGACGTCGTCCCGACGGGAACGGGGATCGCGATCCTTGTGCGCGAGGTCAGGCAAACGCTGGCGACCGCGACGACGCCGCACTCCAACGATTCCCACAAGTTTGCCGTCTCGCTCGCCCAGGACCTCTCGGTGATGGGCATCAACCCCTTCGGCTCGGTCTGCAAGCTCCTCCTGGCCGTGGAGCGCGCCCGCAGCGCCTCCCAGTCCGGAGACGACGCCCCGACGACCAACCGCCTCATGGGCGGCGTGGCCATCTCCTTCTAGCCTCTCGCCGCCTCGGGTTGCTCCTCTCCCCGATGGCAAAGGACGTGTTTGAAGGGACGAGAAGGACTTCCATCCAAAATTATTTTGGACTACATTCGGAAAATTGGATTTTTCTGGGATCGACTCGCGGCGCCGTTTACGGAAGCGACTGAGAACAAAGCTCTTTACACGATGGGGTTGCACAGGTTTGGTGGCATTCGGATTGCTGAATCCGCGCTCGTGCCTCGTCTGTTCAGGTGGGTTGCTTCGAGTCTCGCGGTGGTGATCACCGTCGCCACAGTGGGACTCGGTTTTCTCTCCTTCACCCGGAAGGTGGACAGCTTCACTCGGCCGGGCTTCACCTACCAGCGGCTCCAGGGCGCCCTGGTCGTCACCGGGGTCGAGGTGGGGGGTGCCGCGGCGACCGCGGGCCTGAAGGCCGACGACCGAATCATCACGGCGGACGGTCAAACGGCCTCCTCGCTCCCGCAGCCGGAAAAGAGCCTCGCGCGCAAGCCGTTTCCCCACCGCCTGCTGGTCCTCTCCGGCGGCGAAGTCCGGGAGATCCACCTCGAGAAGCCGCGGCTGATCCTCGACCGCACCTACCTCTTCCTTGCGTTCGTCGGGCTGCTCTACCTGCTCATCGGCCTCTTCACGGCGTCGCGCGACCGCGCCGGGGCGGCACGGATCTTCGGAGCCCTCTGCCTCTCCTCCTTCGCGATCTACGTCATCACTCCCGCGGGCCCGCGCGACACGATCTGGAAGACGTTCCTCATCGCCGAGGACCTGTACCGCGCGGTCCTGCCGGCGCTGCTGCTGCACTTCTTCCTCGTCTTCCCGAAGTCCTTCTCGGTGCGTCCTCGCCGCTGGCTCCCGCTCCTCTACCTGCCGGGCCTGGCCTGGCTGGCGTTCCAGGAGTCGCCGCTCTTCTTCCCGAGCGCCTCCGCCGCGGCCACGCTGGAGATCGCGACGCGGCTCTGGGAGGCCTACTTCGCGGTCTTCGGAATTGCCGCGATGTGGCGGCTGGCGCGGTTGCTGCGGCGCAGCCGCGAGGATGCCGAGTCGCTCATGCAGGTCCGGTGGATCGGGCTCGGCGTCGCCGTCGGGCTCGCTCCGTTCCTGCTCCTCTCGGTGATCCCGCGCATCCTCGGCCTCGCCTCGCCGCTCCTCTCGAGCGTCTCCGTCGTCCCGCTGGTGCTGATCCCGCTCGCCTTCGCCTACGCGATCCTGAAGTGGCGGCTCTGGGACGTCGAGATCTTCGTCCGCGAGGCGCTGGCGACGACCGCGGCCGTCCTGCTGGCCGGCATCACCTTCGTCCTTTTGAACGCCCTGCTCGACCGCACGCTCGAGGGAATGGCGGAGGCGGGGAAGAACGTCGTGGCGTTCGGGTCGGGCCTGGTCCTCGCCGCGCTGCTCGTCCCGATGAAGAAGCGGATCACCGGCGTGCTCGAGAAGATCCAGTACCACGAGACGTACCGGGCGCGGCGCGCGCTCCTCGACATCGCCCGGGATTTCGCGACGCCGCGAGCCCAGGAGGAGCTCTCCGCCGCCATCGTCCAGCGCGTGGAGGAGGGGCTCCACGTCGTGCCCTGCTCCTTCTTCCTCTTCGAGGACGAGGCGCTCTCTGGCGGCGAGTGGGAGCTGCTCTCCCGCCGCCTGGCGCAGGCGGACCTCTGGCGGCTCCGCGGAGCTGCGTTCGGCGAGGAGGACGAGCCGGTCGCCGGCCATCTCCATGCCGGCGGCTACCGGGTCTTCTTCGCGCTGCGCTGCGCGGGCAACCTCGTCGGCGCGCTCGGCGTCGGCCACAAGGACGGACGCGTCCCGCTCTCCTCGGAAGACGAGGCCCTGCTCACGGCGGTCATGGCGCAGGCCGGCCTCGCGTACGAGAACGCGCGGCTCTACGGCGCCCTGGCCGAGAGGCTCGAGGAGATCCGCGACCTCCAGCAGTACCAGGAGAGCGTCATCCGCTCCTCCTCCTCCGGCATCGCCGTGCTCGACGCAGACGGGCGGCTCCACTCGGCCAACCCGGCCTTCGCCGCGATCCTCGGCCGGCCGGAGAGCGAGCTGTCGGGCGCCCTCTTCGCGGACCTCCTTCCGGGCGTCGAGCTGCCTCCGGTCCCCGCGGACGGCGGCGAGAACGCGGTGGAGACCCGGTTCGTGAACCCTCGCGCGGAGGAGCGCAACCTCCGCGTCTCGGTCTCGACCTTCCGCGGCGACCCGGAGAGGCGGGTCGTCCTCGTGGACGACGTGACCGACCGGGTCCGCGCGGAGAAGGCGCTGGCTGAGCGCGAGCGGCTCGCCTCGCTGGGAGTGCTGGCGGCGGGCGTCGCCCACGAGGTCAACACGCCCATCGCCGGGCTCTCCTCCTACGCGCAGATGCTGCTGGCCGAAACGGCGCCGGACGATCCGCGCTACGCGATCCTGAAAAAGATGGAGCGCCAGACCTTCCGCGCCGCGCACCTCGTCAACAACCTCCTGGAGTTCGCGCGCCCCCGCGCCCGCGCCTCCGTCCGCACGGACCTGCGCGCCGTCGTCGGCAACGCCGCCGAGTCGGTCGAGACGACCTTCGGCTCGCGCCGCCTCCGCCAGGAGACCAACGGCGCCTCCGTGTGGGTCATCGGCGACCCGCGGGAGCTCGAACAGGTCTTCGTCAACCTGCTGACCAACGCTCGCGACGCGTCCCCCGACGGAACGGAGGTCTCCTGCCGCGTCGAGCGGGACGGGGAGTCGGCGCGGGTCACGATCGCCGACCGTGGAACGGGCCTGCCTCCCGGGGACCCGCAGAGGCTCTTCGAACCGTTCTATTCGACCAAGAAGTCGGGAGGCACGGGGCTCGGCCTCGCGATCTCCCGCGACATCATCCGGCGCCACGGGGGCGACATTCGCCTCTCCTCGCGGCCCGAGGGCGGAGTCGAAGCGATCGTCACCCTCCCGGTCGCCTCTCCGGCGGCGTCATGAGCCGGCCGCTCCGACTTCTCGTCGTGGACGACGAGGAGGTGATCCGGGACGTCCTGGGAACGCTTCTGGAGAGGCAGGGCTACGACGTGACCACGGCCGCCGACGCCTCGGAGGCGCTCGCCGCCTTCGACCCGGACAACTTCGACGTCGTGCTGCTCGACCTGATGCTGCCCGACCGGCCCGGCCTCGACGTGCTCCGGGAGATCCGCCGGCGCGATCCCGACGCGGTCGTCGTCATCGTCACGGCGTACTCCTCCATCGAGGGAGCCATCGCCGCGATGCGCGAGGGCGCCTTCCACTACATCCCCAAGCCGTTCCAGAACGAGGAGGTCCTCCTCACCGTCGAGAAGGGCGCCGAGCAGCGCCAGCTGACCGAGGAGAACCGCAGGCTCAAGCAGGAGCTCTCCAAGCGCTACGGCCTCGGCCGGATCGTCGGCAAGTCCGAGGGGATGCGGCGGGTTTTCGAGCTCGTCCGGCTGGCCGGGCCGTCCAAGTCCACGATCCTCGTCGAGGGAGAGAGCGGGACCGGCAAGGAGCTCGTCGCGCGCGCGATCCACACGCACTCGCCCAGGTCGGGCGCCCCCTTCGTCACGGTCAACTCCGGCTCGATGCCGGCGGACCTGCTGGAGTCCAACCTCTTCGGCCACGTGCGGGGCGCCTTCACGGGCGCCGTCGCCAACAAGAAAGGGCTCTTCGAGGCGGCGGAGGGCGGCTCGATCTTTTTCGACGAGATCGGGACGGTGTCGCTGGAGACGCAGGCGAAGCTGCTGCGCGTCATCCAGGAGAAGGAGTTCATGCGGGTAGGGTCGGTGGAGACCCAGAAGGCGGACGTGCGGATCATCGCGGCGACCAACGTGGACTTGAAGCAGATGGTCGCTGAGGGAAAGTTCCGCGACGACCTCTACTACCGCCTCTGCGTCATCACGATCACGATTCCACCGCTTCGGGAGAGGCGGGAGGACATTCCGCTGCTGGCCGAGCACTTCGTCCGGCTGTACGCCTCGGAGAACTCCAAGACGATCGGCGGGCTCCATCCCGACGCGCTGCGCGCGCTGCTGGACTACAACTGGCCGGGCAACGTGCGGGAGCTGGAGAACGCGATCGAGCGGGCCGTGGTGCTGTGCTCGGGCGGGCTGATCGGCCTGGACCTGCTGCCGGAGACCGTCCTTCAGCCGGACCGCGCGGAGCTGCCGGTGCGGCTGCCGGAGAACGGCTCGACGTACAAGGACCTCGTCGAGGACTACGAGCGGCGGCTCGTCCGCACCGCGCTGCGGCGCACCGGCGGTGTCCAGAAGCGGGCCGCCGAGCTGCTCCGCATGAAGCCCACGACCCTCCACGAAATCATCAAGCGCCTGGACATCCAGAGCCGCGAGACCTAGGGCGCCCTAGCCCATCCGGGACCTCAACGCTCGAACCGCGTCGCGCACTTCGTGCGGCTCGGGCTTCAATCCGCCGACCGACGGATCGCCCGCGCGGTAACGAATGACGCCGGCGACGACCGTCGCGAAGACATTCGCCGGCCCCATCGAGTGCACGATCGCGCCGTAAGGCTCCGCGGACCACTCGTCGGGCAGCGACCACCCCGCCTCGGGGTCGAGCAGGACGAAATCCGCCCGCCCCCCTGGGACGAGCCCCTCCGGACCGCCGAGGTGCAGAGCGCGCGCCCCGTTCCACGTCGCCATCCGGAGCAGCTCGAACGCCTGGATCCTCTCGGACGGCGCGCGCGCCTGGGCCAGGTCGCCGGCCCGCCGCATCTCGCGGAACGGATCGAGCGAGTTGTTGCAGGCCGCGCCGTCCGAACCGAGGGCGACGTTGACCCCGGCGCGCGCCAGGTCCCGGACCGGCGCGATCCCGGACGCCAGCCGCATGTTGGAAGACGGGCAGTGGGCCACGCTCGACCGCCGCCCGGAAAGCCGCATCCAGTCCTCCGCCCCCGTGTGCACGGCGTGCGCGAGGCAGGTCCTCTCCGTCAGAAGACCGGTGTCGTCGAGGTACTCGACGTTGTCCTTTCCCGTGCGCCGCCGGACGAGATCGATCTCGCCGCGGTTCTCCGACGCGTGCGTGTGAATCACGAGGCCGTTGGCCGCGGCGTACTCGGCCGCCTGCCGGAGCAGCCCGTCGGTGCAGCTGACCGCGAAGCGAGGCTGGACCGCCACGCCGAGCCGGCCATCTTCCCCTCCGTCGAAGGCCGCGCGGAGCCGCTCCGTCTCGGCGAGCCCTTCGCGGGCGGAGGCCCGAAGGTTCTCGGGCGTCGTCTGCGGATCGTCCATCAGGACGTTGCCGCCGCGGTAGCGGACCCCCGAGCGCGCGGCGGCCTGGAAGAGCGATTCGGAGTGCTTCACGGTCCCCATGTCCAGGACCGCCGTCACGCCCGAGGCGAGCGACTCCGAGAGCCCGAGCCGCGCCGAGACCGACATCGTGGTGGCGTCGTGGGCCGCCTCCCCCGGCCAGACGTGAGTGCGCAGCCACGGCAGAAGCTCCAGGTCGTCCGGCCCGTTTCGAAGGAGCGTCTGGCACAGATGCAAGTGCGACTGGACGAACCCGGGCAGGAGCCACTTGCCGCGGGCGTCGAGGCGGACCGCCTCCCCCCGGCCTTCGCGGGCGAGCCGCCCCGCGTCCTCGCCGGCCGCGCGGATCACGCCGTTCGCAGCGAAGAGATCCGTGGCTGGCCGGATGTCGTCCCTCCTCGTCAGTCCGAGCAGGGTTGCTCCCTCGACGAGGAGACGGCTCATTGCTGTCAGCGGAAAGAGCGGGCTCAGTTCACCGGCTGGCGTCGCAGAATCAGGATGGTCCGGTCATCGCCGTAAGGCTCGCCGGCGGAGTGCTCCTCCTGGACCCTGGCGAGGCCCGTGTCCACGACGGCGGGGTCCTTGCCGACCTGCGTCTTGAGGAACGCCTTCAGGCGCTCGAGGCCGAACTCCTCGCCGGCGGGATTGCAGGCCTCCGTGATGCCGTCGGTATAGAGGCAGACGAACTCATCGGGCTCCAGCGAGAATTTCGAGCTGCCGTAAGGCCGGCCCGGGAAGAGCGCAAGCGGCAGGCCGTGCGAGGGAAGCTCGTCGATCGTGCCGTTCTTGCGGATGACGAGCCCCTGGTTATGGCCGGCGTTGGTGTACTCGATGACGCCGGTGGCCGGGTCCAGGATCAACAGGAAAAACGTGATGAACCGGTCGGACCCGGCCCGCTTCGAGATCGCCTCCGAAAGGCGGCCCGTCATCTCGGCCACCGGGACCTGCTCGTCGGCCCAGGCGTGGAACGACGCCTGGAGCGACGCCATGAGGAGTGCCGGCCCGATCCCCTTGCCGCAGACGTCGGCGATCGTCGCGTAGAACTTTCCGTCGCCCCGGCCGCGGAAGTCGAAGTAGTCGCCGGAGACCTGCCGCGACGGGAGGTTGGAGCCGTAGAACTCGTAGCCGGGGACCGCGGGCGGGCTGTCGGGTAGGAGCCGCTGCTGGATCTCCTGGGCCAGCGCGAACTCCCTCTGCATCTGCCGCTTCTCCGCGGCCTCGGCCATCAGGCGGGCGTTCTGGATCTTGGCGGCGGCGACGTTGGCGAGCGAGGTCAGGAGCCGCAGGTCCCCCTCCTCGAAGGAGCGGTGACCCATGCGGCAGTCCACGTAGATCAGGCCGACGACCTCGCCGCCGTTTTCCAGAGGCGCCGCGAGGACCGACTTGATCCCGGAGAGGCGGATGGACTCGGAGAGGGAGACGCCCGAACCCGTCGCCGTGTCCATCAGGAGCAGTCCGTTCTTCTTCTCGACGACCGCTGCGACGAGCGTCTTGGAGAGGCGGATGTCCTCGGCGGAGATCCCTTCGGCCACGCGGACGACCGCGGGCACGAGCTCGCCTGTAACGTTGGAGCGCAGCAGAACGACGGCACGGTCCGGCATCAGAGTTTCGAAGACCTTGTCCATGAGGAACTTCAACAGCTCGTCCACCGAGACGTCGCGCAGCAGCTCGATGGTGAGCTCGTTGACGACGCGGAGGGACTCGATCAGCTTGGAGAGCTGCTCGGCCGGAAGCCTTGGATCCGTCTCTGTGGGCTTGCGCAGCAGCTCGGCAGAGGCCTTGAGGATCGTATTGTCGAGGGAGTCTTCGCCCGCGATCTCGTCGATCCGGACGCGGGTCGTGGACTCGGACTCGACCTTGAGCGTGACGCCTCCCACGGTGATCCGGTCGCCGGACTTGAGCGGCTGGGTGGTGACGAGGCGCTCGCCGTTCAAGAACGTGCCGTTGCGGGAACCCAGATCCTCGACAGTCAACCCGCCGTTGCCGTCCCGGACGATCCGCGCGTGCTGGCGCGAGAGCATCTTGTCGGAGATCGGGAGGTCGTTCATGGAGGAACGGCCGATCGTGGTGACGGGACGGTCGAGCAGGAACTTCTGCGCCGGCATCCCGGGGGCGGTCACATACAGGTAAAACACGGAGCAGCCGATTCTAGAACATCCGGGGACGCTCCAGGCCGGGCGGGTTGATTCGGGGGCGCCCGTGCGGTAGGATTGCGGGTTCCATGAAGAAGAACCTGCACCCCGAGTATCACGAGGTCCTCGTCCACTGCGCGTGCGGCGAGACCTGGACGACGCACTCGACCAAGAAGGAGCTGCGGATCGAGATCTGCAGCAAGTGCCACCCCTTCTTCACCGGCAAGCAGAAGCTGGTGGACTCCGCCGGACGGGTCGAGCGGTTCCGCAAGCGCTACGAGAAGAAGACGGCCGGCGCGGCCTCCTAGGAGCCTCGCGCTGAGCGACCGCCGCGCTCTCGTCCTCCACTCTTTCACCGCTCTCTAGCGGTCCCGGTCCATTTCTGTCCCGCCGACAGCCCTGAGCTGGCGGCCGGAGGTTTACGCCCATGCTCGAAAAGCTCGAAGAGATCCGCCGCAAGTACGACGAGGTGAAGGCCCGCCTGGCCGACCCCGAGTTCGTCCAGGACCACCGGGCCGTCCGCGACGCCCAGAAGACCCTCACCGAGTTCGAGCCGGTCGTCGCCAAGATCGACGAGCGGCGCCGGGTCGAGGAGGAGCTCGCCGGCGCCCGGGAGATGGTCGAGTCGCTGCCGCCCGGCGACGAGCTCTACCAGCTCGCCGCGCAGGAGCGGGCCTCGCTGACCGCGCGGCTGGAGCAGGTGGACCAGGAGCTCAAGGTCCTGCTTCTCCCCAGGGACCCCAACGACTCCCGGAACGTCTTCCTGGAGATCCGCGCCGGGACCGGCGGCGAGGAGGCCGCCCTCTTCGCCGCGGAACTCTTCCGGATGTACTCGCGCTATGCCGAGTCGCGGCGCTGGAAGGTCGAGATCGTGGACCGGGACGACACGGGGATCGGCGGGGTCAAGGCGATCACGGCCCTGATCGAGGGCGCCGGGGCGTACTCGCGCCTCAAGTACGAGAGCGGCGTCCACCGCGTCCAGAGGGTCCCGGACACGGAGGCCTCCGGCCGGATCCACACGTCCGCGGCCACGGTCGCGGTGCTGCCGGAGGCCGAGGACGTGGACGTGAAGGTCGAGGACAAGGACATCCGGGTGGATCGGTTCTGCGCGTCGGGCCCCGGAGGCCAGGGGGTCAACACGACCTACTCGGCGGTGCGGCTAACGCACATCCCCACCGGCGTCGTCGTGCAGTGCCAGGACGAGCGCAGCCAGATCAAGAACAAGGCCAAGGCGATGCGGGTGCTGAAGGCCCGTCTGCTGGAGATCGAGCGGGAGAAGGCGGAGGGCGCGATCGCCGCGGAGCGCAAGAAGATGGTCGGCACGGGCGACCGCTCCGAGAAGATCCGCACCTACAACTTCCCGCAGTCGCGCATTACCGACCACCGGATCGGCTTCACCACGCACCGCCTGGCGGGCGTGCTGGAGGGGAACCTCGACGAGCTCATCGAGCCGTTGACCTCCCACTTCCAGGCCGAGCGCCTCAAGGAAGAGCTGGCCAAGGCCTGAGCGGTCGATGACCGCGAAAGAGATCCTGGAAGCCGCCGAGTGCCTCGCGCGGGAGAACGGCGCCGAGGCGACTCCCTGGGACGCGCGGCTGCTCCTCGCACACGCGTTGGGCGGCAGGAACCCCCTGTCGCTCGACGCGCGACTGGAGCTCGAGGCGCGCGACGAGGCGAAATTCCGGGCGCTGTGGGCCCGGCGCGTCGCGGGCGAGCCGGTGCAGCACCTGCTCGGCGAGTGGGATTTCTACGGCAGGCCCTTCCGGGTGGATCGCCGCGCGCTCGTTCCGCGTCCGGAGACGGAAGTCCTCGCCGCGGCCGCGCTGGCGGAGGCCCCCGGCTCCCGTCGGGCCATCGACCTGGGCACGGGCAGCGGCGTCCTCGCGATCACGTACCTGCTGGAGAAGCCGGAAGCCCGGGCGGTGGCCGTGGACGCGTCGCTCGAGGCGCTGGCGCTCTCCCGGACCAACGCCGCCCGTCACGGCGCGCTTCCCCGGCTTTCCCTCGCGGCCGCCGACTGGGTCTCCTCCATCGGCCGGGCGCGCTTCGACCTGGCGGTGTCCAACCCGCCGTACCTCGCCCGCTCCGAGCGCGCCGCCCTCCCGAAGACCGTCCGCGACCACGACCCCGAACGAGCCCTCTTCGCGGGCGAGGACGCGCTCGCGGCGATCCGCCACCTCTTGAACGAGCTGCCGCGCCTGCTCGAGAGCGACGCCCCGTTCCTCTTCGAGATCGGCTACGGGCAGTCCGAGCCCGTGTCCCGCGAGATCGCCGGACGTCCCCAGTGGCGATTCGTCCGGATCGACCCGGACCTCAACGGGATTCCTCGCGTCGCCGTCGCCCGCCGAAATTGAGCAGAGGAGCAGAGGAGCGCAGGCGCAGAGGAGAAAGTTAGGGATCTCCTCCGCTCCCCCGTCCTCCGCGCCTCCCCTCCTGCCTTCTCGGGACATGGACGATTAGAATCGCCGCACCGTGGACAGGTTCCAGGTGGACGGGCCGGCCCGGCTCGCCGGGGATGTCGTCGTGTCCGGAGCGAAGAACGCCGCGCTCCCCTGCCTCGCGGCCACGCTCCTGACTCGCGAGCCCGTCACCCTCGCGAACCTGCCCGACGTCGCCGACATCCGTGCGATGGTGAAGCTGCTGCGCCACATCGGGGCCGATGTCTCCACGGGCGCCGAGTCCGTAATCGAGGCGCGCGAGATCGGCTCCGCCGACGCGCCCTACGACCTCGTCCGGAAGATGCGCGCCTCGGTGCTCGTCCTCGGGCCTCTCCTCGCCAGGAGCGGCCGGGTCCGGGTCTCGCTGCCCGGGGGATGCGCCATCGGGGTCCGCCCGATCGACAGGCACCTTGCGGCGTTCCGGCTCATGGGCGCCGAAGTCGAAGTCGAGCACGGCTACGTCGAGGCGAAAGCCGGCCGGCTCGAAGGCGCCCGGATCCCGTTCGAGGGAGTCACCGTCACGGGCACTGAGAACGTCCTCCTTGCCGCCTCGCTCGCGAGGGGACGCACGGTCGTCGAGAACGCGGCGCGGGAGCCGGAGGTCGTGGACCTCGCGCTCCTTCTGCGCGCCATGGGCGCCCGCATCGCGGGAGAGGGAACCTCCACGATCACCGTCGAAGGCGTCGAGCGCCTCCACGGCGCGTCCCACCGGGTCCTGCCCGACCGCATCGAGGCCGGCACCTATGCGATCGCCGCCACCGTGACCCGCGGAGACGTCGCGGTCCGAAGCTGCCGCCCCGAGGACCTGGAGTCGCTGATCTCCAACCTCGAGGCGGCCGGGGCGAGCGTCGAGAAGGGAGAGGATTCCCTCCGAGTCCTGGCCGCCGGCCGGCTCCGCGCCCTGGACGTCGAGACTGCCCCCCACCCCGGCTTCCCGACGGACCTCCAGGCCCAGTGGATGGCGATGGCGACCACGATGGACGGCGTCTCGACGATCACCGAGACGATCTTCGAGAACCGCTTCCAGCACGTCGCGGAGCTGGCGCGGATGGGCGCGAACATCCGCCTGCGCGGGCGCTCGGCCATGGTGACCGGGCCCACGCGGCTCTCCGGCGCGAACCTCATGGCAAGCGACCTGCGGGCCTCGGCGTCGCTCGTGCTCGCCGGCCTGGCGGCGGCGGGGACGACGGAGGTCTCCCGCGTCTACCACCTCGATCGCGGCTACGAGGGGATGGAGGGGAAGCTGGCGGGGCTGGGCGCCCGGATCCGGCGCGAAGCATGA